>Ga0315908_10001538_pt1 | contig 17251 bp, 15 predicted proteins | sample LakEriMetagenome_12_FD_203520 | JGI IMG/M metagenome (GOLD analysis project Ga0315908, IMG submission 203520) | Freshwater fungal communities from buoy surface, Lake Erie, Ohio, United States - Buoy 4 MA124 | ecosystem: Environmental > Aquatic > Freshwater > Lake > Lake biofilm | place: USA... | reverse complement strand
CCGCCAATTCGTCCGGGAATGGCTGGCCCTGAAACAGGCTGATCCGGACCCAGAGGTCCGACCGGGGGTCAAATCGGGTGGCGCCGAAAAAAGCGAGTTTGCAGCGCAGGATGTCGATCGGCAGCATGCCCTCGCCCAGCACATTATCGCGAATTTCGGCATAGGGCAGGCCGCGCACCATCAGGACACGGCGCACCGTGTGACGATGTTCGGGATGGCGCAGCAGAAAGGCGGCCAGAGTGCCGTCCTCAGGCCATACCTCAAGCGCGGCCACGAGATCGGCCATGGCGCACGCAATGCCAAGCGGTTACTCGCGCTCTTGTCCTGCTTCGTCGTGGCGGTTGCCAAGCCGGGGCTCCAGCTTTTCTTCGGACACATACCAAAACCGCGCGACCTGAGACGGATCCGCGAAATCAAACCTGTTGATCCACGCATAGTCGCGCTTAAGGATCTCACGCAGGCGCGCCACGGGTAGGCTGCCATCGATATCAAAGCCCGTGCTTTCGTCGGCGTGCAACATGTTTGCCAAGTCGTCGACAACAGCGCCATGCGGTTCCAAAAGCAGCGATAGCAGGCATTCCTGCCCCTCTTCCGACAAAGACTCCTCGCCCCAGCGCCAAAGCGCATCCCAAGGCTGGGGTGCGGCGCGATCCCATCCATTCGCTACATAGACTGCCAAGCGGGACAGGTCAGACCGCAACGACGCCAGCTTTTCCACCTGTACCGGATGCTCGCTGTGCCAAAGCTTTGCGTTCCCCTCCGCATCGGTCAGCGCGCGCAGGAACGTGTTGAGCGCGTCAGGTTCGACCAAGGGCAAAGCCCGAACCCGCGCAAGCGCCGTCTCGCGCACGGTCATCCAGCTGTTGAGCAAGCGCGGATGGCGGACGAGGAAGGGCGCCATTCCAAGCCCCGTGGAGTTGCCCACGCCAAGCCTGCGCCGCAGATCTTTGTCCAGCGGCACGGCCTTTGCCCCGCCCTTCACACGCGCCATGTGTTCGGCAATATCCACCGTGAAGGCGCGAGTCAGCCAGACCGACAACATCTCGGCCTGAAACGGGGCCTGCAATTCAGGACGATCCGCAACGTCGTCGCGATCCACCGCGCCGAACTTGCCCGATCCATAAACAGCGGTCGTGCGCATGAGATAGCCAACGGCGTCGATCTCGGCCAGGTCAGGCTGCAGCCCCTGCGCCAGACGGTCCACAACGTGGGAGAACAGCCGGACGGACCGGTTGACGCGGCTCAGCGTCAGTTCCTTCACGCTGATCCGTCCTGCCTCTTGGTACGGGACATTGGCAGCCAGCCGATCCAGATCAGCATCCGAAGGTTCCCCATCCACCAAGGCAAATGTGGCATCCCATGCCGTGGCGATCACGCGGTCCGAGCGCATCTCATCGGGCAGGTCATGGGCAAAGGCGACAAGGCAATAGGTCCGCAAAGGCCCCCGCGCACGGTAAACGGCACGGCCCACGCCTCGGTCGTCCACCTCCCACAGCGGCCGATCAAACCGCCAGCCTTCGGTTTGCAACCGACGCAGAAGCACCCGCAGGAAGGACAGGCGCATTGGATGGGCCGATCCCATACGCGACAGGCGCATAACAACGTCCGGGTCGCGGGGCGCGATGTCGCTGGAGAAATCCTGCCGTTCCGCGATTGTCATTCCGCCGTCCTTGTCGCGCTTGCGACATGCCCCACGCCACTGAACGACGCCGCAAAGAACCGCGCCCAATTGCCGCCCATGATCGCCTCCACATCTGCCGCTGAGAATCCAACGGCACTCAGTCCCCTAGAGATATTACAAAAATCACGGTTGTCACGGAACCATCCAGGCATGGCAGGAAACCCAGCGGCGTCCTTACTGCCTTCGCCATACTCAACAGCCTTCGTCCAGCGGCCCATCCGCATCCATTCGACGACGCTATCCGGCTGATCTTGGCAAAGATCCGTTCCTATGCCCAGAAAATGCGTCCCAAAGCGCTCGGCCGTCCGCGCAATCATGGTGCAAAAATCCTCAAGCGAACAGGCGCTGCCGCCGTTCAGATGGTGCGGATAAAGCGAGAAACCCAGCATCCCCCCCGTCTGCGCCAGCGCGCTGATTACCGTGTCAGACTTGTTGCGCCGGGCAGGATGCCAGAAGGTCGGGTTGGCGTGGGTGATGGTGATGGGGCGGCTCGAATGCTCGACCGCCGCCAGCGTCGAGCGCTCGGCGGAATGGCTCATGTCCACCACCATGCCCACGCGGTTCATCTCGGTCACCACTTCACGGCCCATGCGGGTCAGGCCGGTATCTTCGGACTCATAGCATCCCGTCGCCAAAAGCGACTGGTTGTTATAGGTCAGCTGCATGAAGCGCAGCCCAAGGCGATGCAGCACTTCGACCAAACCGATGTCGTCTTCGATGCAAGAGGGGTTCTGCGCACCGAAGAAAACCGCCGTGCGCCCCGTGGCGCGGGCGATGGCAATATCCTGAGCCGTGAAGCCTTGAAAGATCATCTCGGGCCAGCGTTCGAACCAGCGGTTCCAGCGTTCGATGTTGGCGACCGTCTCGCGGAAGTTCTCGTGGTAGACCAGTGTCACATGGACGGCATCTACGCCACCAGCGCGGATCTGGCGGAAGATCTTCTCGGACCAGTTCGAGTATTGCAGCCCGTCGATCAAATAGCTCATTCTGGCACCCCCGCTGCCATGTAGGCGGTCTTGACCGTCGTGAAGAACTCGGCGGCATAGCTTCCTTGCTCGCGCGGGCCAAAGGACGAAAGGCCCCGTCCGCCGAACGGAACATGGTAATCCGTTCCCGCCGTGGGCAGGTTTACCATGACGCAGCCTGCCCGCATGTTGGCACGGAAATGTGCGGCACGGGCAAGGCTGCGGGTCATGATCCCGGCCGTCAGGCCAAAAGGCGTGTCGTTGGCAACGGCCAGAGCCTCAGAGTAGCTGTCGACGGGGATGATGCAGGTGATGGGGGCGAACATTTCCTCGCGGTTCATCGCCATATCATTGCGCGTTCCGGCAAAGATGGCCGGGGCCATGTAATGGCCCTGTGTCGGCCGCTCGAGCCGCTGCCCACCTGTCAGCAACTCGGCACCGTCAGTCCGGCCCCGTTCGACCCAATTCAGGTTCGCCGCCAACTGGGCCTCGCTGACCACCGGCCCAATCTGCGTGCCCTCCGCAAGGGAATGCCCGACACGCAGCGCCTCAGCCGCCTCAACCAGCCGCTCGGTGAACTCCCCCAGCACCTTGCGCTGCACGATCAGACGCGAGGCGGCGGTGCATTTCTGACCGGTTCCGCCAAAGGCTGCATTGCAGGCATGGGCGACCGCAAGGTCCATGTCGCAATCATCCATGATGAGCATGGGGTTCTTTGACCCCATCTCCATTTGCAATTTCGCACGGTTCGCCAGCACCCGCGCGGCAATGCCCTGCCCCACCTCAACCGAGCCAGTGAAGCTGACTGCCGCCACGTCAGAATGACCGACAAGCCTGTCGCCCACCGACCGCCCAGCGCCCATCACCATGTTGAAAGCGCCCGCAGGCAGCCCCGCCCCCGCGATCACCTGCGCCAAGGCCACGGCCGAGGCGGGAGTCAGGTTCGCGGGCTTCCACACCACCGCATTGCCATAGGCCAGCGCAGGCGCGATCTTCCAAGCCGGCGTCGCCACCGGAAAATTCCATGGCGTCACAATGGCGACGACCCCAACAGGTTCGCGCCGGACTTCGATTTCGACACCCGGGCGGACGCTTTCTGCCTGATCCCCCTGGCAGCGCAGCGCTTCACCCGCAAACCATGTAAAGAACTGGCCTGCGCGGTAGACCTCGCCCTTGCCCTCGGCCAAGGGCTTGCCTTCCTCGCGCGACAGGAGAGCGCCGATCTCGGCCGATCGCGCCATCAACTCCGTTCCGATCTGCATCAAGGCATCATGCCGCCGCTGGATACCTGCGGCCCACCATTTGGGCTGCGCGTCCCGCGCGGCGGCGATGGCGCGGTCTAGATCGGCAGCCGACCCTTGGGCGAAATGCCCAATCACATCGGTCAGGTCAGAAGGGTTGCGGTTCTCGATAGAGTCTTCGCCCTTGCACCATTCGCCAGCAATGAAGTTGCGTGTTTCCATGTCCATGATCCTTAAACCCTCACTAAGGCGTGCATCACGCTTTGGGTGAACGAGCCCGCCATCGTGCCGTCGCCTTGTGGTGTTGCCACGCCTGCGCCCTGTCTGCAAATGCCGCGAACGCCCGGCGCTCCCGCGTTTCTTCGGTACATTGCGGTCCGGAACGTGCCGCGCCTCTTGGCGGGCAGTTCTCGCAATTTGGTCACGAAGGGTGTGCAGACAGTGCCACCCTGCTGCGCGGTGGCTTGAGGCTGCGCCGCACGAACAAAGGCCAGGGCTATAAGCGCCGCAAACCTCGTCTTCTGCCTCATAGGAAGCCTCTGCTTTGGACCGAACGACGTCAGTCCCCTCGATCTGGTCAAAGTTTCCGGCGCGCGCGCAAACTTCAATTTCACCGAAGCCCCAACCGCCGCGCAAGGTCTGCGTCCAATTCCACACCCTCAACGGACGTCCGCTCCCGCGCTGCCCGTCGTCGCGCCCCCGGCAGCCGAGCTCCGTCCTGTCCCTCGATCGCTTCTGCCAATGCGGCAAGGCGGGTCGTAAACCCCGGCGCATAAGCCGCCGGATCTATCGCGATGAAGCACTGACCCGTGGCGGGAGGCCCACCCACCGGACCGGAGAAGGGACTCGCGTCACGGCTTGCCACCGCGCCAGAGAGGACCGACGCCAGAACCTCTACCAATAAGCCAACGCCAAATCCCTTGGCCCCACCCGAAGGCAGCATCGAACCTTTCAGCGCCGCATCTGGGTCCGTTGTCGGATTCCCCCCTGCGTCTAGCGCCCAACCTTCTGGAATGGATTCTCCCCGCCGTGACCGCAGGATGACTTCGGATTTGGCCACCACACTCGCCGACTGATCCAGCACAAACCGCGCCCCGCCGTGCTCATCAGGGACAGCCAGCGCAAAAGGGTTTGTCCCAATGACGGGAAGCTTGGCACCCGCTGGTGCGATGGACGCAGGCGCGTGCGTGAAACAAAGCCCGATCAGCCCGGCCTCGGCCAAGCGTTCGGCGTGATGACCAAGGATGCCGCAATTGTAGGACCGTCGCAGCGTCATCGCCGCGATGCCAGAACTGCGTGCCGCCTCCACCAGCGTCGGGAAACCAAGGTCGATAGCCGGATGGGCGAAGCCATGGGCCGCATCAACCACCACCGCTGCCGCACGTGGACGCGACATCTTAGGTTCGGCCTTTCCGTCCACCTTCCCACAGGCGAGATGTTCGGCATAGATCGGCAGATACATGAACCCGTGCGACCGGACCCCGTCCCGCTCGGCCAACCGGATCGACCTGGCCACGGGCTTCGCCTGCAGCCGCGTCGCTCCGGCTTCCATCAGCCGTACTGACGCCAGCGCCTCCACCTCGTCCAGACCCATCCACACGGCTATTGATCCCCCTCGTTGCCCTCATGCAGGTTCGCGATTGTCAGCTTCAATGCAACGCAGTATTTCTGGCTTGGATTTCAGAAGGATTGAACATGCTCCGCCTTGAAGCCTTACGAGCCTTTGTCGAAGTGGCCGATCACGGCAACATAAAAGGCGCCTCTGAACGGCTTTTCCGCACGCCTTCGGCGCTTTCCATGACACTCAAGCAAATCGAGGACCGGCTCGGCTGCCCGTTGTTCGAGACAGATCGGAAATCGAGCCTCACCGACATGGGCCGCTTTCTCTATGACCAGTCAGTGGCCCTTTTGCGCGATTATGACCGCGCGATGGAGCGGATCGCAGCACAGTCCAAAGCGCGCAGCGGCCGTTTGCGCATCGCCTCGGTTCCCTCCGTGGCGACGATGCTGCTTCCGGATTTCTTGCAAGAGTTCATCTCGACCCGCCCCGATCTCGACATCGACCTGGTCGATACGGACAGCGCAGACGTCAGGCTACTGGTGGAGACAGGGCAGGTTGACATCGGTATCGCAGGATTTGCGGGTGACCGACCGGGGATGGCAACCAGACCGATCTTTCGTGACCCGCTCATGTTGGTTTGCCGCACTGACAACCCGCTTGCGGCAAAGGGGCAAATTCTTGACTGGGATGATCTCGAAGGCGAGGCATTGGTTCTTAACGAAGCCATGCGAAGCCTAGCGTCCGACAGGTTCCAGCAACTCATCCTTAACGCGCGTTATGCCGTGCGGAATGTCGCCTCGCTGATCGCTGTGGTCCGGGCTGGGATGGGGGTGACGTTGATGCCCGCGCTGGCAACCGTGAACCTGCCCCCAAATCTCACTGTCCGATCTCTGCGGGATCCGGCCTGCATGCGCACCGTAAGTCTTCACTGGCGGCTGGGGCGCGTCCCCAGCCCCATCGCCCAGCGGTTTCTGCAGGACTTCACCTTGGCCGCTCAGGAGATGACCAAGAGCTTCGGGCTCGAACCTGTCGTGTGACCGTCGCAACCATGCCCGATCACAGTGCCTAGGGCCATGGAACGTGTTTTGTCGCCGGTCGTCGGGCGCCCTTATCGCTCCATGGGTTTTTTGAGCCATGTCTGCTCAGAGTTACGATCGCGAACCGTGGCGTTAACGCTTTCCAAAACCTCACGCTCGTGATCGCCGGCACACCAAAGCCAGTGGGTCACCCCGCTGATGTCTGCAAACACTTCTTCGAAGAGCCCGCGCCATTTCTTGCGCCTGTGCGTTCCAATCCCCCGCTTTTACGGCAGTTTAGCGGCAAACACCGGACCGAACCGGTTCCACCAGTACCGCGCATTTTCATGGCCAATCCTGATTCCGCCCTTCTGCAGCAGGTCTTCAACATACCGACGCGACAGCGGGGGCCGAGTGTACCGCCTCGCAGCCCAGCGGAGGGCTCTGAGCGCGTCTAGACGCTGTGGAAAGCGGAACGATTCGCCCTCCCGTACGGTCAACGAGGCGCAAAAGCCACCTCAAGCGACATTCCCATGACACCGCCCTCTGGGGGTCTAGAAGCAAGGTTCGACTGATATCTCTTAACTGCCCAGAAGGCAGGCAAGAAGCACAATCGCCGCGCCAGTCCATTGCATCAGGGTCATCGTCTCTTCCGGCAGCAGGAGTGTGGCGCTGATGGTTGCAACCAGTACCTCTGACATCATCAGGATCGCAACGCGGCCGGGAAAGAGCACCCGGCTCGCCCAGAAAATCACCATGATGCTAGGCAAAAGGAGCATCGCAGAGCCGACGAACGCCAAAGGCAGGACCTCTAGCAATTGCGCAGGCGCTGGAGCAGTTCCAGGAAACAAGGCCTGTGCAAAGATTGATCCGGCAAGAACCGCAAACAGGAACTGATAAAACGACGTTACCAGCAAGTTTTCGCTTGGCCACCGCTTCATGCCCGCAGCCCCAAAGGCCCATAGAACTCCAGATGTCAGGGCCAGCACATCGCCAAAGCCAAAGGCAGAGTCCGCAGCGCCAGACGCACCGACGATCAAAAGAAACAGGCCGAAAAGCCCCGCAATGACCGTCGCCACGCGGCGCAAATCAATCTGCTCCGACAGCCAGAGCACACCAATGATTGTCGACCAGACCGCGGTCAGGTAAAATTCCATCGTCACCCTGATCACCGGTGCGATGACCATGGCAGTGGAATAGGCCCCCATGGCCACGCCGGTCATTGCGCCGATAAAGAGGGCTGGGCCAGGTCTTGCCCACAGGTTAACCCCTTTCCACATCAGAAGCGGCAGCAGCACCAACAGCGGACAGAAGTTAAAGAAGACAACGCCCCAAGTCCCCTCAATCCCGAGGCGGTTCATCTCGCGCAGGGGCAGCCAGTACAGGCCCCAAACCGAAGCGCCAAGGACAAGCAAAAGCGCGGCGCGTCTTTGACGTTGGGCTTCAACCACGGGAGGCATTGCTCCAATCTTGCGGGGCATAGACATCGCCAATCGTCGCCTTCACGCCGTTGTACCAGTCAATCACGCTGCCCATCGTTTGCCCACCGCGCAGATAGGCGTCCACAATCTCATGCAAGCGCGCTTTCCCGAAGGAAGGGTAATGGCCGCCATGGAACACCTCGGCGTCCAGATCGCGCAAGCGTTCCAATGTCAGCTGATACGTTGCGGGATCCGAGTGATATAGCCCATCCAGAAGGTCCCCATCGTAGACAGCATCACCAGAAAAGACAGTCCGCGATTTTAGGTCCCACAGCGCAATGGAGCCCGGCGAATGGCCGGGCACATGCAAGACATGATAGGCCACATCACCAAGATCCAGCACATCGCCTTCGTCCAGATAGCCGGTCAGTGGGGCAGGTGTGATAGCCCAGGTCTCAGGCTGAAAATCGGGGTGGACCTTCGGGTTCACGATTTCAATCCTGGCCCAATCGCCAGAATAGACGGCCGCACTGGGCGTCGGGTCGGCAAAGATATGCGCCTCGGCCCTGTGGCCAAGGCGGCAGTCGAATTCATGCAGGCTGCCCATATGGTCGAAATGGCAATGGGTGCAGATCGCCTTGAGCGGCCGGTTGCTGTCATTCAACACCCAGTTCTTCAGCGGCCCAAGTCCCATGCCGGTGTCAATCACCAGATCGCAGTCACGGCCGCGCACATGCCAAATATTGCAGCGCATGAAGTTTGCGACACCCGTTTCCTGGATTAACGAGATGCGGTCGGAAAGGCGGAGTGTGGTGAAGGGCATGACCTACCACTCCGCGCCGGCGTTGATCTGGATATCGACATTGGTCAGTCCCGGGGCTGCTTCTGAACAGAAGAAATCGACCGTCGCGGCGACTTCTTCTGGCTGCACGATGCGCCCCTGCGGGTTTGATCCAGCAATGACTGCGCGCGCCGCTTCGCGCGTGATGCCTTGCGCTGTCGCGATACGCTCAAATGCAGTTTCCATCATTGGCGTTTCCACCCAGGTCGGGCTAACCGCGATGCAGGAGATGCCGAATGGCGCACCCTCTACCGCTGTGGCCTTGGAGAGGCCGATCAATCCGGCCTTCGAGGCACAATAGGCCGCATAGCCGCGTTCGCCCTTGCTTCCTGCCGTGGAGCCGATGTTGGCGATCCGGCCCCAGCCCGCCCCGATCATATAGGGCATGACCGCGCGGGTCATTCGGAAGGCCCCCGACAGGTTGATTTCAATCTGATCGTCCCAGGCCTCATCCGAGTGATCGTGCAGGAAGGCCTCATGATAGATTCCGGCGGCGTTGACCAGAATGGTCGGCGGGCCCAGCGCATCGCGCACAGATGCGACAAAGCCGTCAACCGAAACCCGTTCGGCCACATCCAGCGCGGCCAGCATGACGCTGTCCCCGACTACGCGGCGGACTTCGGCCATGACGACGGCATCGCTCGCGCGCCTTGCGCCGATGGCGACACGGTGCCCACGCGCAACGAACGCCTTCGCGCAGGCAAGGCCAATGCCGGTCGTGCCACCGGTGACGATCGCAATCCGGGCGGTCATGGATGTTTACCGCGCATGGGTCATGGCCGTTTCGATCACAGTCTTCACCTCTTCAAGGCTAAAACGCCGCGGGGTGGTGCCAGCCGCCGTGTCGGTCATCGCCTTGGCCGCGATGCTGTCGATCCGGTCCGCCGTGACGCCAATCTCAGCCAAAGAACGGGGGATGCCGCAGTGGTCAAGAAGTCGGCTGACCGCCGCGTAGAAGGTTTCAAAGTCGTTCCCTTCCAACCCCATCGCCTGACACATTGGCGCAACCTTCGGTCCGATCGCAGGGGCGTTGAAGCGCAGGACCGCAGGCAACAGCACGGCATTTGTCAGCCCGTGCTGCGTGTCAAACTCGGCCCCGACCATGTGGCTGATGGCGTGGACCATGCCCAACCCCTTCAGGAATGCCACGCCCGCAAGGCAAGAGCCGATCTGCATCGCTCCCCGCGCCGGGATCGAGGCCGGGCTTTCAAGCGCCAGAGGAAGCGCGCGATAAATCATCCCCAAAGCCTGCAAGGCGACGCCATCGCACATTGGATGAAAGCTGGGGACAACATAGGCCTCAATGGCATGGGTCAGCGCATCGCAGCCGGTCCATGCTGTCAGGTTGCGGGGCAGACCAATGGTCAGTTCGGGGTCGAGAAGGGCCGCAAACGGCTTTTGCGCTGGATGCCAGACGCAGCCTTTGATGCCCTGCCGAATGTCGGTGATCATCGCGGTGCTATCAGTTTCTGCCCCCGTGCCCGAGGTGGTGGGCACACACAGCAGTGGCACGAAATCGGCTTTGCAGAGCTCAGCCGGCGGGGTCAGATTATAATCGAAATCCCACAAGTCGCGCGGGCTGTTCAACACAACGCTGATCGCCTTGCCCGCATCCATTCCCGACCCCCCGCCAAGCGCGATGATGCTGTCGTGGCCGCCAGCGAAAAAGGCAGCCTTGCCCGCGACCACCTCAACGTCTGTCGGATTGGGCGAGACATCAGAAAAGGTTCCATGCCCCAAACCTGCCAAAGCCAAGTGCCCGCGCAGCGTGTCTACGAAGGGCAGTCTTGCGGTTGCCCGATCGGTCACGATCAGTGGCTTGCGACATCCGGCAGCGGCGCAAAGCGTGCCGACCTCGGCCAGTCGGCCCGGGCCGTACTTGATGGGCACCGGAAAGTCCCAGTTGGCCGCCTGCGTGAACTGATCATCTCTCATGGGCCTGGCCGTCCTTTGTTCGATCCAAGATCGTCTCGATTCGTGTGGTGCGGAACCAGCGGACACATGCTGGTTCGCCCTATGTCATTCAGCTGGCATGGTCAGGATGATCTTTCCACTGCCGCCCGCACTTTCAAGGAGCCGATGTGCTTCGGCAGCCTCGACCAACGGGAACCGGTCCTGAACGCGGACAAAGACCTTGCCTTCAGCCAGCCAGTCCATCGCCTTTTGCAAAATCGCCGCCTGACGGATCAGGTGAGATCTCAACCCCTTCCACATTGGGGTCAGCATCATCACGTTGTGGATGGTCAGGTTGCCATTATAGGCTGTGCCATCAGGCAGATCACCCGGCGTGCCCATCAGCGTGACGATATGGCCATAGGGCTGCAGCACCCTGAGACTGTTCAGAAACCCGTCTCCCCCTATGTTGTCGAGTACGGCTCGAACGCCATCGCCACCGCTCCAATCCATCAGGGCAGCCACGAAATCCTCATCCCTATAGCGGATGACAAGTTCAGCCCCAGCGGCCAAGGACAACTCGGCCTTCTGTGCAGAACTGACCGTGGTGGCCACGCGTGCGCCCATGGCGCGGGCGATCTGGGTCGCCATCTGCCCTGTGCCGCCCGCCCCGGCATGGATCAATACTAGATCTGCTTGCCCGACCGCTGCGCGTTCCACCATCGCTTCCCATCCGGTGATGAAGACAAGCGCAATGGCGGCGGCGTCCTCAAGGGCGACACTGTCGGGAACCCGGACAAGGCAGTCGACCGGCACGACAGCATGAAGGGCATAGGTGCCAGCAGCGCCACCGACCCCACCGTGGCAGAAACAAACCCGGTCCCCCGGTGCGAACCCCGTGGCAGCTCGGCCGACGGCCTGAACGATGCCCGCGCCGTCATGACCCAGCACACAGCCTTCCGCAGCGCCGAGGTAAGGCCCCAGACTGCGGAAGAACGTATCCGCCGGATTCACGCCCGCTGCGACAAGCCGCACTAGAACCTCTGCGCCTTCCGGGTCCCAAGCCAAGTCCAGCGAGAGATACTCCAGCACGTCAGGGCCGCCAGCCGCGCGCATGACGATGGCATGGGTCGTGAAAGTCATCCCTATCTCCCCTAACTGACCTAGCTTTGTAGATACCCGGTCAGCACATTGGTCACATTCTGCCCCAAGGGCTCGATCGCATAGCCGCCTTCCATCACGAAGAGCGTTGGCAGCCCCAGCCCCGCAATGACCTGCCCCAGCCGCAGGTAATCGGGCGTCTGGAGGCAGAACCCACCAACCGGGTCGCCGTCGAAGGTATCAACGCCCAGCGACAGGACCAGCACATCCGGCGCATAGGCCCGGACACGGGCGGCGGCGGCTTCCAGCGCGGGCAGATAGGTGTCGATGCGGGTACCCGGCGGCAGCGGCAGGTTCAGGTTGAACCCCTCACCCCGGCCCGCACCGGTTTCGTGGGCAAAGCCCAGAAGGAAGGGATACTCCTCTTCTGGCCGCCCATGCAGCGAGATGAACAGCACATCGTCGCGGTCGTAGAAGATGCGCTGCGTGCCGTTGCCGTGGTGGTAATCGATGTCCAAGATCGCGACCCGCGCGGCCCCTTGATCGCGGAACATCTGGGCCGCGATGGCGGCGTTGTTCAGGTAGCAATATCCCCCCGCCAGATCGCCTGAGGCATGGTGGCCGGGCGGGCGGCACAAGGCAAACGCCTCGCGGGCACCCGCCTTCACCTTTCCAGCCGCCGTCAATGTCACATCCAATGCCGAGCGGATCGCCGTCCACGTCCCCGGCACAAAGGGGGAAAAGATGTCGAAGGTATAGGCCGACAGCATGGCGTCGATGTTGTCCATCTGAGGCTTTTGTGCCAAACCGCGCATCCCAAAAACCCGGGCAAAGACGGCACGGCTGGCGCCATGGCGTTTCTCCCATAGGGGATAGGCAGTTTCCAAGAAGGTCAGAAAATCAGGGTCATGGACGCGCGCGGCCTCAGCGAGACCATGGAGTTTGGGGGCCTCAACATCGCGCAAACCCGCCTCGGAGAGGGCCGCAAGGATAACCTCCATCCGCTCGGGGCATTCGGCCATGGGCACGAACCCCTCGCCCCGCATTTCCAAGGCCCCGCCATGGCCTTTGTGGGCGTCGGAATAGATGATCTTCATGGGCTTACTCCTTCAAGTTTCGCATCAATGCGCCGCTGCCAAGCCCGACAGTATTGGTCAACCAGAAGAGCGATGACCGCCATGGCGACACCGGCGAGGAAACCGATGCCGAAGTTACCTTTGGAGAGGCCGATATAGATGATCTGGCCCAGCTCATCCGTGCCGACGAGCGCGGTGATCACCAGCATCGAAATCCCGAACATGATCGCCTGATTGAGGCCCAACATGATGTTGGGCATGGCAAGCGGCAGTTTAACGCGCCACAGAATCTGCGACCGGGTCGCTCCCATGCTGGTAGAAGCCTCGATCGCATCCTTCGACACATTCCGCAGCCCGTATTCGGCGTAGCGGATGGGGGCGACGACCGCATAAAGGATGATCGCCAAAAGGGCCGAAAACTCGCCTATCTTGAAGATCATGATCACCGGGATCAGCAGGACAAAGACCGGCATTGTTTGCAGCGTGTCGTTGATCGGGCGGAGGATGCGAGAAAAGCGGTCACTTTCGGCGGCAGCAATGCCAAGTCCGGTGCCGATCAGGAAGGACGCGGCCACAGCCAACGCGCACAGCTGCACCGACAGGACCGCCTTTTCATAGCTGCCCGTGAGCAGCATGAAGGCCATCGCCACCGTCGCCCACAGAGCCAGCCGCGCGCCGCCGGACCGATACCCGAACCAGATCAGCAGCAGGCTTGCCCCCGGCCATGTCAGATTGGTCAGGCCGAAGAACATGATCACGCCTAAACTGGCGATGGCAATGGCCAGGCCACTGCGCCCCCGCCCCAGCGCAAGCCACGCGCCGAAGGCCACCAGAACGGCGTAACCAGCCGCGTGCCAGATCGTGGCCGTAAAGCCCCATGTAAAGGGGCCGACGACATTCAGAAGACCGATCTTCAAGGGCAAAACCAGCGTGAAGATAATGAAATTCTTGATCGAATCCAAAACCGGCTTGGCCCAGAGGACAAAGGCCTCAATCGCTGCATTCAGCGGGGCCGCAGGGTCAAAGGTCCAGGCCTCGGGCCAGGTCTTCAACTCTGGCAGGGCCAATGTGGCCAGAAAGACCAGAACCGCCGAAGCTATCACCATCAAACCGAACCGGTGACGCACGACAAAACCTTGCTGGGGCGACATATCCGGCGCGCGGGTGGCCAGCCCATAGGTGATGCGGTCCAGCACCATGGCCATCAAGGCAATGACGATGCCCGCAACAAGGCTTTCCCCGAACTCGGCCTTGCGCAGCGTGGACAGGACGCGCCAGCCAATATCCTCGGACCCGCCGATGATGGAGGCCACGATGATCATGTTCAGGGCCGCCATCGTGGTCTGGTTGACGCCCAGAAGGATCTGGCGCAACCCCGCCCGGCAGCGCACCAGAAAGAACAACTGCCCCCTCGTGGCACCGGACATCAAGCCGCTTTCGATGATGTCGGATGGGACCTCGCGCAGACCAACGATGGTGTTCTTCACCATGGGCGGAAACGCAAAAATGATCCCCGCGATCAGCCCCACCACCGGGCCAAAGCCGAAAAGGATTAGGATGGGCAGAAGATAGGCAAAGGCGGGGATAGTTTGGGTGATGTCCATGAAGGGCGTAAGGAACCGCTCAACCCGAGCTGAATGAAACCCCCAGACACCAAGGCCAAATCCCACCGCGACAGCCAGCGGGACGGATACAGCGACCAATGCCAGCGAGTTCATCGTATCGGGCCAAAGACCCATCAAGAGGATATAGGCCAGCGACCCGGCGGTGAAGGCCGCCAGCGGCCATCCGCCCGCGCGGTGGCCGATCATGATAGCGACGACCATGCCCACTGACCAAGGAAGCCAGCCAAGGAAGCCTGAAAACCATTGCAACGGGTATTCCATCAGCGCCGAGAGCGCGCGGAAAACCGGTTTGAAGACAGCGACAAAGCCGTCCATGCCGGTGTTCAGCCAGTCGGTCACCGGCAGGGTCCAGGCAGCAGGAAAGGCTTTCAACTCTGGCAGGCGCGGCTGCAAAAGGGCGAGGATCAGCACGCATGCGAGAACCAGCAACCAGACGAACAGGGTTTGGCGGTCGGCCGCCTGTCCCCTCGACGGATCAGCCATGGGGCACACGCGAAAGGCTTGCCCCCTCGACCCGGCCAAGCGTTTCGACCAAAGAGGCCGCCGTCACTGTGCCAAGGTATACACCTCCCGGCCCCACCACATCCAGACCCGCCGGGCTGGCGGCAAGTCGGGGCAAAAGCCCCTCGATGCGGTCGTCGGGGCCGATTTGCGGCAGACCGTCGGGGCGGTTCGCCATCGCCACCGCGCATTGATGGGCGCGCAAGATCTTGATGCGGGGAACCTCGCCCGTGAATTGGGCCACATAATCATCGGCCGGGTTCAAGATCAGGTCTTCGGGTGTTCCGATCTGCACGATACGGCCGTCACGCATAATCGCCATACGGTCGGCAATCCGCAGGGCTTCAAGGAAATCATGGGTGATGAAAACGATGGACTTCTTCAACACCCGCTGGATGCGCAGGAACTCGTCCTGCATCTGACGCCGGATCAGGGGGTCCAAAGCGCTGAAGGGTTCATCTAAGAACCACAGTTCGGGCTCCACCGCCAAGGACCGCGCAATGCCCACGCGCTGCTGTTGGCCGCCCGACAATTGGCTCGGATATGAGCCCTCGCGCCCGTTAAGCCCCACCAGATCAATCACATGGGCCGCACGATCGCGCTGCTGGGCAGCTGTTAAACCCTGCAAGCGCAGCGGGAACGAGATGTTTTCAAGCACAGTCAGATGCGGCAAGAGACCGAAGTTCTGGAACACCATTCCCATTTTGTGGCGCCGGATCTCGATCAACTCATGGTCCGATGCCGCCAACAGGTCTTTCCCGTCCAGCAAGACCTGCCCGTGGTCCGGCTCGATCAACCGCGACAGACAGCGCACGACAGTGGATTTGCCAGACCCAGACAAGCCCATGATGACAAACGTCTCGCCAACATGAACGTCAAAGCCCACATCGATGGCCGCAGGGATATGGCGCTCGGCACGCATCTTTGCGGCCAACGCCTCCGGTGCTGCACCGCCCTCATGGAAAAAACGGCCTGGATCAGGCCCGTAGACTTTCCACAGATTTCGACACGAGAGTTTGACAGAGCCGGGCATGGTCAAATCCTGAATTGCAATAGTGCCCCGGCATGGACCGGGCCGGGCGCCCAGACCGCAAGCGGGTCTGGACGCCCAGATGCAGAAACTACTGGATCCAGGTGGTCCAGACGGCCTCGTTCTTGGTGATCCATTCAGCCGCCAGTTCTTCAGCCGTACGGCCCTTCTGGTCGACCTCAAGGATCATGGCGTTGTGATCGGCATTGTTCAGGGTGAACTTGGCCATCATCGACGCCGCGGCGGGATATTTCGCAGCAAAATCATCGCTGTGGATCTTCTGCGCCTCAGCCTGAGCGAAACCACAGGCAGTTTCCTTGACCTGAGTTTCCTCAACGCATTCGCCTTCGATGGCGTTCCATTCGACGAATTTCAGCTCTTCCTCGGCGAAAATCCAATGCGGTTCCCAGAACATCATCAGGATCGGTTCCTTGGCCGCAATCGCGCTTTTCAACTCGGCAAGCATGGCGCCTTCGCTGCCACCCGGCACCACGTTGAACGGCAAGCCAATGGCCTTGACCACATCAATGTCGCGGGTGCCCCAATCGGCGGGGTAGCCGACCAGACGGCCATTGGGGAAGGTTTCCGCAGTGCCGAAGGCCATAGCGCAGTCATAAAGCGCCGTATAGCTCGGCAGGCCAGGGCAAAGCTCTTCCATATAGGGCGGATAGATCCAGCCTTCGCGCGGTTCAAGTCCAAGCGGACCAGCGGCGATGATCGCACCCGAAGCCAGACCATTGGTATAGGCCTCGGTCACCGAGTTATCCCAGACCTCGGGGTTCAGGTCCAACTCGCCCTGTTCGATGGCGGCCAGCTGAGGCAGGGCGCCTGCGATGACCAGCTCGACGTTGTAACCCATCTTCTTCAAAACCTCGCCTGCGATCTGGGCCGAGAGCACCTGCCCGGTCCATTCGTTTACAGCGATCTTGATCGGATCTGGCGATTCGGGGGCCTGAGCTTGGGCGAAAGTGGATGTTCCCAAGGTCAGTGCAACGGCCAGAAGGCCAAGTCTCGTCTTGCGCGTCATCTTTGTCTCCCTGTTGTTTTTTAAAGTGTCATTTCCGACAGAAGCTGCGCCCGGAGCGCGTCCCTGTCATTGGCATAGTCCCTCGCAATTTCAGTTCCGCGTTGGCGGCTTTTCCAAGCCTCATCGGCCAAGATTGGCGCGTCTTCTGCCGCCGGCAACAGTTTTCCACGGATGATGTCGGCCGCGCGTTCGGCCAGCATGATCGTCGGTCCGTTCAGATCGCCCGCAGTCGCCTGCGGCATAACGGAAGCATCCACGACCCGCAGGTTCGC
>Ga0315908_10001534_pt1 | contig 17280 bp, 13 predicted proteins | sample LakEriMetagenome_12_FD_203520 | JGI IMG/M metagenome (GOLD analysis project Ga0315908, IMG submission 203520) | Freshwater fungal communities from buoy surface, Lake Erie, Ohio, United States - Buoy 4 MA124 | ecosystem: Environmental > Aquatic > Freshwater > Lake > Lake biofilm | place: USA... | reverse complement strand
TCGAGCAGCAATTCGGCCAGATAAACGAGCATCAGACTCGTCAAAATTTCAGACGCGCCGAGTTTGACCTTCAAGATTGCGGGGATGAGCCCATATAACATACCGGCGAGCGTGCCTGCCAAAAGCATGGCGGGCAAAACCCACCAGCCGCCGATGAGTCCATCATTGATCGCGCCATGCGTATAGACTGCAACCATGCCGCCAAAGAGACCGCCGACAACAAATTGCCCCTCGGCCCCGATATTCCAGAGATTGGCGCGGTAGCAAAAAGACAGACCAATCGCGATGAGAACAAGAGGTGTGGCTTTGACTGCCACTTCCTGCAGAGACCAGATCTCAGACAGTGGCGCGATAAAATAGACATGAAACGCCTGTGTCGGCGATTTGCCGAGCATGGCGATAATGCCGCCGCCGATCAGAACAGCGATCGCAAAAGCCGCGAGCGGCGAGATGATTTCCATTGCGGTCGAGCGGACCGGACGCGTTTCCAGTTCAATGCGCATGTTGCGACGCGCCACCCATCAAAAGACCAATTTCCTCACGCGTGACCTTGCGCGTCGAACGCGGCTCAGACACATGCCCATGATGAATGACTGCGATCCGGTCGGTAATTTCAAACAATTCATCCAGATCCTGGCTGATGACGAGAACCGCAGCGCCCTGACGCGCCAGATCGATCAGCATCTGGCGAATGGCAGCGGAGGCGGCTAAATCGACACCCCATGTCGGCTGATTGAGGACAAGCACGCCGGGCCGGCGCGACACTTCACGTCCAACCAGAAACTTCTGCAGATTTCCGCCCGACAAGGTTCTGGCAGCAGGATCGACACCCGAGGCGCGCACGTCGAAACTGCCAATAATCTCGCGCGCCAGCCGCCCAGCAGCCGGCAAATCAACCAGACTGCCTTTCATGACATCGCCCGTCGCATGGCGCGACAGAATGACATTTTCCGACAATGTAAAATCAGGCGCGGCGGCATGTACATTGCGCTCTTCGGGAACAAAAGCCGCGCCATATTGACGACGCAGATTGATCCCCTCGCGGCCAACGGAAATTCCGTCAATCCGTATCGCACCGGCAGTGGCCGATGTCCGCTCGCCAGAAAGGGCTGCAAATAATTCGTCCTGCCCATTCCCCGCAATGCCTGCAAGACCGAAAACCTCACCGCCACGGACGCTCAGCGACACCTGATCGAGCGCCACGCCATGCAGGTCTTCGGCCGTCAGCGAGAGTTTTTCAACACCAAGCCGTTCGGGCCCGATTGTATCGGCGCCACGGCTTCGCACATCGACAACATGCGTACCGACCATCATGGCCGCCAGCGAACGAACGCTTTCGGCGCGCGGATCGCAGGTCGCCACAACGCGACCTCCCCGCAAGACAGTCGCGCGATCGCACAAACGGCGCACCTCTTCGAGCTTGTGTGAAATATAGAGGATCGCCCTGCCCTCGCCGCGCAGCACATCGAGCGTTGCAAATAAGGTCTCGGCTTCTTGCGGCGTGAGCACCGAGGTCGGCTCGTCCAGAATGAGAAGTTTGGGATCCTGCAGCAGGCATCGGGCAATTTCGATGCGCTGGCGTTCGCCTGCCGAAAGCGTCCAGACTGGACGCGCCGGTTCAAGCCGCAATCCATAACGACGCCCGACTTCAGCAATGCGCTCATCGAGCCCGGCCAGCGTTTCCCCGGGCGGCAAAACGAGGGCAATATTTTCAGCAACAGTCAGATTGTCGAAAAGAGAAAAATGCTGGAAAACCATGCCGATTCCGGCCGCGCGTGCCGATTGCGGCCCGGAAAAGCGAACAGCCTCTCCTTCAAGACGGATTTCGCCATCGGTCGGCGACAGCAATCCATAGAGAATTTTGACGAGCGTGGATTTGCCCGCACCATTCTCACCCAGCAAAGCATGGGCCTCACCGCGAAAAATATCCAGATCGATCCGGTCATTGGCCGCAAATGCACCAAAGCGCTTCACGATCCCACGCATGGCGACCAGCGGCTTGCCCGCTTGCAAACTCATCGTCAGGCTCAAGGAATGATGACGGAGGCGCCGGTTGTGGCGCGTGAACCCAGTTCCTCATGCGCTTTGGCCGCATCGGCCAAAGAATAGCGTGCGTGGATCGGAATGGTCACATCGCCGCGCGAGATGGCGCGCATCAGATCGCGGGCCGAAGCGACATAATCCTCGCGTTTGGCGATATAGGTGAACAATGTCGGACGCGTCGCAAAGAGCGAACCCTTTTGCGCCAGCACGCCAATATTGAAAGCATCGATGGCGCCCGAGGCCGAACCATAAGAAACAAACATGCCAAGCGGGCGCAGACAATCGAGCGAGCCCGGGAAGGTCGCCTTGCCGACACCGTCATAGACCACGTCGCAGAGCTTGCCCTTGGTGATCTGGCGAACACGCTCGACGAAATCTTCCGTGGAATAATTGATCACATGTTTGGCGCCCGCCTTTTTGGCGAGTTTGGCTTTGGCATCGGATCCCACTGTTCCGATCACCGTCGCGCCAAGCGCCTTGCCCCATTGACACAGAATAAGACCGACGCCGCCGGCCGCAGCATGTACGAGAATTGTGTCGCCAGGCTTCACCTTGAATGTGCGGCGCAGCAGATATTGCGCCGTGAGCCCCTTCAGCATCATGGCCGCGCCCATCTCGTAGGAGATGGATTTTGGCAGAAGGATCAGCGATTTCGCATCGACATTGCGTTCCTCGGCATAGGATCCGAGCGTCGAGACATAGGCGACGCGGTCGCCAACCTTGAAATCAGTCACGCCCCTGCCGATCGCCACGACCTCGCCGGCGCCCTCATTGCCCGGCGTAAAGGGAAGAGCCGTGGGGTAAGACCCCGAACGGAAATAAATATCGATGAAATTCAGCCCGATCGCATGGTTACGGACGCGAACCTCCCCCTTGGCCGGCTTCGGCAGTTCAACATCCTCAAGGCTCATAACCTCGGGACCGCCGGTGCGATGAATGCGAATGGCTTTTGTCATGGGTGGCTCCGTCTCAGCACAATTATCATGCTGCGCCGCTCCAACAGAGGCAAGCGAATGACGCAATGCAGCGCGCGCTTCACGAAAACGCGATGTACTCTTCCACATGAAAGCTTGAGTCGCGGATCAGCCAGGACGGCCATCGTCGCATGCACAAAAATCCGAGCTTCGCCGAACTCTATACGCCGAAACTGGTGACGGTCCTGCGCGAGGGCTATCGGCTTCGGCATTTGCAGGCCGACGCGCTGGCCGGGCTGACAGTGGCCATTGTGGCCTTGCCACTCTCTATGGCCATTGCAATCGGCTCCGGCGCAAAGCCCGAACATGGTCTCTATGCCGCCGTCATTGGCGGCTTCATCATTTCCGCGCTTGGGGGAAGCCGGTTCCAGATCGGCGGCCCGGCTGGTGCTTTCATTGCACTCGTCGCCGCGATTATTGCCCAACATGGCTATGACGGCTTTCTCCTCGCCACTTTGATGGGCGGCGTGATCCTTCTCGCCATTGGTTATCTGGGGCTGGGCAGCTTCATCAGATACATCCCCCATCCGGTTCTTGTCGGCTTTACGGCCGGCATTGCGATCATCATTTTCTCGGGCGAAATCCGGGATCTGTTCGGCCTGCGCCTCGATCACGAAACCTCTGCCTTTATCCCGCGCCTTGCCGCTTTGTGGGAGGCCAGAGGCACTCTTGATCCATCCTCGGTCATTCTTGCGGCATCAAGCCTTGCTCTCATGCTGCTCTTGCGTCGGCTCGCGCCGCGTTTTCCTGCCATGCTGGCTGCCGTAATCGGCGGCGGGCTTGCCGTGTTCTTCTTCGATCTTCCCATTGCCACGATCGGCTCGCAATTCGGCGGCATACCGAATTCACTTCCCGCCCCGTCCCTTCCGCACATCGACATGGCGCGCATGCTCGAACTTTTGCCGGCGGCCCTTGCCATTGCCTTGCTCGGCGGCATCGAATCTCTGCTCTCCGCCGTGGTTGCGGATGGCATGACAGGGCGCCGACATCGCTCCAATTGCGAACTTGTCGCCCAAGGCTATGCAAATATTGCCTGCGCCCTTTTTGGCGGCCTCTGCGCCACCGGAACGATTGCGCGCACCGCGACAAATATTCGCGCGCAAGTCCATAGTCCCGTCGCGGGCATTCTCCATTCTCTGTTTCTTCTGATGTTCATGCTCGTGGGGGCACCGCTTGCAAGCTATGTCCCGCTGGCGACGCTTGCCGCTGTTCTTGCGCTTGTTGCCTGGAACATGATCGAGCGTGAAGAATTCATCCATATTCTTCGCCATGATCGCGGCGAGGCAAGCGTGCTTCTCGGCACGTTCTTGCTGACAATCTTTTACGACCTTGTTTTCGGCATTGCCTTTGGCGTGACGCTCGGCGCCATTCTTTTCATGCACCGCATGGCTGGACTTGTCGAAGTCACCACGCAGAAGTCGATCCTGGTCGAGGATCACGCCGATAGCGCATCGGGCCAGCCCTCACATGATCGGCCCAGAGGCGACGAATTTCTGGTCTGCAAGATTGCAGGGCCTTTTTTCTTCGGAACAGCAACGACCATCGCCAGCATATTCGACGAGATGGGCGTTCATCCACGCTTCTATATTCTGGATCTTTCCGCCGTGCCGCTGGCAGATTCCACGGCTGCCCACACCATTGACGGATTGCTGCGCAAAGCTGCCAGGAACAGGGTTCCTTTGGCGATTGCCGGCGCCCAACCGCAGGTCCAGCGCGTTCTGGAACGAAACGGCATCACACAAGAGCATGCCCTTTATGCCGTCAATGTGGATGAGGCGCGCCGTGCGCTTACCGATGCCGAAAGCGCCAGACGGAAAGAGCCATAAAGTAGAGAGCGCTCACACCAAGCCCGACTTTGACGAGCATGTCGGCCTTCAATCCTTGTGTGACAGCAAGGGTGGCACAGACAAGCCACAAGAGAGTCACGGCAAGAGTTAATGGCCGCAGAAATTTCACACGCACGGGATGAGCGAAAGGCACCGGCAGGAACATCAAAACACACAGAACGATGATGAGGCCGGCATTGAGCCATTCCGGCCAATGAAACACAAAAAAATAAAGTGCGACCACATTCCACAAAGCCGGGAAACCGCGGAAGAAATGATCATCCATCTTCATGCGCCGATCGGCAAAATAAAATGACGAGCAAAGGATGATCACCAGACAAAGGCCCAGCGACAGCTCGCCGCTCAAAAAACCCGAACGCCAGATGGCAACCACCGGCACAATGACGTAGGTGAGATAATCGACGATCAGGTCGAGCACTGCGCCTTCATATTCCGGCGCCGTTTCCTTCACGTCGGCCAGCCTCGCAAATGTGCCATCGATGCCATCGATCAGCAGCGCTGCCCCCAGCCAGAAGAACATGGCCGAGAATTGCTGCTCGAATGCCGCGACAAGCGCCATCAATCCCGCCGCTGCCCCGGCTGCCGTGAGAGCGTGGACACTCAGGCCCGCCATACGGCGGGTGAGAGAGATTTCCGGCGAATCAATCTGGATTTTCTTGCGAGGCGGCATGGGCCCAAGAATCACAAACCGGGCCTTGCGACAACACGCTCATGGCCTGCCCCTCGCCAAATCGTCCGGGGCGGCCTAAAACCACCGGTATGAGCGAACAAGAATCCAGCGACATGATCGTTGTCGGCGCCGGGGCGGCAGGCCTGACTGCCGCCATCGGGCTGGCACAGGCCGGCTGGAAGGTGAGGCTGATCGGCCGTCCCGACACCGGTCTCAATGCCCGCACGGTTGCGCTTTTCGACGGCTCGCTGCGACTGCTCGAAAATCTCGGACTGATCGACACTCTGCGCTCCGATTTTGCCGCGCTCGCAACAATGCGCATTGTGGATGACACAGGCTCGCTGTTTTTCGTCCCACCAGTGGAATTTCATGCCACCGAGATCGGCCTCGATGTTTTCGGCGAAAACATCGAAAATCGCCTTCTGGTCACGCGGCTCATGGCGGCCGCACGCAAGACGCCGGGCCTCGAAATAGCCGAAGGCTTGGTGACCCAAGTCATCCATGAGCCGGAGAGCGCCGAGGTTTTGCTCGATGACGGGCGTCAATTTTCAGCGCGACTCCTGGTTGCCGCCGATGGGCGCAAGTCCCTGCTGCGCAAAGCCGCCGGAATTGCCACACGCGATTGGTCCTATCCGCAGACCGCGCTGACCGCCCTGCTCTCTCATGAGCGCCCGCATCGCGAAGTCTCGACCGAATTTCACACCCGGCAGGGTCCGTTCACTTTCGTGCCGCTGCCAGGGAAACCCGGCATGCCGAACCGCTCCTCGCTTGTCTGGATGATGGATCCGCAGGAGGCGCGCCGGCGCGAACGTCTCGACGATGCGCTGCTCGCCCGCGAGATTAAGCGCCAAAGCCATCATCTGCTGGGACGTTTGCACCTTGAAGGTCCGCGCGCTTTCTTTCCGATGAGCGGGCTGGCCGCGACGCAATTGGCAGCACGGCGCACTATTCTTGTCGGCGATGCCGGCCATGGCTTTCCCCCGATTGGCGCCCAAGGGCTTAATCTCGGTCTGCGCGATGTCGCGCATCTGATTGACTGCCTCGCCCAAGGCGACGATCCGGGCGCCGACCATGTGCTGGCGCGCTATACGGCTGCGCGGCAGACGGATATTCGCACGCGCACCTTTGGCGTCGATCTTCTCAACCGCACTTTGCTGAACGGCATTCTTCCGGTCGATGCCGCGCGCGGTCTCGGATTAATGGCGCTCGCCAATATCAGACCTTTGCGTCGCTTCGTCATGCGCGAAGGCGTGATGCCGCGCGGGTCGGTTCCACGCCTGATGCAGGCTCAGGGCGCAAAAAGCCGATAGGGCACGCCGCCCACGGCGATCATGAACAACAGGCCTGTCACGGTCACCACAGACGCAATGGTCCCGATCAGGATCAAGGCGGATGCGCGCTCCACATAGACCTTATATTGGCTGGCGAAGACAAAAACATTCAGCGCCGGCGGCAATGATGCCATCAGCACGGCCGTAAATGTCCAGATGCGCCCGAAATCTCCGGCCAGCGACAAAACCACCCAGACCAGCAAGGGATGGGCAACGAGCTTGATCGACAAAAGCAGCGGCGTCTCGGGCGCCACGCGTGTCAGCGGGCGCAAGGCCACCGTCACGCCCATGGCAAAAAGCGCCACGGGCGCAGAGGCATTTTGCAACAAGGTCAGAATCTTGCCGACAGAAACCGGCGGCTGCCATTGCGCATAGGCTGCCAGAATGCCAAGCGCCGTAGCAATATTGAATGGATGCGTCAGGATGCGTTTGGCAATCAGCCAGAGTGTCTGGCCGACCGTCATTTTCTGCGCCCCGGCAATTCCCATCAGAAAGGGCACGACGGTGAAAAAGAAAATGGAATCGCAGACAAAGATCAGCGCCGTCGGCACGGCGGCCTGAGAGCCAAGTGCCGCCAGCGTCAGGCCCGGGCCCATATAGCCGACATTAGAATAAGCCCCCGCAACTGCCTGAATGGTGGCATCAGCCAAACGACCGCGCGTCACCATCAGGCCAATGCCAAGAGAAACCACAAAGGCCGCCATGGTGCAGAGCGTCGTAATGACGACGAAAATGAAATTGGCCAGCTCTTCAAGCGGCGTCACAGCGATCAAATTGAAAAAGAGCGCCGGCAAAGCGACATAGACGACGAAAACATGCATCCATTGCAGGCCCTCTTCCGGCACGTCGAACAGACGCCCCAGACAAAAGCCGAGCAGGATGAGACCGAAAAAGGGAAGCGCGAGATCAAGCACCTGCGCGAGTGTGGGGACCGCCAGACCGACAAAGATCAGTGCGGCAAAGACAAGAACAGGCGTGGCGAGAGGCGCAAGCCTGCTCATGAAACGATCCCCGGCAATGCCGAGGGCTTAGGTGCAGGAAACCGGAGTGTCAATCGGGATCAGCGGCGGCTGAGATAATGGCCCAGCATGGCGGCGGCCGAATGGCGATCGTCGTCGGAGGCTGACTTGAGCGCCTTTTCGCGCAGATCCAAAACCCAGACATGCTTCGGGTCTTCGCCGGCATTTTCGACCGCAATGGTCATATACATCAGGCCGCGGGCGCGCTGGCGCTGCACGCCCTGTCCGGTGAACAGAAGATTGCCCAGCAAGGCCTGGCTTTCCATATGGTTCTTTTCAGCCGCCAGATAGAGCCAGCCCGCCGCCTGACGGGGGTCGCGCCGGTCGAGGAGAATGCGCGCCAGATTATATTGCGCATTTGGATCCCCGAAGGTCGATGCCGCATATTGGAACAATTCCTGCGCCCGCGCGACATCCGGCTTCATCTTCATTTGCGGCAGGCCGTTCAAGGCATAAATGCCGACCGCCACATAGGCGCTGGCAACAATGCCGATCTCGCGGCGCGGCACATTTTCCTCGTCGTAATTGTTCACGATCTGGAGGAAATATTCATAGGCCTTGGCATCGTCGTGCGGCACGCCCTCGCCTGCCGCATACATGCGCGCCAGTTTCCATTGGGCCAGCGACTGCCCCCCGGCGGCGGCATATTTCAGTGCATCGACCGAAGAGGCCGCATCGCCCGCGCGCAGGCCCTCAATGGCCTGGTTCAGGGCATGAAGGGAATTTTGGTAGACCGGGAGCGGTTTTTTGGCGGAAGCCGCGCTTTCACGCCCATCGAAGGCAAAAGCCTGATTGGCCGCAAAACCGGCCAAGGCGCAAATCGCGAAAATCAAGGACCGCTCAGTCCGCATGGACATGAATCTCTCTTGCCGCGCTGGCCGATTGGCCGGCGGGATATTTCTGCCAGCTTGTGCCTTGCCTTGCCAGTGGGCGAACGCCTTTCGAAGGGTTCTGACGCGAGTCTTTTGCAAACAGCGTAAACCTGTCGCGGCGCTGCAACAGCCAAAACCCGGAGACAGGCCAAATGTTTCCGAGCGCGAAACATCTCTGGTATCGGCCTGCGGAGAAAGGCTGAACGCGCCGCATATCCTGCGCGCGCCTGGGAACATCAACCGCACATTTCAAAGGAGCCCCCCGCCTCAAGCACCGACCGCAGCCGATTACGGGGACGAAGTAGCTCGGCCTTTATGGCTGAATCGCGGCACTGCGGCACACGCCGGCGTGAGGCCCGCCGTTGTTTGAGACTTGTTGCCGGCGCGCAACGCTGCCCGCCCGCAACAGCCGCCCCAATATCAGGACAAACGTTCCAGCGCGGCCTTCATCTTTTCGATGCGCGACAGGGCGTCCGCCTTGCGCTCGCGGTTTTCCTCGACAACCTCTTCGGGCGCGCGGGCCACGAAATCGGCGTTGCCGAGTTTGCCGTCGATCTTCTTCACCTCGCCATCGAGCTTGCCGATCTCTTTGGCAAGACGCGTCTTTTCCGCGCCAATGTCGATAATGCCCTCGAGCGGCAAAGCCACGAGTGCGCCACGCACGATCATTTGCGCGGAATTGGCAGGCGGGGCATCGGCAAAGGTGAGTTCGGACACACGCGCCAGGCGCTTCAGCGTATCGAAGGCGCGTTCCGCCCGCGCCTTAACATCGGCCGGGAGGCCAACCAGAACCAGCGGCATTTGCGCGCCGGCCGGCACATTCATTTCAGAACGCACGGAGCGGATTTCGGAAATGAGATCGACGATCCAGCCGATCTCGGCTTCCGCACCCGCATGTTCGAGCCCGGCCAGTGAGGGCCATTGCGCCAGCGCCAGAACGGAGGTGCGCGCCGGGCCTTCCTCGCCCTTGATCGCCCACAGCTCTTCCGTGAGGAAGGGCATGAAGGGATGCAGAAGCTTCAGGATTTCATCCAGCACGAAGGCGGTCGTGGCCCGCGTCTCGTCCTTGGCGGCTCCATCTGCACCCTGCAAAATTGGTTTGGTTAGTTCGACATACCAATCGCAGTAAATGTTCCACACGAAGCGATAGGCGCCATTGGCGGCATCGTTGAAGCGATAGGCCTCGATGGAGGCGCTGACCTCGGCCACCGCCTTGGCCGCCTCGCCCAAAATCCAGCGGTTGACGTCCTGCTCGACGCCTTTGGGATCGAAGCCTGCCACGCGCGCGCAGCCGTTCATCTCGGCAAAGCGCGAGGCATTCCAAAGTTTGGTCGCGAAATTGCGATAGCCCTCAACGCGCGAGGTCGCGAGCTTGATGTCGCGGCCCTGCGCCGCCATGGCCGACAGGGTGAAGCGCAAAGCATCGGCGCCGAACGTGTCGATTAGATCGAGCGGGTCGATGACATTGCCCTTCGACTTCGACATTTTCGCGCCCTTCTCGTCGCGGACGAGCGCGTGGATATAAATGTCGTGGAAGGGAATCTCGCCCATGAAGTGGATGCCCATCATCATCATGCGGGCGACCCAGAAGAAAATGATGTCGAAGCCCGTCACCAGCACGCTGGTCGGGTAATAGCGCTTCACCTCGGGCGCATCGTCGGGCCAACCCAAAGTCGAGAAGGGCCAGAGCGCAGAGGAGAACCAAGTGTCGAGCACGTCCTCGTCGCGCTTCAACTCAACCGTATGGCCGAAATGCTTCTCGGCGGCGGCCTGCGCCTCCTCCTCCGACATGGCGACAAAGACCTCGCCATCGGGTGCATACCAGGCCGGGATTTGATGACCCCACCAGAGCTGGCGGGAGATACACCAGGGCTGAATATTCTCCAGCCATTCGAAATAGGTCTTTTCCCAATTTTTTGGGATGAAGCTCGTCTTGCCCTCGCGCACGGCCTTCAGAGCGGGCTGCGCCAGTGTATGGGCATCGACATACCATTGGTCGGTCAGCCAGGGCTCGATCACCACATTCGAGCGGTCGCCATGGGGCACCTGAAGCACATGCGGCTCGATCAGCGGGCACAGGCCGCGCTCTTCCATCATGGCGACAATGGCTTTGCGGGCAGCCGCGCGGTCTACGCCATGCAGGCCAAGCACGATCGCCAGATCGTCGGACTGCGGCACGCCCGCCAGAAACTCCTCATTGCCCACCAGCAGCATCTGCGCTTCGGCATTGAGAATGTTGATCATCGGCAGGCTATGGCGTTTGCCGACTTCGAAATCGTTGAAATCATGCGCCGGGGTGATCTTCACCGCGCCGGTGCCTTTTTCCGGGTCGGCATAAGTATCGCCGACAATCGGGATGATGCGGCCGACCAGCGGCAGCACGATCTTGCGGCCGATCAGATGCCCGAGCTTTTCATTCTCCGGATGCACAGCAACAGCCGTGTCGCCCAGCATGGTCTCAGGCCGCGTCGTCGCCACCGTGATGAAGGTCGAGGGATCTTCGGGATTATAGACAGCGCCTTCGAGCGGATAATTGAAATGCCAGAGATGGCCCTTGGTCTCGACCTGCTGCACTTCGAGATCGGAGATCGCGGTCAGCAGTTTCGGATCCCAGTTCACAAGGCGCTTGTCCTTGTAGATCAGGCCTTGGCGATGAAGCTCAACAAACACTTTAAGAACGGCTCGTGAAAGCCCTTCATCCATTGTGAATCTTTCGCGCGACCAATCGCAAGAAGCGCCCAGCCGCTTCAATTGATTGACGATGGTCCCGCCCGATTCAGCCTTCCAGGCCCAGACCTTTTCGAGAAACTTTTCGCGGCCGAGATCGCGGCGGCCCTTCTCACCATTGGCGGCCAACTGGCGCTCGACGACCATTTGCGTGGCAATGCCCGCATGGTCGGTGCCCGGCTGCCAGAGCACATCCTTGCCGCGCATCCGCTCGAAGCGGCAGAGAATATCCTGCAGCGTATTGTTGAGCGCATGACCCATATGCAGCGAGCCCGTGACATTGGGCGGCGGGATGACGATGGAATAAGGCGCAGCGTCCTTGCGATCTGCGCGACCGGCCCGAAAGGCATCGGCCTCTTCCCAGCGAGCCGAAATGCGCGTCTCGACGCTGGCGGGATCGAAAGTCTTGTCCATCATGGGAGGCAACCGAGCTCATTTATGGGCGCCCTGAGGCGCGCGAGGAATCTGGCGTTGCGCGCTAGAAACCCGAGCTGATGCGGACTGTCAATGAAAGGCCTTGGCTAACCCTGCCCTTAGCGTCCGCCGCGGGCGACCCGCTCGATCTCAGCACGCACGAGACGCTCTACCATTGTGGGCAGATTGTCATCGAGCCATTGCTTGAGCATGGGGCGCAGCATTTCACGCGCCATAGCCTCGAGCGTCTCGGCAGAGGGGGCAGCAGAACGGGCAGAATTCAAGGCCTGAAAGGCCGACGCCACCGCATGATTGGCCTGTTCGGACAAAAGGGCCGACGGCGCGGGCCGAGGCGACGAATGGATGTCGGAATCAACCGGACGCTGAGGCGGTGCAGGCAGAACATGCGGCGGCGCAAAGCTGCGCGTATCCACCGCGGGGGCCGCCGGGCGGACTGGCTGCAGAGGGGGCAATTCAGGCCGGGGCTGACGCGGCGGCGGTGGAACGACAAAGGCCCCAGATATATCAACGGGGGGACGCGAGGACACGGGCGGATACATCCTGTCCTCATCCTGCTCATGATGACCATAGGCCGTCGGCGCCGGCTCGGCGCGCGGGAGCCTTGGCGTCAGCGGCAGGGCCTGATCGTCAGCGATGATTTTGCGGATGGACGCCAGAATCTCTTCCATGGACGATTCATGGGCCCGCTGCTCGGCGGCTTTGGATTCTGGAATGGCGGACGGGACTGCGCTCATGGCCTCTGACGCTTAAAAACAGATCGCCTGACGGCGGGAAGTGGAGCGCAAACTGCCAAATCATTCAATGCGCCCCCGCTAAAGCACATTGAACGCGAGGCCACCCAAGAGCAATACGCCTGGGCCGAGACTTTGTGGACAGGACTATTTTGGGCGATCAGCGCCCATCTGGGGTGCTGGTGCCGATCCATTTGCCCTTGACCTGATCGTAATGGACCTTCGGATCGTAGGTGACGACATTCAGGCCGAGAGTGGCTGCCGACAGACGCCCGACAGACGCCAGCAGCGCATAAGACCCCACAACCCGATCGCGCTGTGCCGTGACGAGCTGCACACGGGCATTGAGAAGCGCCTGCTGGGCATTCAAAACATCGAGCGTGGTGCGCTGGCCGACCTTGGCTTCCTCACGGACGCCGTTGAGTGCGATTTCCGCAGCCCGCACCTGCGCCTGCGCGGCCTGGATCACGGCGGTCGAATTCGACCAGACGCCCCAGGAAGAGACGACCAGAGCGCGAATCTGCTCGCGCTGCAGATCAGCCTGCAATTGCGCCTGACCAAGCGTCTCCTTGGCCTGACGGACCGCGGCATAGACAGCCCCACCCTCATAAATCGGCACGGAAAGGGAGGTGACGACCGATCCCTGCATATTGTTCGAGCCAGGAGAGGTCAAAGGATCGACGCGGCGGGCCAATGTGCCGGTCAGGCCGATCGTCGGATAAAGTTGGCCTTCGATCACCTTCACATTGAGCGCGGCGGAATCGACATTGTGACGCGCCGCCTGAATGGCGGGATGCTCGAGCTCAGAGAGAGAGATCGCCGAAGGCAGCGTATTGGGGAGCAACTTTTCAAGCGGCCTTGCCGGCTGCAGGTCGCGCGGCTCGACGCCGATCACCTGACGATAATTGGCAATGCTGGTCTGAAGATTCGATTGAGCTGTGAAAGCATCCGCCTGACCTTGTGCGAGCGAGGCCTCGGATTGCGCCACATCGGTGCGCGTCACCTCGCCGACCTGGAAACGATCGCGCGTCTGGCGCAGCTGCTGCTCAAGAACCTCAACGTTATTGCGACGCAGGTTGAGAATGGCCGTATCGCGCAACACGTTCATGTAAGACGTGGCCGCATTGGCAAGAATATTCTGCTCGGACAGGCGGATCTGTTCGCGCGCCTGCAAAATCTGCGACTCGGCGCGACGCACACCATTGGCGGTGCGATTGCCGTTCCAGAGATTTTGCGTGACGCTGAGCCCACCGCCATATGGCGAAGTTGCCGCGCGAGAGGTCGTTCCCGAGGCAGCATTGGTTTCCAGCCAGGAACGGCCCACATCGCCGGTCGCGGTGATGGTCGGGCGATAACCAGCCAATGCGCCGGCCAGATTTTCGTTGGTCGCACGACCACCGGCACGCACCGAATTCAAATCAGGATTGTAGCCATAGGCACGCGACAAGGCGTTGGAAATGGTCTCTGCAGAAACGGGTGTCGCCAAAGCCAGGCCTGCGGCGGTCAGCAGAGCAGCGCATGAAACGGCGCGGCGAAAAGAGCCAAGACGGACAGAAAATCCGGCAGCCTGACTGAACCCTTCGCGACGAACCATCTGCAACCTCGACCTTAAAAAAACTGCCCGAAAAGCCTTCACCAACACATTCGCAAGAATCACGAAGGCGCACGGCCAATCCCGATCATAGACCGAGTCGCCAGCTTCGCCCACTCAAGCCGCAATCAGAGCTCCAAAAACATTCCTGTGCCGCAAAAATGCTACACCTAGCACTAACTTAGCTTTAGAAAACAAAAGAATCATGGCGGGAGAATGGCGCCAGAATCGGGGCAGAAGCCTCAAACAGAACACGCCGGCTGGCATCTTTGCCGAATTTTTCGAAGCGCGTGACCCGCCCGGCCTTTCCGGAACGATCCGCCGAAACCTTTTCAATCGCAATCAACCGGCCGCCCGGCGCAAGCTTGGCAAGAAGCGGTTCCAAACCGGCTTCGACCGTTCCATTGAGAAGAATCACATCGAACAAGCCGGAGACGCCTTCGCTGGCATCGAGGGGCGCGCAAACGGAGATCGCCTTCAATCCCAGCTCGGCAAAATTACGCGCGGCCATGGATGCGAGCGAGGGAATGGATTCAAGCGCGACAACTTCTCGCGCCAGTCCGGCAAGAATGGCAGCCGAATAACCAGCGCCACCGGCAACATCGAGAATCCGATCGCCAGACTGCACGCCAGCACCCTGCACCATACGCGCCAAAACCATCGGCGCGAGCATGTGACGAATTTCGCCTTCCGCCGTTCGCAGATCGAGCGCTGCATCCGAATAGGCCAAATTTTTCAAGGCGCCCGGCACGAAGTTTTCACGTGGCACATCAAGAAAGCTGGTGACGACATTCTGATCCGTCACATCGAAGGTGCGAATTTGGCAGTCCACCATCGTCTGACGCTGGGTGGCGAAATCAACCGGTTGATCTTGGGTCGGCATGGTCGCTCCGGCTATATCTGAGCCTGTTTGCAGCGCTTATAGGCGGCTAATCCCCACCTGTCCACGACCGGCCATCAGCCTTTCAGCCGGCTGTTGCACTGGCTCCAATAGCCCCCGCCCTTCTCCATCCAACGCAAACCACCATTGGAATCGCCGGCCTTATTGCTTTGATACTGGTCGCTGCAGGTTTTGCGCCGTGCCTGCGAGGGCGACAAATCAGCATATTTCCCTGCAACCGCTGCGGGAAAGACGGCTGGCTTCGAAACCCTCTCGCCGCGTGCCGGCGGACTGGCCGCCGGAGCCTGCGCCACGGCAGCAGGAACCGGAACGCCCTTGGCCGAGGCGTCGGGACGAGACGCCTGCCCGGCGCGGCACTCGGCGAGAAATTTGGACCAGTTCGCGCCGCCCGTGCTTCCGGCGGCTTTCGCGGCCTGCCATTTCTCGCCGCAGACTTTCATGGTCGCATCCTGCGCCAGCGCGGGAGTTGCGGCGAGCAAGGCCATGGTCAAAAGCAAGGCCGAGGAAAGGCTGAAAAAACGGGCGGTCATGAAAAAACCTCTGCAAAATGAATGTATCGATCAAACCGACCGATCCATTCTCTTGCAATACCCATTTAGGGGGAGCCTCAACGCGAAACCATTTGCGTCGATGCCGGGGCGCCGATCGAGACCCAAATGTTCTGATCCTCCTGCGACTGGCGCTTGACGAAGCGATAGGGCGTTTGGTTCCAGAGCCTGATCTCGTCATTCATATTGTCGAGGATCAGATCTCCGCGGCTCGTCTTCACGGTGAGCACGGCATGCCCTTCCTTTTTCTCGTCAATAACAATGGTGATGAGCAAAGCCTGTCGCGGCATTCCAGCCTCGATGAGAAGTTTACGCTTGAGCAAAGCGAAATCCTCACAATCACCGATGCCATTGGTCGGCAGATCCCAACGATCGACGACGCGCCAATGCTCCATATCGGAGCGCGGTTGGATCTTGAGATTCACAAAGCGATTGATCCGGTCCACAAGTGCCAGATTGACGCGCGACGCATCGACATCGATTGGCTGAAGCGCACCACCCTCGCATTCGGACGCATAGCGCTGGCAGAAATCGGCCCAGCCAAAAGGCGCCAAAGCGGGAAGCCCGATACGAATGAAACGTTCCTGATCCCTGGCTTGCGCAACCATGACCGGGGACACAAGCCCCGCCCACGCAAACACAAGCAAAGAAACGATCCTCAAAACGATCTGCGACATCCGGCGCTCCTGGGAATGAAACAATTTTGCCTCAAGCGCTTTTGCCAGCGCTCTAAACGAAAAGGCCGGATTTTAGAGAACCGGATTAACCTTTCTTAAAAAAACGTAAATGAAAAAATCCAGAAGGCGCAAGCGAAGAGCGCTTGCCGATAGCACCTTACGATCGAAAAAACGCCCTTTTGCGAACTTATTAACATGCCCAGTTCAAGCTCAAGCAACGCCACGCGACCGATTGCGGTTAACTGACGCAACGACAATCGGGAAACAATTTTGATGAGCGAGCCAGAGCCGCTAAAACTCACGCAAGGTCAATCGACCGAAGTGACCTGCGAGAAAATTTTAGAAGAAGATCTGCGCGCGATGGAAATCGCATACCGACAATTGGAGAGCCTGACATTCGCAAGTCGATTGACCGGCATGCTGGGACGCAGAATCGAAAGCGCAGGCATATTGATTCCCGATGTGCTTCGTCGACTTGCTGGCCGCGCGACAAACCGTGCGCTTGAGACTGCCATGAAAACCGCGCTTCACAGCCTGCGCGACGGAGGCTTGCCGGCATCCCGCACTATTCATCGCGAGAGCGCCACAGCCACCGGTGCTGTCGGCGGTGCCTTCGGCTTGGCCAGCCTGCCCATCGAATTGCCGATCTCCACAATTTTGCTTCTGCGCGCCATCGCCGATATTGCCCGCCACGAAGGCGAAGACCTGTCACAACCAGAAACGGCCCTCGCCTGCATGCAGGTCTTCGCTCTTGGCGGCCATTCGCCGGAAGATGATTTCGTCGATGCCAGCTATTTCGCTGTCCGTGCGCTGCTTGCGCGCACCATTTCAGATGCCGCGCGCTATGTCGGCTCAACCGCCGCCATCAATGAAACCGCCCCGGTTCTGATGCGCTTCATGACCCAGATCGCCGC
>Ga0315908_10001533_pt1 | contig 17280 bp, 13 predicted proteins | sample LakEriMetagenome_12_FD_203520 | JGI IMG/M metagenome (GOLD analysis project Ga0315908, IMG submission 203520) | Freshwater fungal communities from buoy surface, Lake Erie, Ohio, United States - Buoy 4 MA124 | ecosystem: Environmental > Aquatic > Freshwater > Lake > Lake biofilm | place: USA... | reverse complement strand
AGGGTTGATAGAAGTGGGATTGTTGAATGCAAAGGTGGATGACAGTGGTTGGGATGTTTTCACTCTTAAAATCAAGACTGATGAACATCTTGTCATCTTCTTCACTCCTTAAGTCATCCTCTCTTATTAAAGAATCTTTAATCTCCTTTTTAAGGTCAGAAGGGCCCAAGCTTATCTTAATAACTGTTCAGCAAAGTTTTAAATCTATAAGCAAATTTTTAGAAAAAGTTATTAAGATCATACTTATTTATCTTTTCTCTAAACACTTAAATAGATGTAGATCTTTGTATAAGGGCTACTTAATTACTTTTAGGGTCACATTATTTAATATTAATGGGATTCTTTTCTAAATAATATCCACACTTCCACTAATTTTCATTAGATTTTTCATCATTAAAATGTCTTTATTACCAATGTTATTTATAATCTTTTTCTTGATCCTTTTCATTAGTAGATTTATAGTTAACTTAAACAAATTCTTAATAATTTTTTGGTTTTTTAAAATCTTTTAAATTTTTATGTAAATGAAAAGTATCAATAGTTTCATAAACTAAATTCTTATTCAATTGCATAATCAGATATTTATAGTGATGAAAGTTTTGATGCTTATTAAAAAAAAAGTTCTTATTAAAACCATGATTTCCTTAACAAAATTAAAGATATCAAAGATAATTTTACTTAATTAGTATTAAATTTTATTCAATCTTGCAAAAAACATTCAGAGTTATAATAATTAATATTGTTATTGGATTATAATAATTTTTATTCTATTTTATTTTAAAAAAAATAGGAAGATTATTATAAGTAACTTTATTAAAAAGAAATATAAATAAGATAATAGAAAAAAATTTCTATTGTATAATAGTAATCTCAATTAAAATAATAAAAATAGGATTTATCTTTATTATAATAAATTGATTAAGAAGAATAAGAAGAATTAAATAATAAAACTAAGATAGAATTATTAGGATATAAAAATTCATACATTTAATAAGGATATTAATAGGAAAAATAGAATTAAAATGATAGTAATAGTTAGATTTATAAGAATTATTTTTCCAATAACAAAGATGATTTTTCAACAATTAATAATTAATAATAAAATACTAATTAAAAATAGTATTCAAATTATTTAATAGATTAATAATAAGAATAACTGTAATCCTAAACTTTGAATTAACTAGATTTATTAGAAAAATAAACTTAATAATTAATTCAAGACAAGTAAAGTAAAATTAAAAATTAACAATAATTTTAATCAGAAAATATAAATTAAAATAATATATCTGATTTAAATTATTAAAATTATTTAAATTATAACTCAACAGTAATTTAAGAAGAAAAAATTTAAGAAAACAATGATTAAATTTAAGACTCTATATTTAAAGATGATGATTTAGATTAAGATTATTTATATTCAGATGATAATAATTGATTTCTTTTATTTAAATATGCATTTTTAGTTATTTAATTAATTATAATCATTTTATTTTTATATTTAATAAATACTAATAAAATAATAAAAAATTTAAATTAATTAATAATATGAATAATTTTCTAATATTATTAATAATAGAATAAATTCATAGTTTATTAGATTAATTTTCTAATAGTTTAACATTTAATTATGAAATAGTAATATCGTCTTTATTATTGGAAAGTGATAAATCATGTGTTTCTGCTAATTTAGTGGATTATAACAAAGGAGCAGAAGGTCTTTAAAATAAAAATCCATTAATATTTGAGATAGGATATTCTATAAATACAGATGCAATAATACTAAAAAACAAAGTAATAATAAAATCAGCAAGAAAATTATCAAAGAAATTATTACCCTTAAAATAAATGTTTTACCTGGAGGTAAAAAAATTTAATTGAATGACTTAATAATGTATTAGATAAATGGGATAAGAGAATTTACTAATAAACTTGAATAGATAGCAGCCAAAAAAGTATTTAACATAATTACTACATTATAAAAGACAAGGCAAAAAGCAAATAATAACTCCAATAACAAAAGAAGGTCTACCCATTATATTAAAATAAATTTGAGTAGCCAAACTCCAGGATCTATTAGAAGTCTGATAATTATAAACAAAAAAACTGAAAAAACAAATCAAAAATAGTCCAAATAGATAGCACCACAACTTTAAAGCAAAGTATTTCTTAATAGCTACACTAAGATTTAATAATAAAGGCTAAGATTTATGAATAATATTGTGATTAATCAAAGTAATCTTATTTGTTTTATTGAAGATCTTCATTTCTATAAATAAGATACCTATAAATAGTCCAATAAAATAAACAGACCATCTATGATAAGGCTTATCATACAAAGTATTGAATAAACCATAAGTATCAGCGGAGATGCCCATATACAAGTATAGTCCTATTTTGTTTTAAGCAGAAACTACAAAGGAAGCTGTAAGTTGAGCGATTATCAAAGCAAAAATTAATAATTTAGTGAAAACTGTCTTTCCGCTCTTGTAAATTGCAATTAGTACAAGGGAAATGAGGAACATCTGGAAATCATTAGATAAATACCATCCCCATCCAAAGCAGTATTCATTATCATTGAATAAATTGTCAATCATTAGCACGTTTCTCCATAAATTCTTGCAATTATCAGTATAAGCCTAAAGAATATTTAATTATGGCCCATTTGCTAAGCGAGGCAATAATTGCCAATAAAATATTAACATAAAGAAATAGAGGAAGACTATTCTTAAATATCTCTGCAAAATAGTCTAGAAATAGTTTGTCTTTCTAGGGAGATTTGCGAAAGCTATAAAGAATCCACTTAGATAAAAGAATACATCAACACTATATTATAGAGTTTATAACAATACAATATCAAAAGAGACCTAGAAATCATCTTGCTATTTTTTATTAATTGGTTGATAACCTCTAATATAATATTAATGACCAAATACAACTGAAATGGTGCATATTGCTCTAATACCTTCAAAAAACTCCAAAGAGTATTCATCTGATCTCTATTATATGACAATTGCCTATTTGAAGTTAAATACAGGATTGAAACAACTAATTATTTTGAAGAGAATACCTTATTAGTTAGATTCAATCTTCAAAAGGGTATTGTAAAGGGCTAAGAAAGTAATTATAGCTAGAATAGTATAGACAGTAACTACAAAGTTGAATTACCAACCGCTATTGGGTAAGGCTATAGGTTCAAATACTTTTATATTTTCCGCTTTAATCTTCAATAACTCATCCACTTTATTTTCTTTTATCAATTATCGAATATCTTTCTCTAGTTATACAGCTGTCATACTAAATTTCACACATGCTCCCACTGTTGCATATAGTTATATGTCATCCTTTAAAAAAACATTGATTGTTAAGTATCTATTCTTTTCTTATAAGTTTTAATCTAAGCAACTATCATATTTACCTAAATCGTTTATACCCTTTCCACTAAATTCTGCTGTGTCTTCTAAGTTGTTATTTTTTATATATTTTAATATTAAGTCTATTATTATATTGTCTGCTTTTATCTCACTACTCATTATTGATCTATGACATACTATTAGAATTATTAATAATTTTAATATTCTTATTTTCATTTTATATTAGATATTTTAATATATTTTATAATATTTTATTTATATTTATTTTATTTCATGTAATCAAAAACTAGTTTAAATAAAACTGCTAAAGTTACCAATCTGTAATAATCTACATAAAAAAATAATTCTATGGTAAAGCAATAACCAATTTAAATTAATATTAAACCATAACAAAAACCTTAAAGTATTAATGCTAAAAATAAAAAAAATAATGAAGAAAATTGCAAGCTTTAAAAACTTGAAAAAGAATTGAAGGATTAGCAAAAAGAATTAATTAATCATTTAAATAGCTAAAATTTAACTGAAAATATAAAACAATAATAATAATTATAGTAGTAATAAACTCAATCAAATATTGTATAATAATAGCAAAAGCCTTAATCTAAACAAAACAATACACAAGTAAGGCCAAGCAGTATTAAAAACAATTAAAGTATGATAAATAATAATAATAGCACAATTAATACTACTATTAATAATATTAATAATATAAAAAAAGATAATAGTGTTAAAAAAAATTAAAGCATGATAAGTACAATGAATACAACAACTAATTCGAATAATAATGTAGCAAATAATCATTGAAAATTTGTTCCTTCTTCTAACAATAATAATAATAATAAAGTTAGCACTTAATAGTAAGAAATGAAATAGGAGATTAGGCCTTAAACAGCAATTACTTAATAGACAAAAAATAAATCTATTAATAAAATTAAAGAAGATACTATAACAAATAATTTAAATAATTAAACAAATACTTCTAATAATTAAACAAATCATGTTAATAATACCTCAAGTATAAGATAAAACAGACTAAAAACTGCTCAACCTAGCAAAGAAGAAAACAGTATTAAATAAAATACACAAAATAAAATACAAAAAAATACTAATACTTCAAAAATAATAATTCAATAAGAAAAGGTAAAAGACTTAAAAGATTTATGTAAATCAATAGGAATCGAAGTAAAATATAATAATTATAATATTTGAGGTTATAAATTAAGACAAAAAAGAAGAATAAAAATAAGAGTTTTAATTACAAAAGTAAGAAGAGAAAATTCATAATTTAAATTAGTCTTTATCTTCAGACTCAGACGAAGAAATTTAATTGGAAGAAAAGTAGAAAGAAACATTGGATTAACAATTAGAATTGATGGTGAAAATGAAAGCAAACAAACTTAAACCATTGAAAGAAGAATGTCTCAAATTAGATTGGAACAGTCTAATTTTTTATAATCACGCATAATCAGATCATATTTACAAGAAATAAATCAAATCTGCTAACAAATAAATGTCTAATTAATCAGAAATATAGTTATAAGTCGTAATTTAATTTTATTAATATTTATTAAAAATATTTTTTTTAATTCTTATTTATTATAAATTTCTTTAATATTTTTTTAAGTAATAATAATATGCCAGTTTGAATGTTTTTCTCAAAGAAATTTCTTAATTTGATAATTTAAAATCTGAAATTATGCCTGAAGCAACTACAGAAAAAGAAAAAGATGATAAAAATATTAGTAATAATATAATATAATTAAATAGAGTTATTCAAACTTTCAGGTGATTATTAAAAGAATTATGAAAAATAGATTTAATAAATTTAGAATGATATTTCTTAAATCAAATAATCTTTTATTAATTTAAAAAATCAAAATATGATAGAGAACCAAAATGTTTTAAACCAATTTAATATAATTTTGTAAGAAAGCGAATAAATTTAAAATTTAGACTATGATTAAAACTAATTGTTAGACTTAAATTTAATGTAAAATGATCAATAAATTGAAGAAATATTTTAAATGAGTTTGTTTAAGGATGAAATTTAAGTTTGAATTTAAATAAATTTCTTTAATATAATCATAATTTAATATAACTTGTTATCTTACCATCATTTTAAAATTTTTTATATTTAATCTAAAATTTTATAAAAAATAATACTTTCTATTCAAATATATCTTCGGCTTATTTTATTTCAGTATCTTTAATTAATTCTAAGTATTTATTCACAACATATTTTTTTATTTTTTTTGTTTTCATTTTCAATCCTTCTTATTACTTTAAAATATTTTTAATTGTATTTTTCCATCCTTTCCATGTTTCCTCATTCTTTCCAACATAAAGTTCATTTTATATATTTAAACAATTATTTTATTGATTATTAATTTAAGAATTAACAATATTATTTGATTAATTTGATAATTTTTACAATTAATTTTATTATTTCACTTTAGGTTTCTAAAACATAAATATAAATAAATACATAAAAAGGACCTCTTGTTAATTCAGCTTCTGATTTACAAACATTGTGTTTTTAATAATCCATTCCATGAAATGTGATTTTACAATCAACACAATACAATTTGAATGGTCTGCATCCATGATTTTAACATTATTTTTTCTTTAAAGTATTACAACAATACTCACAATAAAAGCTAACCATAAAATAATAAAAAAAGGATTTATATATTATTTATTAAAAAATCGTGATAAAATATACAGTAAGAATATTATAATAAGGCATAAAGTATCTTGGAAATAGTATTAAGGAGTAAAGAGATTAAATTTAATATTAAATAATAAGATATGAAACTAATATTAGCTGTGATAGCAATTTCTTTAATGAGATGTTAATTTGAGACCTAAGAGTATGCCATGTTCTCTGGTAAATCTATTTCAGAACTAAGACAAAGACTTGGTCTATGGGAAACTGAGAAGAACCCAAACATTCCAACAATCTCTCATAAAGGATTAAAGAAGTTATTGACTATTCCAGAGTCTTTTGACTCTCGAATTGAATTTGGATCCTGTATCCATAATATTAGAGATCAAGGTTAATGTGGATCATGTTGGGCATTTGCTGGAAGTGAAACATTATCAGATAGATTCTGTATTGCCTCAAAAGGAGAAGTAAATGAAGTGCTTTCACCTTAATTTATGGTATCATGTGACAAGACAGATTCAGGATGCAATGGAGGATATCTGGATAAAGAATGGGTGTTTTTGGAATAGACTGGAACTGTAAGTGAGAGTTGTTGGCCTTATGAAAGTGGCAGTGGAGCTTAACCTAAATGTGTCTCTAAATGTAAGGATGGAAGTGAATTAAAGATGTTCAAAGCTTAATCTAAGAGTACTGTTTATTTGGATGATATTGAAAGTATTCAAATTGAAATCATGGCTAATGGACCTGTTGAAACTGGATTCACTGTCTATCATGATTTCATGAGTTATAAGAGCGGAATTTATATTAAGAAATGGTTGACTTGGCCTGTTGGAGGACATGCTGTAAAGATTGTTGGATGGGGTGTTGAAAATCAAGTCAAATATTGGATTATTGCTAATTCATGGGGAACTAGCTGGGGAGAGAATGGATATTTCAGAATGAAAATGGGACAGTGTGGAGTCGATTCTAGTGCTATTGCTGCTATGCCTCAGTTGTGATATCATATTATTATTATATTATTATTATTATTATATTATTATTATTATTATATTATTATTTTATTATTATTATATTATTATTTTATTTTCGATATCATTATTATATATATCAATATTATAATATCAATATCATCATTATTATTATTTTCTTATTATAATAATTTTATTATATCTATATTACTATTTTATATAATAATATTTTTTTTATTTCTAGTAAAAAATTTTTGTTTGTAATTTACTTTTTTAATTTAATGCAATAAGTAAAAATTTATTTAGTAAAAACAATTGATTTACTTTGTCGCATTTTAGAAATAGATAATTTAGATGAATTCGATCATTAAAATAAAATTATAAAATAGAATCTTAAATTAAGTAGTAAATATATTTTATTGATTATATTAACAGTAATTGTAATATTACTTCAATAAAATATATTAGTAAATTAAATTACCTTTTTAGTAGGATTTATCTATCCGTTTTATTCTCAATTAAAAATAAGATAAAGAAGTTATAAATCTTAAAATTTATTATCAAATTATTGGTTTTCAATTTATTTTTTAACCTTCATTGATTAATAATTCAATTTTTTATTAATAAAATTTATTCCTCTATATAATCTTTTTAAGAATTATTTAATTTATTAATTATTCAAAAACGATTTTTAAAATTCTGAAATAATTTAAAATTCAATTTAAAAATATATAAAAAAATTTTAAACTTAATAAAATAAAGATGAATAGTAAATAATAGAAAAATAAGATTTAAATTCTAGCTAAATTTCTAGTTAATAATAAAAACCTTTATTTTAATCTAAAGAAATTTTAGGAAATCATTTTAATATTAAAAATCTTAATAATTATTGAATTATCAATTATTAATATCCTAATTAACATATATAAAGTAAGAATGAAATTTAACTTGATAGTTATAATAATAGTTTACCCATATTCGAAAATTATTTTATCAAATATCTAGATAATTAATTACAAATTTTTTTGAATAAAATTTGATTTTATGTATGTTATTTTAAATAATGGTTAATATACCTGTGAATTGAAATTATAATAAAAATAATTAAAATATTGTATAATATAGAGTAAATTATAATGTTGATAGTATGATAAAATATATTATATATTATTCACAGCATAGGTACAGCATCATTCCAATCAATATGATATTACATAGAATTAAATTTAGTAGTCAACAACAAATTAAGAGGAGGAACAAGATCAATGTCGTTATTCTAATCTTGATTAGAAATATTGGAATTAAATGTAAGTTTAATAAGTTCATTTTTGGCATGCAACTAATCATAGAAGACAAGATCAAAATGCTAAACAGGATTATGAATTATAAAATAATATTATGAAAATACAACAGAATAATGATGTTCCTTACAAATTAACCATATAGGATACTTAGGAGATTTAAAGAAATTTCCGATTTGAATATACTTGTAATATTCAAAAATGGAAAGAAATCCAATTTGACTCTATTATTAAATTCCTTTAAGAAGGTAACCTTGATCAATTTCTTTATTATGATCGAAACAATTTGAACTGGCACAACCTGTGAGTAACAAATTCACTAATTCCTAAACACAATGTGAGTGTTAACCAATCAGAGTAATGCAAGGATCGTCCATCTCTTCCTTAATTTACTCAACTCCTTTTGACAATATCACACTGTACATAATTAAAACCATCCCATTATTTCCTATTATATTATATATAGAATATATTATTATAAATATACTATATTTTAAATATTGTATATATAATATATTATTATTATTATAAATATAATAAATTATAAATATTATATGGAATATAAAATAATTACCCTTGAAATCATCTCTGAACTCCTACAACTGCCTAAAGATATCTTCTATTTTTTATACTCTTATTCTCTTATGTACACACTGATCAATTCTAATGATTTATTAATTTAAATCTATATAATCTTGACTTTCGACTACTAATACTACGGATTCCTCATTCTATTGAAATAAAATATCACTAATAGCCATCAACACACTATTCCATCTAATTTACTCTTGTTCTTATTTACTCTTCAAATGGAATTCCTTTAAATCCTAATGTATCAAAATATATTTCAACATATAAGCTTATACTACCCCTATAATTCCGCAAGGACCTCCATCATTCTAAACCAATCCAAAAAATAAATCTTCTTTATCATTTAATATCAGACCTATTTTTATCATTATATTTAATCATATTTATATATAATGTTATTATATTATTATATTTATTATTATTATTTATTTTAATATTCCATTTTTATTCTTATATTTATTAATTAAAGTACCTTGCCTCCAAGAATCTGGTAATTTTTTATTGGGCTCACTACCATATAATAACTTTTTAACCGCATCACATTATTCCCTCTCAATCGGTCGCAATTATTTTTTGTAATTAATGTGTGGCTTTTAAAATTATTAATTTAAAATATTTAATAAATTTTCATTATTTATTTAAACATTTTCTTTTAAATCTATCTTGTAATATTTTTCTAATTTATCCTTCTCATTATTCTATTCTAAAATTACTTCTTATTCTAATAAATCTTCAAAATAAATATCTTCTTTTTTTTCTTATTCTTTTTTATATTAATCTTCTTATTATTATATTTATTCTTTAAAATCTTTGTTTTTTTTAAACATATTTATCTTTTTTGGTTATTATTAACTTTGTTAAATATCTTGTTTATTTTAATTTATACTTTTATTTTTCTATAAAATATCGATATTTTATATGAGATTTAGATCTAAATTTTCGTTCTCTATTTATTTTTCTAAATTGAAAGAAATTCACTAAATTTTATTTTGTTATATTTAATTTGAATTATCATTTTAAATTTAAGAGCCTTAGTTAGATTATAAATTATGATTATGATTTGATAACGGTATATTATGATCTAGGAATTTATCTTGCAAATTATAATCTAAATTAGAATTTGAATGTTTGTGATTAGAATCAATTGAAATATTAGAAGTTATTTAATTTTAACAATTGGAATGAGCATGACTTTAAGTCTACTTTTTATTTATCAAATACTGACAAATAATATCAATCAGATTATTGTGATTTTGATTTTTATCTCAATTGCTCTTAACTAGATTATGCAAATTCAAATGTTAAATTAACTAAATTCTAGTCATTTACTACTTAGTTTGCTTACACTCCTTTCTAAAACTCTCCAGAGTCTAAGTCATTTATTTTTTTATCAAATATTCTTTTACCATGCTCTCTCCTAATTGGTTAATCAGATCCCTTTCAAACTATTCTTACATTACTTATAAATATTATATCAATTATATTCACTATTATACATTAATATTCACATATTATATCAATTATATTGACTATTATAGATTGATAATTTAATATAATAAAGTAATTTTATTAATCTAACAAATATATATTATAATCAGACCAACATCTTAGTAATTTATCTTGGCTAGAGTTCTATGATTTACCAATTATGACCAACTTTCTCAACGTCTATTTCAAAATTAGGAGTTATAGCAAATTGGAATTCATAACTCATTAGTCTTTCATCATCTCCATCTATTATTTTACCGTCTATTTTATTTATCATGCAATAGATTTCTTAGCATTATACTGTAAACACAAACACAGGCATGTTATTTTCAGGTAAAGTTGCTGTGTAAAAGTAAGCTTTATCTACATTCCAAAGTTGTTTATATTTTGGCACACTTTTCTATTATTATCATTGACATATATTTATCATTATTATTTATTTTAATTGTGTATATTTATGATTATGTATTATATTAGTAACAAATATTGATGTAATATATCATATATTTGTAATAATATATTATTATATATGATATATGAACGTTATATATAAATAGATTACTTCTGCCTCCTACTTCTTTAAGAGTACTCTAAAATATCCCAAAGCAGAGTCAGCACATAGATTTTCTAAATAATCCAATTCTCCTTATAAATAATGATTATAAGCATCTAGAAAGATTCCTTTAGCTTCATCTTCCAATTCCCATAAATTAAAATCTGGGTCTATTTCTTTCATCCTATTTTGTGCAGAAGCAGTTGATGATTATTATGTGGCAAGATTAACAACTCCCATTGTCAATTACATTGTTTTAGATGGAGAATTGTCAATATGTTCTTTAATATCACTCTTTAATTGTTAATATTCTTATTTTATGTTCTACATATCTTTATATTTTTCACTTTTGTAAAAATCCTACATTGTTTTTGTATTGTTTACTTTCTCCTTTATATTTGCCGCTAATTTCTATCTAATTGTTTGTTGTTATTTTATTTCTTCTTTCAATTACAATTAACCTCTTTTCCATTCTGGAACATTCTTCTCCATTTCTGCTAATTCTTCTTCAGTGTATTCTTTTTTAAGTAGTTCTTCTTCTTTTTATTTTTTTGCCCTTTCTTTGTTCTATATAAATTTCTTTTTGTATTTATCATTTGGAAATGTTAAATCCCATGCATGAATTCCAAATTCTAATACTTTTGATACTTTTGGACTCTTTTCCTTTAATTTTTCTCTAAATGAGCATTATTTTATTTTATCATTATTTTTATTATCTTCTTATTTATTTTCATTTACTTCTTATTCTTAACTCTTAACTTTCTCTTCTTATTATTCTTTTTCTTAATTAATAAATTACTATTCAGTATTAACTTTTTAATTTTATTATTATTAATTAATAGAACTGTTTTTAAAAATATTATTAAAACTTTATGTGTATTGCTTGATTTTTTCATTAAAATCAATTTTATTCTGCTATTGACTATTTTGATTGCTAAAAAATTTACTTTTATATGAATCTTCAGATTTTTCATTTTCATTGTTTTTATTACAAAATAGTCTTTTGATTGTATTCTGATTAATTCTCTGAAATTAAAGATATTTGTTAGTGAGACTAGTAATCTTGGATAATTTGCTTATCATAATTAGATATATATTAGTTAATACTTTATTATTAGCCAGAAGTAATTATAATATATTATACCCTTATATATAAATTTAATCAATGAAGATTTATTATATTTTAATCCTTTTAAGCTTAGTTTTTTATTTAACATAAACTATTTTTTTAAGCAGAAATAAAAAATTGCATAGAAAAAAGCAGGACGGATTAAGGAAACCTGGTTTTACTATATTTAACGACTAATAATAAATATTAAAAGAAAAATAATAAAAAGTAAATATTTGGAAATAGAATTTCATAAAAATGCTTTATAAAGATAAAAATGAAATTATAGAATGTAGATTTGAAAATGATATTTAATAATTTGAATATCATTTAAATTAAAATATGAATGATTAATAAAAGATTTTATGTAGATTTTAAATTTTGAATGATCCCTAATATAATATGCAAAAATGTTAAGAGTTTTTAATTTATATTATCAAAGAATAAATATAATTAACATGTTAATCAGAAGATATGGAATAATATTTCTTATTTAATACTTATAATTAAAATATAAATTAAGTTAGTTAACTTTCAAAAATAGATAATATTCTTGTAGAGTAAATTAACTTTAGTCCTGATTAATTAAGTGAGAATTGTAATTATTAATAAAGCAATAATTTTTTTTGCAATTCATCTCTTTAAAAGATCTATAAATTAAAACGAAAAAATAAATAAAACAAACAAATATAGAAATGATTAGATAATATTAATAATATTAATTATAAATATCATTATAAGTTTAAAATAGTTATAAATTACATATGTAAGTAAAATAGAAATATATATATTAAAAGAATTCTTATAAATATAAAATAATAAATATAATAAAATATATAAGTAAAAATGAGTTAAAACTAGATAATAAACAGCAACGAACTTGGCTTAGAGTTGGTTTCGTAATGTGAATATATTTAGAACATGGAATAATAAGCAAATAATTTTTTAGAATCATAAAATTTTTAATAATCAATGATGGATTTTATTGAAATTTATGGTATATTAATAATAGGAATTGATGAATATTTAATCCTATTAAAAAATGATGAATTGCTTTGAGTAATGTAATGAGGTAAATTAGATATCGTAATAAGTGAGTCAAACTTCGAAAAGGTAGTATTCAAATCTTAATAACGGATTCTGTAAATTAAGGTCTCACCTTGTAATAATTACGTAGCATACTTAACTGAGTTTAAACTGAATGTAATCTTATTAAGTGACTTTTATCAGGAGAACTCAATCAAACCTTATAGACAATATTCATTCTTTCATAAAAGTCAGATTTTCATTAGATTTGATTGGATCGATAGTATCAATAACAAGTTTAATCTTTTATTAGAAGGGAATAAATAGTTGTTCAAGTGTTAAAATACTAAAATTATTTATTATGAAAATATCAAGGTTCTAAATTGCTCCTTCTTTACTCTTGCCAATCTCAATTATTATCTCATTTTAACTAATCATAATTAGAGTTAAAATAGTTAAAGGAGTATAGATGATCAGAGAGGGTTCATTATTGTCAATGCTAATTCAAATGAGATTGTTAGCAGGATAGAGTGCAGGAGGATTCAGGATAGGAGGTTCTTTGTCAAAAATATCTTCATCATAAACTCAATAGTCTTAGTCGTATTATTATAATAGTCATATAACAATAATATATTATATTAATATGTTAATATTTTATAATAATATAGTTTAATTTATAAATATATAGGGAGGAATGCTGTCGGAAATCTAACTGTCTACAAACTAGGAGGATCTGACATGTAAATGCTGTATGTATTCATATTTATTATAAACTAATAAAAACCACTTGATAGATAGTGCATTTGAACTGATCTTCCAATAATAAATTTGCCTAAAAGAGTTCAATGAATCTTATTACTAATCCCATTATGAATCTCATCTCTTTTCTATTCTACCTATCCCTGTCTGAGAAATCTATTTACTTTATACAAATTAGTCTAATCTCATCCTCTTTTTCACTTTTAATAATCATAACAATTTCATTAAACTCAAATGTCAGAAATTATTTAATCACAAAATACATTCTCTTGTTTATAATAGGTGTGAGTTTTAAAATGAAATTAATAATCATTCTTTCCTTAATATTAATTCATATTCTTATAATCTCGAAAATCTTCATAGTATTTTTGTACTTACTGATTAGAATTTTATTTTTAGGTATTTCTTATATCATTCTTAATTTATTAATGAAAATCGTATTCCTATAAATCCAGTTGTTTATGATCTTAAATTGGAAGATCACAAAGCTGTTATTAGGTAATAATAAGCTTAAATTAAAGCTTTATCTATTGGGGAGGCTAATAAAAAGCAAGAAAGAAAAAAAATAATTTTGTAAAATAACTCAAATGTTAAAAATAATCTAGCTATTTAAAATTCATCTTAAAAAAAAGTAATTATTAACCATCCTATAAATATCAATAAAACTATTAATGAAATGCTTTAAATTAATCATAATCAATTAAATATCAGTCAAAATAAAGATAATATTAATAATAATGCAGAAAATGTCTTTAACTTTAGTAATAATAATAACAATATAAACAATAATATTAAACTAAATAACTATAATATTGATTAATATTATTAAAAAAAAAATAATGATTAATCAATATTAAATATAAATTATAATTAAAATGTAGATATTATCGATTAATTTGTCATTTAAGATAATAGAAATCAATAAATTTAAATCTAATCTATTACAGAATAAAATATTAATAAAAATTCATATAATAATTTTTTTGATAATATTAAACATATTCCTGTAAAAGATAATCAATAATAATAAAATATTGATTTTAATACTAAAATAGATAGTAAAAATTAAAATAATATAAATTCAATTAGTTAAAATTAAGTAAATGAATTGATAATAAATAATTAAAATATTTATTAGCAATAATAATAATAAAATATAAACTAATATAATTCTTTATAATATAATCAATAGAAAAATCAAAATTATTAAGAGAATAATATTTTTTAATAACATCAATAATATTCATAAGATAAAATTTAAAACACTTAATTAGATTTTAATATCAGATACAATAGTCCAATTACAAAAAAATAATAAAACTTTAACATATTGGAAGAAAATTTCAATTGTTATTCTAATAATCAAATAAATTAAAAATTTAATTAAAATATAAGTTATTAAAATTAATAAGGAGTTTAAAATATAAATAATTTAAATATAAGTAATTTCAATAATTACCTCAATAATAACAATAATATTTAAGAATTAAATAATAATTAAAAAAAATATTTTAACTTTAATTATACTAATTTTAATATAGATTAAAATAATCAAGAATATTCACTTCTATAATAATAATAATAAACTAATTTTATAGTTTAATAAAGCTAGCCTTATATATCATCTTTGATTTTAAACTAATAAAATTATTAATAATTAAACAATAAAGATTAATCATATTTTTAAATTTTTTAATAATATAAAATGAGAATCTAAAATTTAAAATATAATTAACTAGAAAAAGAATTAGATTATTTAAATTAAAATAAAAATTATGAAAACTAATATATAAAGAAAGCTATAAATAAATTCAAAAATATATTTTTTAATTTTGATACATTAAAATAAAAAATAGATGCTCAATAAAATATATATTTTAATTATGAAGAATAAATAAAGTAATAAATCAAAATAATAAACAAAAAGATTTTTTTAAATAATTCAGATATATTTAGTAATTCTTTTACTTAAATAAAGTAAATTATTTAAAGAAATCAAATTTAAGATAGTTTTACTAAATAAATAAAATTAAAATATAAATAAGAATTATACAAATCCCATAAATTAATCTTTTTAAATAATATTTTATTAAATTTATAAACTCATTTAAAAAAATAAAATGAATCAATTTTAATGTTTAATTATTTTTTAGAATTTAACAATAAACTTTTGTAATAATTTATTAAATAAAATAGAAATATATATAACAAAAAACTAATTATTAAATTTAATAAAGATTAATTTTTTAATTTTGTTTATTGTTAACTAAATAAATTTGATTCTTAATATAAAAATATATTTAATCAATAAATAATGTAATAATAAATTGATTAATAATTAAATTAAAAATAATTTATTAATTATTAGTAATTATTTTAGAATTTTTTGAATAATTATCGTAATTTTTTTTATTTTAATTCTGTATTTTTAATCGATAAATAAATAAAATGCTAATATAATTAAATTAAATTTAAAATAAATTTAGATTATCAAGAAAAAAATTAATATACAATCTTATAAATAAAATAATTATTAGAATAATAAAAACTCTCTGAATAAAGTAAGTTGAAAAATTAATATTAAGAAATAAATTAAATTAATTAAAAAACATTCGATGATCAATTATAATAAAAACAATAATAATAATTTAATTAAAATTATTATTAATTTGATTAAAGAAATAGTTAAAATTAATTGAATAAATAGTAATAATGTGCAATTAATTAATTAACTTCAAACGAATTTGACTAATAGAAAAAAATTTAATAAACTTAAATGTTATTATATTAAAGCTAAAATAATTGATAAACATTTTAAGAAGTAAACAATTTATAAAAAAATGATTCAACATAAAATATAAACTAAAATTTAAATCTTAATTAAAATAATTAAAAAATTTTATAAAAAGAATTAGATCTAAATAATTTTCAGGACAATCAAAATAATTTCTAAAAAAAAATTAATGATAAATATTAAAATATTTAAATTTAAAGGTCACCGTCTTTTGGAGATTCAGATTTATTTTTCAATAAAACTAATCAGACCAAAATTAATATAGCATAATAAAACAATTAAAATTAATAAAACTAAAGTTTTTTTTTAAATAAAATATAATAATAAAACAAATAATAAACATAAATATAGTAATAATAAAATAATGATATTATAAAAAATAATATTGTTTATAATTATAACAGTAAAAACTAATTAAGATTTACTAGACTTAATAATGATGTAAATATTTAATAATAAGAAAATACTGATTAAAACATAAGTATTTTTTGATGTCGTATATAAATAAATACTTTTTATTATAATAAATCAAAATAAAATTTAAAATTATATATTTATCCTTATCATAAAAAATTCATATTTAATTCTTTTTTATTTATTTCTATATCAAAAATTCTTAATTTTTTTAATTTTTATGTTTTTATTTATGAATGTTA
>Ga0315908_10001532_pt1 | contig 17291 bp, 9 predicted proteins | sample LakEriMetagenome_12_FD_203520 | JGI IMG/M metagenome (GOLD analysis project Ga0315908, IMG submission 203520) | Freshwater fungal communities from buoy surface, Lake Erie, Ohio, United States - Buoy 4 MA124 | ecosystem: Environmental > Aquatic > Freshwater > Lake > Lake biofilm | place: USA... | reverse complement strand
TCTCCTGCTTGCATTGAAGCTGAAATATCTAATACAAACACGATGTTTACCGGCTTAAATAAGGATGCATCGAAATTATTTTTATCAAGTTCATTAAAACCTACAACGTTTACTTCTGTTGTTGGTGTTGTCGTTTGTTGTGCTAATTCTTTTTCTAAATTCAATTCAATTTCTACTGGAGTTGTAGTCGAATCTATTAAAGGTTTATCTTCTTTTGTCGGAGCAATTATTGGTTCTTCAATTGTTTTGTTTTTTTCAAGTTCGATCATGACATAATTTCGTTGGAAATTAATGTAAGCCCCCATTTCGGTTGGAAAATATCCATCGTGAGTTGCATAGAAATAACTAAATCCTAATGGAAATTTTCTGGTAAACTGACCTTTTTTATCTGTTTTAAAAGCCGTTGTTGGTCGACCATTTTGAATCATCGTTACAGTTGATTCGGAGAGAATTGTTTTCGTTTCTTTGTCAATTGTGACAATCGTTACTTCGAAATCGGTGGCATTTTTATCAGGTTTCTTTGCATTGAAATCAGGACATGCTTTAAGGTAATTAGCTGTTTCGGGAGAAAATTCTTTAAGGTTTCCTGTTAATTTAATAATAGTAGCTTCTCCTTTATCGCTTGTAAAAATTGAAATTTCGTAGGTGAATCGCCCTTTTTTCATAGGATTTACTTGACATCTTAACGTTAAAGAACTGTCTTTTTCCATGAATTGACCATTCACAATATACACCACATCTGCAGGTTTTTTGATGGTTAAAATATATCCTTTTTTGACACTTTTATTAGTTATTTTAATGTCTACGAATCGATCACTTGTCATTGATAAATCACCGAAATCAAACTTCGTTTTATCAAAAACTATTTGCGCTTTTAATAACGTAAAAACAAAAAGAGAAAAGACAACTAATAAAAAACGCATATTCAAGTATTTAATCGAACGTATCAAAAATAAGACCAACGAAATTATTGACAATAAAGTGTATCAAAAGAAGGAGAATATCCTGCCCAAACTCCCAAAGCACCACCCGATATATTGGAAACAATATTAATAGGAGTTGCAAAAGGATTACCTTGAGTTGCTAATTGCGTATATTTCTTCTCAAAATAATTGTAAACATCTTGGTTCATTTTAGAAAATTTAATAACGACAGAATCACCTTTATGGTACAACCCTTTATATTGAGATTGAACAGTCGAATCATCAAATGACATTGGGTTTTCATAAAAGAAATTAAAAGAGAGCCCATTCACAAATTCATCATCGAAAACTGGATTGAACGTTTTTGTAAAAATATTGTCTTTCGGTTTACCATCAGATTGAATGTTAATTCGTTTTACTTGCCATAAATACGCGTCATAGGTTGAAGGATTATCCGTTAAACGAGCATAGGAATAACCATAATCTGGGTAACTAGTTTCAGCTTTCCAATAAACAGAATCCAAAGATGTTGGTTGATTAATATATGTGCTCGAAGTATATGTTTTTCCATTATAAGTAACGGTTAACGTATAGTTTTTACCTATTTCTCCCCAAATCACGGGATTAAAACTGGTGTATGCACAAAGATGAAAATTCGACAATTCATCAACTGAAATCCCAAATAAATCAGCAGCAATTTGTTCTGTACCAGGAGGTAAGTCATCCGTACAAATTTGATCTAATTGAATGGTTGTTGTTCCATTACTAACCGTTACAATTGCGCCTTTTATGAAGCTATTTAAGTAAGAATTTAAATCAGTAGGAGAATAAATATCATTTGATTTTGAAATCAATACAATTGGAGGTTGTCCAGTTTCTATATTCCCATCAATCACAATTTTTTCTTCGTAACCAGGAATATCGATTTGAACTTCTTTTGTACAACTACAAAGAAGAAAAACGATTCCAATAAAGTAAATTAATTTTTTCATCATAGCTTTTTAAAATTCAAAATTCCATGTAAAACTAGGTATGATTGGAAACAAAGTAACTTGTTTCACTTTCATATTAAAATCACCTTTAAACAAATCACCATTGCTATCTACATATAAGAAAAATGGATTTGCTCTATTGTAGACATTGTAAATTGAAAAAGACCAATTGCTTTTGTATTTTTTAGGAATCCTTTCGCTCTCTCCTTGATCATTTTTCCTGATTTTATATGTTTTCCCATAAAGTGTCGCAGAAATATCTAATCGATGGTAAGGTGCCATTCTGGTTGAATTACGAGCTCCATAATCAAATAATAAGCTGTTATCTTGAACATACCATGCTGTTGGAAGCGTCAAAGTATTTCCTGTAGCATAAATAAATGTTGAACTAAACACCCATCGCTCATTCATTTTATAGGTTGCAACAACTGATAAATCATGTCTTCGGTCATATTTTGCAGGATAGACTTTCCCTCCGTTTATTTCAGGGAATTTACGTTCTGTTTTAGCCCATGTATAACCTATCCAACCTGTCAGTTTACCAATTTTACGTTTGATGAAAAATTCAGCTCCATAACTCCATCCTTTTCCAAAAGTTAATAAATTATCCGTATTATCTTTCACATTATCAGTTGGTAAAACACCTTCTTTAAATTCGATTAAATTATTCATTCCTTTATAATAAACCTCAACAGAAGTTTCTATTTTCCCATTGAAAAAATCTTGGAAATAACCTGCTGTTGCTTGCCAACCTTTTTGAGGTTTAGCTATCGAAGTACTTGGATACCAAATGTCTGTTGGTAAAGAAACGGCACTCATAGAAGTTAAATGAACATATTGATTATTGATTGAATAACCTGCTTTAATTGAACTGTTTTCAGTTAATGTAAATCGTGCTGAAATTCTAGGCTCTAAACCTTGATAAAATTTAATGATTTCTCCTTTTGAATAAGTAATCGTTGTATCTGAATGGCCAATTGTCCCTTTAATATAGCGAGTAAAAGGTCCTGTTTGTTGGTAAAAACTATAACGTAATCCAAAATTCAAGCGAAAACGATCTGAGACATCATAATCATCTGAGAAATAAACAGCCGATTCATGACTAAAAATTTTCTGTGGTTTTCCCATATCAAAGTCAACTTCTTCAGCAGAAATAGCAACACTCGTCGGAATAAAAGTATGATAAATGTAACTTAATCCATATTTAATTTTGTGTCTGTCATTTGGAAAATAAGAGAAATCTACTTTACTTCCGATATCACTAATACTTGAAGAAAGTCTAAATTTAAATTGATCTTGTTGTGATCCAAAACTGAATTGATAGCCTGTATAAGTCGAACTGACGTTCATAAAAAGTTTACCTGAAAAAACATGATTCCATCTCAATGAAGCAATACTATTTCCCCAAGGCATGTCCACTAAAAAATTATCGTTTTTATTGTCGTAAAAAAACTTATCCTTACCGAAATAACCACTTAAAAAAAGTTTGTCATTTTTACCTAGTTTATAATTTGCTTTAAAATTAAAATCATAGAAATAATAACCAGAACCTGAGAAAGGAGATTTCTTAGGGATCAAGCTTTTCATTAAAACATCAATATAGGTTCTTCTACCGGAAATAATAAATGATCCTTTGTCTTTTTTAATTGGTCCTTCGAATGTTAATCTTGAGGAAATTAATCCAATTCCACCTTTAACTTTGAATTTTTTACTGTTCCCTTCGTTCATATTCACTTCTAAAACAGAAGACATTCTTCCTCCAAAATTAGCAGGCATTGTTCCTTTTGTAAGGTTAACACCTTTTACAGCATCCGAATTAAAAACAGAGAAGAAACCAAATAAGTGAGACGGATTATAGACAATTGCCTCATCTAATAACACTAAATTTTGATCTGGTCCACCACCTCGAACATAAAAACCTTGTCCTCCTTCACTTACAGACGAAACACCAGGAAGTAATTGAATAGTTTTAAGTACATCCACTTCTCCCATAAAAGCTGGTAAAAGTTTAATGTCCTCAATTTCAAGCGCCATTTGACCTATTTTTGTACTATTAACATTTTCACCTTTTTTAGCATTTATTTGAACTTCCTCTATGTTTTTTTCCGCTACTTGAAGTTCTATATTTAATTCAGTGTTTCTATTAATATCCAATTCCATTTTTTTGTCAGTCAACCCTATTGACTTAAATTCAATAATATAAACTCCTTTGGGAACTGATAAAGAATAAAATCCATAATTATTCGATGAAACAGCACGTTTAATTGAAGGAACTAAAACTTGAGCGCCAATCAATAATTCACCCGTGGAACCATTTGTCAATGTTCCACTAATTGTGAAATTTTCTTGAGTATTAGCCTGTAAACTAAATAGAAAACAACTTAAAAAAAGTAATAATCTCATTTTATATAATAATCGATTGTGAAATTACAATTTTATGATTCACAGAATGATAAATAAATGTGTTAAAGGTTAATTTTCTTTTTTAATGGCTTTGGATTGGAAATTGCTGCAACAATCGCTTAAAAATAAATGGTGAAATTTCCGAATGTTCTTTGTCTTTAAAGATTATAACATTGTCATTTTTTCCAATATAATAGGTGTAATTATAAATTCCAAAGTTGATAAACATATTTTTCTGATGAATATTCGTTATGGTAGAAAAGTCAAATCCTAAGCGTTGTAAAGTCAGCTTTTTGACAATAATCTTTTCTCCTTGATCGGTCATTAAATTTGTTATAATCGTCCAGTTTCTATTTAAAATTTTAAACGTCTCCGAGCTGATTGATTTGGTTGTTCTCCTCACTTCTGAGTGATATTTATTTTTACATTGAATCCCACAAAAAACTTTGTCGGCTCTTCCAAAAATTGATTTCTCACAAATTAAACAATTGCGATCTAGATTGTTAGTTGACTTTTTGCACATGATTTTGAGTGTTTAAATTATTTAATACTCTATTGAATTTAAGAAAAAAGTTGATTTCTTGAAAAAGGTTTTGGGAAAAATATTTGGGAATAGTCGTTTTTATCCGTTAGAATCACCTTTGAGCTTATAAACACTGCGTTTTCGATCAAAACTATTTTTTCGATCATAATTGTAATTTAACTTGGTTTAAAGTCGTTTCTAACCGTTAGAAACACCTTTCCCCTTATAATCATTACCACTATGTGAAATTCAAATATCCCCACCATTTAAAACCACTCTTAAAAAATGTCACAAATTATTTTTTCATTTCTCCCCTCCATAAAACCTTCATTTCCCTCAGATTCATTAAATTCGCATTGATTTTAAAAATCGAGTAAAAATTTAGTAGCATGAAAGTATCTTACAACTGGTTAAAGCAATACGTTAATACATCTGTAACGCCGCAAGAAATGGATAAAATCTTAACGGATACAGGACTTGAGGTGGAAAGCGTTGAAAAAATTGAAGCTGTTAAAGGTGGATTAGAAGGAGTAGTTGTTGGAGAAGTGTTGACATGTGAAAAACACCCAGATGCTGATAAATTAAAAGTTACGACTGTCAATATAGGTTCAGGTGAGCCATTACAAATTGTGTGTGGAGCTCCAAATGTTGCTGCCGGACAAAAAGTAATCGTTGCTACAGTTGGTTGTACACTTTATCCAAAACCAGAAGAGGCTTTTAAAATCAAATTATCTAAAATTCGTGGAGTTGAGTCTCAAGGGATGTTGTGTGCTGAAGACGAACTTGGTTTAGGAGAATCACATGCGGGAATTTTAGTGTTAGATCCAGCGATTGAAGTTGGAACAAAAGCAGCAACATATTTTGAGTTAGAAGATGATTATGAAATCGAAATCGGATTAACTCCAAATAGAGCTGATGCAATGGGACATATCGGAGTAGCAAGAGATTTAATTGCTTATTTGAATGTGCACAACAATGAAAATTTAAAATTAAACTGGCCGTCAGTTGATGCTTTCAAAAAAGGAAATGCTGATTTGAAAATTGAAGTTTCAAACGAAACAACTGAAACGTGTCCAAGATATATGGGAACTTCTATTAAAGGAGTTACTGTGAAACCATCTCCTGCTTGGTTGCAAAAAAGATTAAGAGCGGTAGGTTTGTCTCCTATTAATAATGTTGTCGACGTGACGAATTACGTTATGCGTGAATTAGGAACACCTTTACACGGTTTTGATGCAGCTGAATTGAATGGTAAAGTAGTTGTCAAATTAGCAAAAGAAGGAGAGAAATTTGTAACATTGGACGGAGTTGAAAGAACTCTTTCTGCTTCAAATATGATGATTACGAATGGAAATGAAAACCTTTGTATTGCAGGTGTTTTTGGTGGAAAAGATTCTGGAATTAAAGATCAAACAACAGATATCTTCTTAGAATCTGCTTATTTTAACCCAGTTTCGGTTCGTAAAACAGCGAAGTTTCATGGATTAAACACAGATGCAAGTTTCCGTTTTGAAAGAGGAGTTGATCCAGGTTTAACGGAATATGCGTTAAAACGTGCGGCTTTATTAATTCAAGAAGTAGCTGGTGGAGAAATCGCTATGGATATCGTTGATATTTACCCTTCAAAAATCGAGAATCAACAAATTGAATTTAGTTTTGAGCGTTGTAATACCTTAATAGGATATGCAATTCCAAAAGAAAAAGTAATTCAAATTTTAGAAAATTTAGATATTAAAGTACTTTCTGAAGCAAATGGAATCGCTCAGTTAGAAGTGCCTGCTTACAGAGTTGATGTTACAAGAGAAGCAGATGTTATCGAAGAAGTATTACGTATTTTCGGATTCAACAATGTTCCTTTACCTGAAAAATTAAATACTTCTATTTTGAATTTTGCTAAACCAGATGTAGAAAAAGTACAATCTGTGATTTCAGAATTTTTAGTGGGGAAAGGATTTGTGGAAATGTTAAACAACTCGTTGACTTCAAGTGCTTACATTGAGAAATTTGGAGGAGAAGCATTTTCTTCAAATAGAAATGTGGAGATTTTAAATCCTTTAAGTCAAGAATTGAGTGTGATGAGACAATCTTTAATCTTTAATACGTTAGAGGTAATTGAACACAATCAAAACAGACAAAATCCTGATTTAAGAGTATATGAATTCGGAAAAGTGTACCATAAATACGAAAGTGGGTATGCTGAAAATAAACGTTTCATTTTAGCCGTTACAGGACGTAAAGAAAAGGAACAATGGAATGCGACAAACGATTTACTTTCATACTATTCGATTAAAGGATATGCTAAAGCAATCTTTGCACGTTTAGGTTTGGATAGCATGCTTTCTGAAACAGCTTTAAAAAATTCTTTGTTACAAGATGGAGTTCAATTATCTGTTTTGAAGAAAAAAGTAGGGGAAATTGGTTGGATTTCACCAGCATTGAAAAAACAATTTGGAATTAAAAACGATGTTTTCATCGCTGATTTAGATTGGGATGCAATTATCGAATGTTTAAATTATGCTAAAATTAAATACACGGAGTTACCAAAAACGTTCGAAGTTCGTAGAGATTTTTCTTTATTGTTAAACAAGAAAGTGACATTTGCAGAAATCGAAACCATAGCTAAAAATTGTGATAAAAAGATTTTACGTCAAGTTGGTTTGTTTGATGTGTATGAAGGAAAAAATTTAGAAGAAGGAAAAAAATCATACGCTGTTTCATTTACGTTCCAAGATCCAGAACAAACATTGAAAGACAATCAAGTAGATGCTGTAATGGATAAAATCCGTAAGGAATTGGAAACAAAATTAGAAGCGCAATTGAGATAGGATTTAGAAAAGAAAGCTCCCTGAATTGGGTAGCTTTCTTTTTAATTTTTTTAGAAACTAGCCAGCTCATAATTCGAACTCCTACCGCCTTCTGATTCTTGTTTTAATACTCCTTTATCTATTTTGAAGCTATAAAAACAACTTATTCGCCGCATTTTAAAAATACTGAAATGTTGAAAAGGAGATTTTGGACATTTGAAATTTATAAATGTTGATCTTCAAATCAAAATAAATTGAGCGTTTGGTAGGTTTAAATTCAAGTTCTATTGCCGATTTTTGTTTGAATCATAGAAGAAAAATAAGCTTGAATAATAATCATACTCATAAAAAACCTTACCTTTGATTTCTAATTGAAATGATACTAAGAACGACTATTTAAGAATTTATCTATTAGAAATTCCAGTATATAAAAAAATAAAGTATGATTATTGAACCAAGAATGCGCGGATTTATCTGCTTAACAGCTCACCCAAAAGGATGTGAGCAAAATGTAATCAATCAAATTAATTATGTGAAATCTAAAGGCGCAATCGATGGCCCTAAAAAAGTACTAGTTATTGGTGCTTCTACAGGATTTGGTTTGGCTTCTAGAATTACGAGTGCTTTTGGATCAGATGCAGCTACAATTGGTGTATTTTTTGAAAAACCTGCTGCTGAAGGTAAACCAGCTTCTCCAGGATTTTATAACTCAGCTGCTTTTGAAAAACAAGCACATGCTGCTGGACTTTATGCTAAAAGTATCAATGGCGATGCATTCTCAAACGAAATTAAAGATAAAACAATCGATTTAATCAAAGCTGATTTAGGTCAAGTAGACTTAATCATTTACAGTTTGGCTTCTCCTGTGAGAACGAATCCAAATACTGGAATTACGCACAAATCTGTTTTGAAACCAATTGGTCAAAACTTTACAAATAAAACTGTTGATTTCCATACTGGTAATGTAACTCAAGTTTCAATCGATCCTTGTAACGAGGAAGATATCGAAAATACAGTTGCTGTAATGGGTGGTGAAGACTGGGCAATGTGGATCGAAGCAATGAAAAAAGCGGGGGTTTTAGCTCCAAATGCTCAAACAGTTGCTTATTCTTATATCGGCCCTGCATTAACTGAACCTGTTTACCGTAAAGGGACTATCGGTCGTGCAAAAGATCATTTAGAGGCTACTGCATTTGAAATAACTAAATCATTGGCTGATTTAAATGGTAAAGCATTTGTTTCTGTAAATAAAGCATTGGTAACGCAAGCGAGTTCTGCAATTCCAGTAATTCCATTGTACATTTCTTTATTATACAAAGTAATGAAAGCAGAAGGAATTCACGAAGGTTGTATCGAGCAAATTCAACGTTTATTTGCTGAAAGATTATACACAGGTGCTGCAGCTCCAATCGATGAAGCAGGACGTATTCGTATCGATGATTGGGAAATGCGTGCGGATGTTCAAGCAAAAGTTGCTGAATTATGGGAACAAGCGACAACTGAATCTTTACCATCACTTGGTGATTTAGCTGGATACAGCGATGATTTCTACAATTTATTCGGATTCAAAGTTGCTGGTGTAAATTACACAGATGATGTAAACGAAATGGTAGAAGTTCCAGGATTAGTTTAATCGAATTATATAATTGATTGAATGGGCTTGCAGTTTTGTGAGCCCATTTTTATTGAAAGCAAACCTTCCATCCCCTATTTTCTAAAACGCGTTGTAACGTTACCAATTCATTCACATTGCTCAAATTCTGAACAATAGATTGAAATGTTACTGTGTTACTTCCAAAATCAACGATTGGTTTTAAATGATGTGGGAACATCGGAATTGATTTCTCTTCCTGAATTTCAATTTGAGCTAAAAACAATTTCAGTAAACGAATTGATTCATTCTCCGTTAATTTAAAATCAGACGATTTTACAGAACTTACAAAATGAATGGTTTCTTTCGCTCTTGTCAATAAAACATTCAATCGTTTAGTTCCATTTTTTTGATTCAACGGACCAAAGCGCATATGAAAATCTCCCTCTTCATTTCTAGCATATCCTAAACTGACAATCAATTCATCGCATTCTTCTCCTTGCACATTTTCTAAGGACTTAAAGAATGCTAAATTCTGATCCATCTTATCTTGAAGTAGCAATTGTTGTTCGGTCGGCAATGCTTTCCAAATGGCAATTAATTGACTTTCAGAAAAGGCAACAATCCCAATCGAATTTTCTTTCGAACTGCTTTTTAAACTTGACTCAATTATTCTAGCAACAACTTTAGCCTCCTCCAAATTTTGGTTGTCTTTGTAAATTCCTTGTTCACAATAATGCCAATTCAATGGCTGATGATTTTGTTTTGCTGAAGGATAAGCAATCAAAGAATTTGAATAAAAATGAGTATTCGAAAATTGAATTAATTCAGGAAATTGACTTCTATAATGATGCTGCAAAGAAATCGTTTTCCAATAAAAATTGGATTGATGCAACAAATCTACCACATCCGTTGAACCAACTTTAAAAAATGAACTTGGTCCCATTTGTTGATCATCACCTGCAACAATTATTCGCTTCCCTCGTTGAATTGAACCTAATGCATTTGTCAATGGAATTTGACTCGCTTCATCAAATAAAACGATGTCAAATAAATTTGCTTTTAATGGAAAACATGTTGAAACCTGAACGGGATTACTCAACCAAATTGGCTTTAAAATTTTGATCCATTCTGCTGCTTCTGTTTGTAATAATTCGCGAATCGAAGGATGATTTCTTGTTTTAGAAAATTCCTTTACTAAAATTGATTTACCGTTTTTTAAGCGTTTTTTAAATGCCTTTTCTTCCTCAGAAAGTCGAACGGTTGAACTCTGTAATAGGGTATGATATTTTTGAAATTGATCTTGAATTTTTTGGATTATTTGCTCTCCAAAAAGTTTATTTTCTTCCTCTTCTAATTGAATAATTTCAGAAATTTTTGTGCCGATTTTTTCAAAATTAAACTGTGCTAATTCTGGAAAATATCGCTCGAAATTAATCCAATTTCCTTTGAAAAGAACTTGCTCATATTCTCGAAAATTTACACATTTTGAAAGTAACTTATAACTTCTTTCTGAAAGCAATTCTATCTTTTTTTGAAGTCGAATTACTACTGAAAAATAGGTTTCAATGGATGCAAAAACGAAGCTGATTGATTGCGTTTCTGAAAGTGAAAAATACGTTTTTAAGTTCGATTTTAATTGACCTAAAGAAACATGATAATCACTCAAACGTTTACGCTCAATTTCAGGAATTGTTATATATAATTCCCAATCATTCGCCTTGATTTGTAAGATTAATAAATCAATAATAGTAAGGTCAATTTCTGGTTCATTTATATCTATTTCGCAAAATTCATTATTTATTAACGATAATGAATTGTTTTTATCTAAATATTCTTTCCAATTTCGAAGTGCAATTTGGTGATCAATAAATGAACTATTTGCTAATTGGTTGATCCTTTTTCGTGCTTTTCGTTTGTTCCAAAAAGAACCATTTTCAAGATTGTAAAGTAAATATTCTGTTTCATTTTGTGATGGAAATTCTTTCCAATTTTGCTTTTCATTTTCAATTAAATCAACTTCATTTTTTAATTTCAAATAACGTTTTCGAAGGCTCTTATATTTTTTTTGTTGAGGTGAATTTGGCACCAATAATTTAAAATAATTCTTCTTTGATTCATTCTCGATCAATTGACAAATTGCCGCTTTTTTGATTACCTCATCCAATGAAAAAAGTGTGTCAAACGAATAAATGTTTTGCAATAATTCAAACATCTTTTTCCACTCAACAACGAGTTGATCAAAGTTCAAAAATTGAGCTGATTTTACAACATGAAATGGAAGAAATTGTAAGGCTAAATTTGACTTGTTTGTATAGATTTCTTGGATGCTTTTTTGATCCACTAACCATTCAGATACAAATGGAACATCACTAAAATAATTTGCATTTGTAAAATCAATTTCCTTCGAAAGTTGATGAAATTCATCGAACGTTACACCACCTACCAATTCCTTTTTAGAAAGTAAATCCAACTGTAATTGCAAGTAATCTTTGTACTGTTCAGAAAGCAACAAATTATTCATTCGTCTTGGAAAGATTGTATCCATCTTATACCAAGTTTGCTCAAGCGATTTTAAAAAATCAGATGCATTTGTTTCGCTTGTTGTTATAAACGTAAAATCATCTAAGCCAAATTTAGAAAGCTTTTTTTGAAGTACTTCTAAAGCAACTCGCTTCTCTGAAATGACCAAAGTAGAAAGTCCTTGATTTAAAGATTTACCCAAAATATTGGTTAAAACTTGCGATTTACCTGTTCCGGGTGGACCTTGAATAACACAGTTCTCATGTTGAATAGTTTCCAAAACATCCAGATGATCATTATCTGCAGCGTATAATAATTGACGATCAAACTCAAAGAAATAGTCCGATTTTACATCTTCTTTTCCTAAAAGTTGCTGAACATTTTCGTTGAGATCATCTACTAAAGATAGTTCTTCTAAATCTCTTAAAATTTGAAATCGATGATGATGAAAATTTCCAATCGTATATTTTTCTGTGACCTGAAAATCTAAATTTAATGATTGAACCCACGATTCAAACTGGTGAATAAAATCAATTGAAAAATCAATTTCAGGAAGTTCTAATTCATAAATTTCTTTGAAAGTATTTACTAAAAACGGATTGAAAATAAAACCTGAATCTGATAATGTAAACGTTAAATCTTCCTCGATTCTTGATTTCTTAAAATCCAATGGAATTAAAAAAATGGGCGTTTCAACAAGCTTTGATTTTACCAACCAACTCAATGTTCCAACGCTCAAACAAAGAGGTGAAATACCTGTTTCTTTGAAATGATTTTCTGCTGATTTTAAGATCGTTTTTAATTCCGCTGTTGGTGTGATTTTGAATTCTTCCGACGTCTGAGTATCACATTCAAAAACAGAAGATTTGTTTGAAATATCAACCAATAAATCATTCATCGCAAATTGAGTAATTTCACGAATATGATTTTCTATATGATTTCTAACCGATTCCAATATGTTAAAATTATAAAAAAGTCTTGGTAATTGGCATTAATTTTGTATTTTAGAGCTAAGTATTTAAATACTATGTGTATGAAAAAAATTATACTTCTTATTATAGCTTTGGTTTCAATAGTTGAATTGAATGCAAAATCTCCTTTAATGTATTCAGATGATGAATATAACTGTGAGTTATTTTCAAGCATCGATCCAACTATTTCGATTTTCCCAAATCCTACAAATTCGGATGCAACTCTAAATATTACCTTACCAAAAGCAGCTGCAGTTTCATACTCAGTTTCAAATTCATTAGGACAACAAATTGAAGCGGATAATTTAGGAACGTTAAAAGACGGATCTTATTCTATAAAATTAAATTCTACTGATTATTCAAATGGTATTTACTTTATTAAAGTAAGAATTGGTGATTCAATGATTACTCAAAAATTAATTGTGAAATAATCTATATAAACTATTTTTTAAAGGGGATTCGTAATGAGTCCCCTTTTTATTTCCAAGCATTTTCAATTAGGTTTACTTCTCTTATTATTAAACATAAACAAATTACATATTTATGAAATTCGGTACTAAAGCTATACATGCTGGTGTTCACCCAGATCCTGCTACTGGTGCAATCATGACGCCCATTTATCAAACTTCAACATATGTTCAAGAGGGTATTGGAAATCATAAAGGTTATGAATATTCTAGGACATTGAATCCAACGCGTGATGCTTTAGAAAAAAATATCGCTGCAATTGAAAATGGAAAATATGGTGCTTGTTTCGGTTCTGGTTTAGCTGCTATTGATTGTATAATCAAAATGCTAAATCCTGGTGATGAAGTAATTTCAACAAACGATTTATATGGTGGTTCATACCGTTTATTTAAAACGATTTTTGAAAAATATGGAATTGTATTTCATTTTGTTGATATGAATAATGTTCAAAATGTAGAAGCGGTAATTAATTCGAAAACAAAATTAATTTGGGTCGAAACGCCAACGAACCCAATGATGAATATAGTAGATATCGAAGAAATGGCAAAAGTTGCAAAAAAAGCAAATGCAATGTTAGCTGTAGATAATACGTTTGCAACTCCTTATTTACAAAATCCATTGGATTTAGGAGCTGATATCGTGATGCATTCAGCAACAAAATACCTGGGCGGCCATTCAGATGTTGTTATGGGAGCTTTAGTAACGTCAAATAATGAGATTGCTAAAGAAATGTATCGAATCCAAAATTCATCAGGAGCTGTTACTGCACCAATGGATTCTTTCTTGGTTTTGAGAGGTATCAAAACTTTACACATTCGTATGCAACGTCATTGTGAAAATGGAGAGAAAATTGCTCGTTTTTTGAAAACTCATCCAAAAGTAGAAAACGTTTATTGGCCTGGATTTGAAACACATCCAAATCATGCAGTTGCTAAAAAACAAATGAGCGGTTTTGGAGGAATGATTTCATTTTCATTAAAAGGAAATAAATTAGAAGACGCTCATAAAGTTGTTAAAAAGGTAGAATTGTTCGCTTTAGCTGAATCATTAGGAGGTGTAGAATCGTTAATTGGTCATCCAGCAACGATGACACATGCTTCTATTCCGAAGGAAGAAAGAGAAAAATTAGGAATTGTTGATTCATTGATTCGATTGAGTGTTGGTATTGAAGATGTAGAAGATTTAATAGCTGATTTGACGCAAGCTTTATCTTAATAAAATTAAAATCCCCATTAAGTATTTCTCAATGGGGATTTTATTTTTGTTTGTTGTTTGTTCTTAGTTTACTTTCGCAAATTGTGCATTTACTAATAATTTAACTTCGTCAGAAACCACTATATTTCCAGCTTCAGTAACTGCGTGGAATTCCAAACCAAATTCTTTACGACTGATTTTTCCAGAAATTTCAAAGCCATGTTTTTCATTTCCATAAGGATCAACTGCACTTCCAGAATATTCTGCTGTAAAAGTAACTTGTTTCGTATTTCCCCTTAATGTAAAATCTCCTACTAATTCAAAATCATCACCTTTTTTAGTAAAACCAGTTGATTTGAAAGATAATTTTGGGTGATTAGCAGCATCAAAGAAATCTGGACTTTTTAAGTGACCATCTCTTTGCTCATTGTTTGTGTTAATGCTATCAATTTCTGCTTCAAAAGAAAATACTGCGTCAGATAAATCTGCATTGTTTGCATTGATTTCTCCATCAAATTTTGTGAAGTTTCCAGAAACAGTTGAAATCATTAAATGTTTGATTTTAAATGTTACTTCTGAGTGCGCTGCGTCAATTTTGTATGTTGCCATTTTGTATGTTTTTTAATGTTTATAGTTCAAATATACAATTAAATTTATTTACCTAGGCAAATATTTTTTATTAATTTGAAATTTTAATTAGAAAAAACAAAAAATTCCTTTCCAACGAATTGAAAAGGAATTAATTAAGGAAATAAATATTTTTTTAAATTAGTTCTAAATCAATTTGTCTTTTAGCAAAATGAACTTCATAAATACGAACTCTTACTTTATCACCAAAGTTGTATTCTTTCTTAGTTTTACCTCCAACAACAGCAAATTTTTCTTGATCAAAATAGAATCGATCTCCTGGAATATCTTTCATTGCCACCAAACCTTCACATTGATTTTCTGTCATTTTCACAAATAAACCATGTTCAGTCAAACCTGAAACAATTCCATCAAACTCCTCTCCTATCTTATCTTGAACAAATAACACTTGGAAGTATTTCGTTGAATCACGTTCCGCATCAACTGCTTTTCGTTCATTTCTAGAAATACGCTTACAAACATCATCTAACTCTTTACCGTATCTGTGTTTTTGAGTCGTCAACTCTTCTAGTAATATTCGATGCACCATTAAATCGGCATAACGTCTAATCGGAGAAGTAAAGTGCGTATAATGTTGAAATGCCAATCCATAGTGACCAATATTTTTCGTTTCATAAGTCGCTTTTGCCATTGAACGAATCGCCATTGTTTGAATAATCGAATATTCATTCGTCAAACGTATATCATCTAATAATCTGTTAATGCTTTTGGCAATTTGATCTGGATGAGTGAAGTCTAATTTATAACCAAATTTATCAATGAAAATATTGAAAACACCAATTTTCGTTTCATCTGGTTTATCGTGTACACGATAGATAAATGGAATGTGATCTCTATTCTTTTTAGGAATTCCAATAAATTCAGCTACTTTGCGATTAGCCAAAAGCATGAACTCTTCAATTAATTTGTGAGCATCTTTCGACGTTTTAATCATCACTTCAATTGGCATTCCTTCTTCATCCAATTTAAATCGCATCTCTTCAGATTCGATACTTAAAGCGCCACTTTTTATTCTTCTCCCTCTATAAATCTTCGCTAACTTATCAAGTTTTAAAATTTCGTCTTTATAATCTCCATCTTTCCCCTCTATAATTTCTTGAGCCTCTTCATATGAAAAACGTCTGTTTGAATGGATCACTGTTTTACCAAACCATTCGTTGTGAATTTCACCATCCTCGCTTATTTCAAATACAGCTGAAAAACTAAATTTATCCTCATTTGGACGAAGTGAACAAGCCATATTTGAAAGTTGTTCTGGCAACATTGGAACCACTCTATCTACTAAGTAAACAGAATTTGAACGCTTTAATGCTTCAACATCCATAGGACTTCCTGCAGTAACGTAATGACTCACATCGGCAATATGAACGCCCACTTCAATATTCCCATTCGGTAATTCTTTGTAAGAAAGTGCGTCATCAAAATCTTTGGCATCTACAGGGTCAATTGTAAAAGTGGTAATATCTCTAAAATCTCTTCGTTTAGCAACTTCTTCAGGATCTAAATCCATACCAACCATTTCAGCTTGAGAAAGCACTTCGTCAGGAAATTTAAATTCAATTCCATTGTTACATAAAATGCTCATCATTTCAGTATCATTGGTCGATTTTTTTCCTAAACATTCGATAACCTCTCCATAAGGATTTCCAGCAGATTTAGGCCAAACTGTAATTTTCACCAAACACTTTTCGCCATCTTTTGCACCATTCAATTTCTCTTTTGGAATAAAAATATCCGTTCCCGCTTTAGAATTATCAGGTATTAAAAAAGCAAAATTTTCATGCATTTGAATAACCCCTACAAATTGAGTTCGTTCACGTTCAACTACTGACACTATCCTACCTTCAACTCGCGTTGTTCCCTTTTTAATAATTTGAACTTTTACAATATCTCCATTCAATGATTGATTCAAATTATCAGGAGAAATATAAATATCTTTTTCAGCTTTAGAAGTTGAAACGAAACCTGCGCCACGAGCAGATAGCATCAACGAACCTTCAACCAAATTTTCTAATTCTCTCAAAGTATATTCACCATGAGATAAAGTTTTTAAATATTGTTCTTTAGATAATTCTTCTAAGATTGTGTATACCAATTTTCGCAAAGCAGCTTCTCGAACATCCACCATTTCACAAACTTGTTTATGCGTCAATTTTGCTCCAGGATTTTTTTCAAATAATCTTCGAATTACATGCAATAAACTTTGTTTAAGTTTATTTGGTTTTTTCCCTTTTTCTCTTCGCATATTTTT
>Ga0315908_10001530_pt1 | contig 17300 bp, 13 predicted proteins | sample LakEriMetagenome_12_FD_203520 | JGI IMG/M metagenome (GOLD analysis project Ga0315908, IMG submission 203520) | Freshwater fungal communities from buoy surface, Lake Erie, Ohio, United States - Buoy 4 MA124 | ecosystem: Environmental > Aquatic > Freshwater > Lake > Lake biofilm | place: USA... | reverse complement strand
AAGTATTATTGTCAATAAAACTATTATTGATAAAGCTATTAATCATTTTAGTACTATTAATGATACTATTATTGTTCATAAATAATTTAATTATAAATTAAATGATTGTATATAATTTAAGTTAAAACATATTATATATAAATATATAATATAGAATATAAAATAAAAATATTAAAGTGCTCTGAAGTAAGAACGTAAGATATAATGATTAATATGATTAAATTAATTCTAAAAGCATGATAATAATAATAAAAAAAAAGAAATAAAAAATGTAGTAAAATTCATTAATCGACTGCCATAAAGTATGCGTGAGGTACACACAACAACAAGAAAAAGGTTGTGGAGTATTTCTTCTTAATGCAGCCAAAAAAGGAGACATAATAGAGTATGGTTTAGTTAGAAGAATCGAGAACGATAGTCTTCGAAATCCTTTTCTATTCTAATGGAGTTAGGATGGAAAAGTATGGGCATTGGCATCTGGATGTGCTACTTACTATAATACTAGTATTGATCCTAATACTGAGTTTATTAGGAATTTCGACTAAAATTCATTTTAGGTTATTGCTCTTAGAGATATTTAATAGGGTGAGGAAGTTACTTTCAAATATATGGATCTCGATTGGAATGAATGTTATAAACCTTTGAAGGAACATCTTGAACAAGAAAGGAAAAATTCAATCGAAGAATAAAGAAAAAACTCTATTGATGTTAAAATCTGACACACTAATATTAAATATTTTTAACTATTCTTTTATTATTATAATACTTATCATTTAAATAATTATAATGATAAAATATTATTAAAATAATTATCATTTAATTATTATTAATTATCATTTTTATATTATCACTTTACATTCTTTAAATGTAAGTTGTTTCCTCTTTCTATTATTTCTATTTAAATGCAGTCATAATTGTTACATTCTTTTTAACAATTTTTATTACTCTTCTTACAATAAATTTTTATTTTTGTGATTGAGCAATTTGGAATACTATTATCATATATAGGATTTATGTTTTTATATTTAAAATTTATGTAATTTAGTAATTCCATTATGAAACCTCCATGAGTAACTACTAAAATTTATAAATTTTGTTATTTCTATAGTTTAGTTTATATTTAAATTTTCTTTGAATTTATAGTGCTCATTGATATTTATTAATTAATTGATTTAGGTATATTTTTATTAATTTATTGATTATTATTATTTTAAATAATTTATTGATTATTATTATTTTAAATAATTTATAGATTGTTATTGTGTTGATTAATTTATTAATTCTTATTAATAACTATCGCATTATTATTATTATTTGAAGGACTTAATTATTAAAACTATTAAATAATAATTCCATTTTAATATTAATTAGATCTGAGATGTATTTCAATAATTTTTTCAATAAAGACAATACTTCTTTAATAAACATCAATCCATGATTCTCCTTAGTCAGGTTTAAAATTTCTAATATCGATTCCTTATTCTTTTGCCATTTTTTTAGGAATCTCCAAACTTAGACCTGATAAAATCCCAGCATGTTTTTCTCATAACAATTATTCAAATTGAACAGGAACTTGTTTTAAATTTGTAGCCTTATTTATTATTTGTTAATAAGTTTCAATAGTTCTATTAAGATCACTGACATAACAAAAATTATATTATAGATCTTTTAGTTTTCCTCCTGTTATAAAAGCTTACTTTTTCCCTAATTCTGTCAATTTTCCAGGTAATTGTCCTGCTAATGTTTTTGTGAAATTATCTTCAGTTTACCCGTGTCTAATTAAATCCAATATCATTTTTATAAATTATCTATTTTTATATATTTCTCTCAATTCTTTAAAATATTTTTCTTTTTGATTTATTATAAATTAATCTATTTATATAATAAAATCATGATATTTAAAGGATTATAATAATTAGAATCAGATGAAGACTAATCTAAATTAAAAAAATTGAAAGGATAAATAAAATTAGGAATATATGAAATATTTACTTAAATTTTATATCAATAATTAGGCTCTTAATTAATATACTAATTAGTTTTTTTATTAGAAAGCTTTTAGATAATATATTATGTATTAAATAATGAATTTAGATATATGTATAATAACGAAATATTTTAAAGTATTTAAGATAATACAAAAATATTTTCAATTAGATAATTTTAACTTAAAAAAAACTAAAATAATAATTTAATAATATTATATATAGCCTTATTTATTTGTTTAATAATGCTATTATCAATATTATATTTTATAATAATCTATATAAAAAACGGAAAATTAAATTTGTAAAACAGTTTTTAAAATTTATAAATAAAAATATTAAGCGTTTTAATATTTCTTTTACAGACTGTATTATAAATTCCAATGACTGAAGCATTTTTTGGAACTATTTTTTGCAATCCTTAATCTCAAATAAATACAAATTTTAGCTGTAATGATAATATATAATATGTGCATTAGATATTTGGAATTTTAGGATTACTAATTAATATTTTTCTGAATATTTTAACTTTGATGTTTTTAAAAAACATAAATTTTGGAAGTAATTATCCTTTGAATTCTAGTTATAATTCTTTTAATTTAATGAAATTAATAATAAAGATATTAATGCCTTTTTATGTAGTTATAGATTTCTAATTCATTTATTTAAAAATCTATATAATAATTATTTTAATATTTAATTTAGCAATAATTTATGATATTATAATAAAACAATCATATTTTAGAAACTAAATAAACATATAATTATTGGTATAAGAATCAATAATAGGATGGTTATTAATAAATTAATTTTTGTAGGTCTTAATTATTGAATAAAAAGATGGAATTTTGTACATGTTGATAGGATTGCCTTTATTTTTGAATTTCATTTTGTATTGCAATAAATAAGTATAACAAGGAATAGTAAACGGAAAGTTAAAGTTAGATTCAGATAAGAAAATCTATTAATACTATTCTGAGTTATTAAAACTGGTGAAAGATATGGATAATGATAAGATCTCAAAAATATAATTACTAGGAATATTAAAGATGCACCAATAATAATGTTAGAATTAGATTTGTATTTGTCAAGAAATGGAAAAAGAAGAAAAGTAGGAATTCAATATAGATGAAAACAGGTCTAATGATTGGTATATTTTCATAAGAGATCAAATCAAAATACAAATTGAAAATTTTTATTAGAATAGTATCTGTCTTTATATGTTGTTAAGTTTTATAGAAATGGCAAAATTAAAAAATAGATTTAGAATTGTTGATAGTTTATTAAAATCAGTCTAAAAAAAGCCTTCATTAATGGAAGAATTCCAAATATTTAAGATGAAAAATATAGCAGAAAATCATTTAATAAAGGAATAATAATAAAGTAGAGACAATAGTAATTTGATAGAAATATTAATTTTTGAAGAAAAGTATGAATTGTTTATAGCAGAAATAAAAATAGTAGCACGAGAATTCATTGAGTTTTGGAGAGAAGTAGGAAAAAGGAAGAAGTTAGAGAAAGCAAAATTATAAGAATTAGGAAAGAAGATAGAAAAAAGTAAAGAGTAAGTAGAAAAATATTATAATGAAATGATGGAAATAGATAGTAGCAATTAGAAAGTATAAAAGATTTATGCAAGTTATTAAAAAGAGGTACTTAATGACAATAAAGAAGCAGAAAGAGTATTGGAGAAGTTAGTATTTGTAGATCAAGAGGAAATAATGATAATTATGATTTCAGCAAATAGTGATGATTTATGCATCGTCACTTATTGTAACAACTCAGTTTATAATTATCTAGGATATCAAAAATCAGAAATAATAGGCGAAAACATAGCTAAAATTATTCCTAAAACAATAGGAGAGAGGCACAATTAGATCTTATCTAAGGCATTTTAAGGTGGTCGTTTGCAATTATCAGAAAAACTAATTCTTCCTGTTGATAAAAATGGTTATGTTTAGTTAATGATGGTTAAGTTAAGGTTGATGAATAATCTCAATCATGGCATTCAAATCATAGGGTATATTACATCATATATTATTATATTTATCTTTTTATTATATGTATTTTTAATATTTTACATTATAAATGAAGGTATTGTAGTCCTAGTAAAAAGAAGGATGATATAATAATGTATAACAAGAATTCTGGAGTGTTATATGCAGTGAGCAAGAACGATAATGGATTAACAAACTAATTAGTATATGGTGATAGGAACAACTAGTCTGAATTTCTAATCCAGTAAGTATGTTAAGACCTATTAGATGAATCAAAAGTAATAGCTCTTAATAGTCAATAAGGTCTCTAAACATTATTAGATACTTCACAAATACTATCCATTTACTAAAATGATGAATAATGGAAATATAGATAATAAAAGATCGTCTGTTTCACTCTCTAAGAAATCGATTATATAAGGATCATTGCTTATCATTCTATCAACAATGCTGGTAGCAGGTCAGACTCCAAAAAGCAAGCCTCATCCAGTTACAATCAAAAGAATAATCTCATAAAGACAAATCACAAATAGTCAGAGGACAAGGAAAAGGATGAAGAAGTAGAAATCAAACTATTCAAACAAAACATACAGGAAAAGAGAGATACATTTTAGACAGATCTTATGATCAAAATAATGATAGTTGTTATAATAGGTCTAATCATAATAGGTGTATTCAATTATATCAGCAAGAATAGTTTAATTACTTAGAATCAGCAAGCAATCAGTATTATTTACAATCAATAGAGGAATTCACATTTATGTTCGGAAGTATTAAACAACTTGTTGAATAATTAGAGCAATAAAGATACAGTAAATGAGTTATAGAATAATTACTATTAGAGTTCAGAAATCCAATGGACTGATAAAAGATTAGTATAAATAAAAATGCTGTCTTTTGACAACTCTACCAAAATAGAAGCAATGAATTTAAGAGAAGCATTGTTAACATTTATAGTTAAAAGCAATAATTTAATCATGTCCCCATCCAACCCTGTTGACCTTATGTTTGTATTTGAAAATGGTCTACATTCTCTTCGTTAAGCCCAAATTAATTAGACATCTTTTACCCTTTCCATCCTCCTCTCATTACTCTATCTCCCCAATCATCTCCTTATTCTACTCTTCTCTCTTGCTCTACTTCTCCTCCCCTCTCTCAAATTAATCAATCTTGTTTTCTAACTTATACATCATATCCAAAAAATACTCAATATATTCACATTCATTTCTCATAAACAAGTTTCTACTTTCATTTCTAATTCTTAATCTTTCCTTAATTTTGATCCTAATAATAATTAATAACATCAATATCATAATGACTCTTTTGTTAACTTAGATCATATATAAACTGAAGATGAACACTATTCTGAAAAATAAAACCTTATTCCCAAAAATGATACGACATAAAATAACATCATTGACTAATTTAATAATAATAATAATATTCATAATAATAATAATAAAACTAATAATATTGATGATAATAATAATAATATTGGTAAAAATGATATTAATATGAATGAGATTGATAACACTGATAATGAAATAAATATTAACAATGAGATTAGTAATAATGATAATAATAAATCGGATGAAAAGAAGAAGAAGAAATTAATAGTGGGGAAATACTTGTTGGTAATAATTGTAATGATGATATATTTTTTGGTGGACTATTTTGAGTGGAATAAACTAGGTTATATGTTTTAAGATAACTTAAAATTGCTTAGTTTGATGAATGGAAGATTGGAGAATTTGAAATTCCTGATTATTTTCACATAGATTAATAATAGTTAATCTCTGTATTAAGAATACTACAATAAGATTCTGGATTAGGAAGTCTCTTTACAAAACTAAATATTATCCAGCCCATTTAGCTCTGCCTTCAACAAATATAACTACGAAAACCTATGCGAAAACTATTATAGGCTCAATGACCCAGCCAATTATTTCACTTGTAATACTGTTCTTAATGGAGTTCTCCTCAAAGGAATACAAGTATCCATCTACACTCTTTTGAGTATGTCTAATCATGTTTCTAACTCTCAATTCTCCAATATCCAATTATGTATTATATTTTATCATTATTTTATAAAGAAAATATTATCAATTTTATTGATAATCCTAATTAATAATTGGTCACTATTTATTAAAACTAATTAAACCTCACAAATTCATAATAATATTTAATTAATCTTTTATAATTCTTATTTTATTTATTCATTCTATTTATATTTTTTTTTACTTTTTGGATACCTTATGTTTAAAGTTTATAGTAAGAAATATGGAGGACTAAATTAATATTAAATATTATTCCTATAGAAAGTATTATTAATTCTTAAACTCTTACTAATGAATTTCTAAATATCGATTTATAATAAAAAATGAAATGAAAAACAATAAAATATAATTTAATTAATTATTTTTTATTTATATTTATAAATATTTGTATAAAATTAATATTGATAATAAAAATTTAATTTATCATATTTTTTATGATTTCTATATATAATATAGAGTTGATTAAAAATATATATAGGATTAAAATAAAATTTTTTTTATTATTTATGAATTTAATGGATCTTTTTAAAATAATAATATCTATAAAAAATTTATTTTTTATAATAATATTCATTTTTTTAAGTACATTACTTAAATTTTATCGATTTATAAGTAATTTAATTTAAATAATTAATTATCTAAATAGATAAGTTTTCTTTTTGAAAACTTAATAATAATAGACTAAATATTTTTCTTAATGAAAATTTATATTTATATCTATAGTTGCAATTAAACAGTGTAAAATCATCTAATAAAATTTTATAAAGAATTAAGATCTTAATTAATAATCTTTGTATTTTTTATTTTAGTATCTTAATTAGGTAAAATTAGAATAAGTTTTAAAGATGATTTATTGTATCTTTATTTATTATATCTTTATTTATTTAATTTTTAATTTATTTTCTGATAGTTATAAAATAATCTTATTGTGTATTTTTAATTTTTTTTTTTATCTGATTATATTTCTATTTATATATATTTTATCTTATAAAATTTTACATCTATTTTTAATTAAATTTTAAAGGAAAAAAATATAAAACATCAAGTATCTATATACTTGTTATTTATATTATCATATATAATTTTTTTAATGAATTTATTTATATATATAATGGATCATTGATTGTATGGTTAGCTTGACTTGTAGTGGATTTGTCTTCTAGCTATGGCCTATAGAGTGGGAAGGATTTGGTGGAGCTGGATTGTATCATGAATGGTACTATTGAGTACAAGTGGACAGGATATTTATTTGAATAGATTTTCTTTTTGTTGACTTTTTATCAATCGAGATAAGGTTTAGCAATCCAGATATTGGCAGGCTTTACACTAAGTACTGTTATTGATTGCATCGAAGCATCTTGTTTTCTCTGTAGCGAGGGTATGAAGATAGGTGTATTGGAGGAGGTCAGGGATCAGTTGGAGGTTGTTTATGTGCCTTGTTCCACATCTATTATTATTATTATTATTATTATTTTTAAAATAAATTAATCATTAAGATTATTTCTAAATAAAGTAAATTCTTTATCATCTTCAAAAATTTCTAATACTAATTTTAAAGTTTCACTATTTTATTAAATTAATTCTAATACAAATTCTTTATTATCTTTGATTTTTTTTATGCATTTTTAAAATCAGACCATTCTATTTAAGCTACTAAACTTGTTCTTTATCATCTTTGAGTTTTTCTGATACATAAAATAAAGGATTTAATAGCTACTAAAACTTATTCTTTATCATATTAGTTATATAAAACATTTTAAATGAATAACCATCCTAATATACAAGTTCTAATGCAATCTTTCTATTTTTTATCATTTAAATATTTTTATTATGAAATAAAGAAGAAAACATAAATGTAAAATAAATATTATTAAATAAATGCTATAATTTATATATTTTTTTTTTAAAATAAGCTTGAATGAAATCAGTTTCAATTTTAAGTAAAAAATTATTTAAGTTTTAAAATGCTCGTTATTATATGATTATTATTATAATATTTATTTATTTTATTATTCTTATTTTATCAAAATTTTTAATTGAATTACTTTTAAGATTATTTTTTTTAACATAATAACGATTTAAGGTATTTGGTTAATAGAATTTTAATTAGTTACATATTTTTATTCAAATAATTCTTAAATTTTTATGTCTATTTGTTATTAATTGAATATATTTCACAATTATCTAATTTTAAATATTATAGATTTATATATTATATATTTATATTTTGATTTAAAATGGATATATTTTTAATATTTTATAATTTATATATTCATTTAATTTATTCTAATTTAAAATAAGATCTTATGTAGATATTTAATATTTTAAAATGAAACTCTATAATATATATGTGTGATGAGTTAATTTATATAAATAATACATTAAAAACTTTATTTATATATTTGATAACATATATATATAATTAAATTAATTATAATTTATAAAAATTTCATAAATATTATAATTTAAATATAAGTTTATTAATCAATTTATAAAATTAATTTAAATTTGAAAAATATAATTTAAATTATATATATTTTTAATTGGAATTATATTGATTTAGAAAATAAATTTCTATTATATAAATAAATAGAAAAATAAAATTATAAATGTAATTTATTAATATAGATTTTGACGATGGTTTTATTTATAAATAAATATGACTACCTCTCACATAAAATATTTGATTAGTAATTATAATTTGAACAATACAATAACCTAATTTATTTAAAGAGATTTCATTTTAAAATATTAAATATCTACAAAAGATCTTATTTTAAATTAGAATAAATTAAATGAATATATAAATTACAAAATATTAAAAATATATCCATTTTAAATTAAAATATATAATATGTATATAATATAAAATAGATAAATAGATATATAATTATAATAATTATATATATTATAAAGTATTCAGAAAAATTTTATATATTATATGAGAATTTCTAAATAAAATTTAGAAAAGAGCTATAAAATAATAATAAAATTAACAAAAAATTAAGAAATGAGTTATTAAATTAATTTTCAAAGATTATGTTTTCGAATAATATTATTCTAAAAAATTTAAAAAATATTGAAAAAAAAAACACAAAATTAAAATTATAAATAATAATAAAAATAGTAAAAATAATAATAATTTAAATATATAATGATAAATGATAAAAGTATATTGTTAATCACAAGAAGTAGTCTGAGACTTATCTTGTTTTGGAGCTTCCTTATTATTAGTATTCCTAAAATGATAAATAAAATATACAGGAGGAGCATCTTCAAATATTTTATAGAACTTCTGTAGGTTTTCATCTAGCTCTAAGATAGCTGCAACATTAGCACATCTATAACAATAATTGGGGGCACTCCAAACAGTGACAAGTTAGTCTTTGAAAATGCTCTTGTAGCCTTCCATGACAAGTTGATGTGCTCTGCAAATTAACTCTATGTTATTCACTCGATTGAATCTTTCTACCACATCGCTGCCGAAAATATACCCTGCTCCTCGTGGAGACAGACTGAATCCCTCGATAGACTCTTCAGGATCACTCCACATTAAGTCACACATCACCCCATCGTGAGGCACTTCTTATTTTCGGTCGATTTATTTTATCTTTATTAATATTATTAGTTCATTATATTAACAATATATTATCATTATATTCATATCATATTATATCTATAATAAATCATAATATCATCATTATATTATTATTTTATTATTTTATTATCATTTTTAATTCATATACTATCATCATTTAACCATTAAATTATAATAATTTTATTATATTATCATCAGATAATCGTCAAATTATTATATTATCATCATTATATCATTTAATATTATTATTATCATCATTTTTATTAAAATATTTTTATTTTTATCATCATGTATATATTATTTTTATGATTATCATAATATTATTATGATTAAATCATTATCAACATAATATCTTCGTAAAGATTATTTTATTAATATATTATGATATTTTTATTGTATTATATACATCGTCTATGTTTTAAACATTAGGTGATAATCCTCCATGAACACAAAAAATTCTGTCCTCAATGATAGCAGCTAGGGCTAAATAATCAAAAATTTCAGTACAATATTTCCATACATTTAAACTTCCATATTTTCTAAGACACTCTTCATAAAATCCATAAGTTTAAGTAATTTGCCTGCTTTCATGATTTCCTCTAATGAGATAAATTCTCTGAGGATATTTGACCTTTAAAGCAATTAATAGCAGAAAAGTTTCAACTGAATAAAGTCCTCTATCCACAAAGTCTCCCAAAAATAAATAGTTCGTGTCAGGAATATCTCCTCCCACTTTAAATAATTCTATCAAATCAAAGAATTAACCGTGAATATCTCCACAAATCTAATTATTTTATATTCATATGTTTTACTGTTATCGGAGCATTTATTTTCAAAACATTCATCTCTTCATTTAATATTTCTTTCGCTTTGTTGCACAAATTTTTTACTTCACTTTCTTTTAATTATTCACAATTTTTTAGTTATTCAATTTATAGTTCAAGATCCATTAATATTATAATTAATTTGTATATTAATATGACCAATTTTATGTTCTATTAATAAAATATAATGAGAATTAGAACAGATTATAATCAAAAAATTAAGCACTCCAAATATATTTGAGGAATCCTAGAATCACCTACGACAATATTATCTTCAGATGCTATGTTTTCTAATTCAATTTTCATCCTTTCAACTACTAATTCCAACTCATTATTTCTGATCTTAAAATAAAAAATTTAAACATACCAAATTATCTTTAATTATTCCAGTTGAAACATCTTTTATGTAAAGACCAATTCCATCATTGTCAAGTATTTTATTATCTGTTATTTTTGGTCTCGAATCCTTCATTATCATTACTCCATTGCTTCGATTTTGCTCAATCAAATTTTTATTCACGAAAGGAACACTAGTTATCATAATTATTCCATCATTATTCTCCTTAATTGTGTTTCTAAATATCCAACCTACAATTTATTATTAACATCATTAATATTTATTATTAATATTATATATCAATCATATTTAATATTTCGATTATATTATAATATTCTATATATTTTTATTATTATAATTATTAAATTAATAACATATTTATTATTATAATTATTATTTACCGTGACCCCCTTCAATTATGTAAATGCCTTCTGACCTTCCTTTATTAATTTCATTATCAATTATTACTGTCTCCACACTTTCGAATCCACCAAATGCAATATTAGCCTTTATATTAGAATTTATTTTATTTTTCTCGATATGCGCACTGCTGGTCTCCACAAGCAGTATTCCTTATCCCAAATTTTTACTAATTGTATTTTTAAGAATTATTATCTGAGCATGATGTTCGCCTTTTATTCCTGCTTTTTTATTATAACCAATCATTGAGTTGTTCTCTATTTTTGTAAAGTTGTTCTTTCCTACACAACAAATTCCGTTTTCCTTTTTTATATTTTAAATTTTTATTTTTTTAAATCATATTTTATTGCATATTTTATTTTACTTTGTTATTAAGTATTTAATTATTTTTAATCAAAGCATCACATCTCAAATTATCATAGACTTCAGTATAAATACCATTATTATAGTTTTTTTCTATTAAATTATTGAGAATTTAAGGTTCAGCTGATGAAACAAAAATTCCAGTTTTATTTAATCTAATTTCATTATTTATCACTTAACTTTAATTTGCAATACCTATTTTTACTGCTGAACCTTCATTACTTTCAATATAATTATTTTCTATAATTACATTTCCATTTTCTCCAACACAATGTATTCCTTTTAAATTTTATTTTTTTATTATACCTATCCTTCCATTGAATTATATTTTAGATTTACTGATTTTTACATTATGTCTTTTTGTAGTCCAAATATGAATTCCTCCCATTTAGTTATTATATATTTTGCAATTTTTTATAAAAGCATGAGCATATTTAATTACAACTCCAACTGTTTCATGATACTTATTTCCTTAAAAATAATATTTTATTATGAATAACGAACATAAATATATTAAAATTTAATAACTCTAATAAAATACGAATAAAATGATAATAATGATTATAATAGTAAAAAAGAAAATATTACCTTTGATTTCACATTTCTACATATTTAATTCAGATCCATGAATACAAATAATAGCAGGAATTAATTAAGCCTTATTTGATTTCTAAATAAAAGAAAGAGATAGTAAAGAATCATTAAGGAATAATTTTCCTCCCTAAAGAAAAATAATAGAATTCATTTGATTATCAATTTGCATTTTATTGACCAACTCATTTTCAGGTCCTGTATTAGAATTTCCAGCAAAAGCAGCTAAATGCTAATTATCAGCCATAAACTTCTCCAACTATTCAGCCTACTCATTAATTCCAGCATGAGTGATTTTGAATCCTGCTAAACTACAAGATTCATGATTAAGAAGATGAATAAAAAATGCAGGTTTGCTATTAGCAACAAGAATTATATCTCCCTCTTTATCTCGAGGTTCAATTGATAATCCACTTTTTCGAATTTACACATTCTCACAATAAATACCTGGAGCTACTTTTATAACACTGTTTATTTCACTTGCATCAATTGCTTCTTGAATAGATTTGTATGGACCATTCTCACTATCTATATATTTCATTATCATTACTTACCTACAATATATGTTGTTTTCTATTGATTCCCTAATACTTCTTATTATTTATTTATACTTTAAGACATCTATTTTATAATTTAAATAGTAATATAATATAATGTAATAAATGTTATATTAAATGGATAAAATTTTATAAATTCTGAATAAGGATGGAGTAGTTTAGATGAATATGATAAAGGAAAAATTATTCATGGGTTAAGTTGAAATTTAAAACGTTAGTAGCAGGCTAGTCATATATAAAATCGGTAATTAAGATTTAAAAAATTAATAATATTAATAATATGAAGAAAAATAAGAATAATAATACTAAATTGTAAGTAGAATGGGGATTCTATAGCCATCAGAATAGAGAGTGATAAAGGTGTATTCATGAGGTAGTGGAATGAAAGATGACATTTTGAAATTATCTTTAATAGAACTGGATAACTTCGATTCAATTGACAATACCAATATTGATCTTTATTGGAACCATCTCCTCACTTAAGCAATTTTCAATTCCTCTGTTACTCTTCGTCTCAATTTCAATCCAAATACATTTTAATATCCAGATGATACCAATGAATTAATCACGAATCACTTACATTCTTATTAATCCAAGTCTGTCAATAATAAAAATCATCATATCATGATTAGTAGATAAAATTCTTTGATTAATTCTTTACATCTTCAAAAAACATTCTCTGATGATTTTCATTAATTTAAATCATCGCACAGTTTTAATCAATAATTAATTCAAAAATAATATTCCACTCAAAAGTCCAATAAAATCAACTTTAATTATATTAAATAATCAAATGACAATTAATATTTTTTTTAGTAATCATCTTTTTCTAATCAATAAAATAATAATAATCATTTAAATACTTTCAATAACTTATCTAATTAAATATAAGAAATGAATATTGAAATTGTAAATATTTTTCTAATATTAATAGCAAAATAAAAAAAATATTAACAATCAGCAAATACAATAATTATAAATATTATAACAAAAATTGAATGAAGAATAAAAAAAGAATGAAAACTTATAAAATAAAATAAATGAATTAAGATAAGAAGATGAAAGTAAGATTAAATAAAAGGATGAAATAATAGTATATATACTGATAAGTATAATAAGTTTAATAATAGGTGGTATATTGAATAAAATAAAGAATAATAATTGAATAAATATATTGAATATTAGATTATATGTAAATGATGAAAATGTTAATTCATTTGATACTTTTAGTAGTGGTATTCCTTATTCCTAGCCTGTGGATAATATACCGTCCTCAATACTTCCAAAAAATAAAGAGCTCCTCTTTGCTAAATGAATCGATAACAATCTACCGAGAATTAAACGGTTTCCCTCACATAATATCTTCTTCATTCTCTGGCTCCCTCTATGGTTTAGGGTATGTTCATTGCTAAGACCGTCTATTTGCAATGATCCTAAAGAAAATCGTAGTAGAAGGTAGAATGAGTGAATTCCTCGGTCCTGACATGATTTCACTTGATACTTATTTCCATTAACTTGGACTACATTCTACCGCTATTGCCAATCTCTAATCACTTACTTAAGAAGATTTACATCAATTGAATCTCTATTCTTAAGGAATCAATGATTGTGTTGCATATCGAAATGCTTTGCCTTGGGAAATGAAATTGCTTAATATTCCTTTTGAGTCTTGGACTCCAAAAGACACTATGGCCTAAATTAAACTCATTAGTTTCTTCCTTGCTTTTGATTATAAGTATGAAGCTTTAAGGGAATAGATTGCTAAAAAAATAGGAGAAAAAAATAGTAGGTTAATTATGGGAGGATTATATAATAATGAGCAATTGCTTGATGATTTTCCTGATACTGTCATTCTCAAAGAAGAAATCTAATAAATGAATTAGTATTAAAAATTGGATCCCAAGAATGTAGTGGGTTAATTGATTTCTTAGATTTAAAATGATGATAAAAGTAAAGATGACTATATGAATGATAATGTTAATAAATAGTAAATTGGGCTGATATAAGAATCAATGTATGAAATGATTAGAGGACTAACGAGCGGAGTAAAAGGGAGTAACAACTGGATTATTTCTGGAGAGCACACTGAGTCTGGAGGAGTTTTGTTAGCATCAGATCCTCATTTAGATAATGGTATTCCCACTTCATGGCATTTGTCCGAAATTAATTTTTATGATCACAATAAGAATGAACTTTTTATAGTTGGTGTCACAATGCCTGGAATGCCAGTCTTTACTATTGGTAGGAATAATAAACTTGCCTTTGCTGTTACTGTACTTTTCAATGACAATTCTGATCTCTTTCTAGAAACCCTTGATTCGACAGCTACTAAGTATTTATTTGATGGTTAATTTTATGATATTATTACTTCTAATATCTAAATCAAAGTCAAGGGATAACCTAATCCTGTTATCATTCAAAGGAGATCTACAAGAAAAGGTAATATAAATATTCTTTATATTATTATAATTTAATATTAAAGGCCCCATATTGGAAAAACTGCTGGGAGGTAAGGACAATTTATTCAACAAAATGGAAGAGACAGTAAGTTTAGGATGGAGCGGATTCGACTAACATTACCATAATTTTAACAAAACGATGAACTTCTCATAATAATTAATAGCATCAGATATGATGGAAATGATTTCCCATTAAAGAGATATATCCTTAAACTTCTTAATAGGAAGTGAAGATGGAGATATCTGTTATTATCCAATGGGAGCTCACCCTATAAAATAATTTAAAGATGGTGGATTTTACAAAGACGGATCAAAAAAAAATCAAGAATGGAAAGGATATCTAAACTACAGCTCATAAACAAAACTAGTGAATCCTTCTCGAGGATGGATTGCAACAGCCAATAACAAAAACATGCCTGACGATTCGATAAATACTTACACATTCGGACAGCCTATAACAAGCAGATCAAAGCGGATTCATGAAATGATCCAAACATTTATTAATCAGAATAAAAAGATGAATGTATAGGATATGATGAAAATGCAATCGGATATTGTGGATGTCATTATGAGGGATAATATTTAACATTGGATAGGATTAGTACAGAAGATGATATTTAAAATGTAGTAGTAATAAGATAAATGGATTATTGGTAAAGATACTATCATTAAAGAAGTATTATAAAGACTTGAGGAATGGAACTGTAGTTATGACAGAAATAGTAGAGAAGCAGCAATTATAGGTTAATGGGAATTGCTAATGAGTGAAGAAATAACTAAATTTATCCCGTAATAGTTCAACCACATGGTGATGGGCAGTTTCCATTTTCATTAATTCCTATTCAAATATATTTAAGTAAGCCATCTCCATTTTTCTACTCCTCATAACTACTCATGGGCTGATTCACTTTGTCCCTCTTAATCCTGTTTATACACCTTTGTACACACTCTTTATGACTCAATCCGATATCATCAACATCAATCATGGGGACATCTTCATTAACAATTTTATCCTCATATTCTTGCACATAAAATTCCTATACTTAATCTTATATTCGATAGATCCTTCCCTAGTTCTGGAAATTCCAGGACTGTCAGCAATGCTATGACCAATTATGAAAAGCTCACTAATCAAGCTTTCCATGGAAGTAACTTGAGGTTTGTATTCGATCTTAAAGCTAAAAGTTATTACACTCTTGACATTGGAAATAGTGAGAATTACTTCAGTCCTAATTATGATGACATGTTCCAACAATTCCAGTCACATTAATACTCTCTTCTTTATTATGGAAGAAATCAAACAAGTTATTATCCATTTAAAATATCTATCAACTGATTTTATTTTATATAATCATCAATCAATTTTATTTCCTAATAAGTAGTTTAATCTTATGTTTTAGTTTCTTGTTTTCATCTAATCATCGTCATATATATACTTATCTATTTGTTAATCTAAATATTTCCAATCTAGTTTAATTATACCTTATATTTCACTTTCATACATTTATTCTATTTTATTTTCTAATATCCATATGTATAATCTAAAACCAACAAATATATATTTAAAATAAAATAATCCTAAATTTAAAATGAATCTACTTATCCTAAAATTTTTTTTTAACATGTTATTATATTGATTATTTAATAATAACTTTATTCAAAAAAGTTTAAAATCTTCATTAAAATGTCTTGGCCATCTTATTTTTAAATATAAATTTTTTAAAAATTTATAATTTAAATTAAAATATCTTTTTACAAATATCATTATTAAAAAAAAAGAAGCTTCTTTTAATGATTAGTACTAAAAATATAAAGATGTGAGTTTCTAATATTGATTTTATTCTAAAAATTTATCGCCTATTTTGCATTTTAAAAAGTAAAAATATATATCTGTATTCTATTTTTTATATAATTACTTTATTTGCCTTCTATTGTATTCTGCTTCTTTTATCAAATATTATTAATAAATTTATTCATTATCAATCTAATTTACTTCTTTTTTTTAATCAGATTATATATAATCATTTTTTAAACTCATTTGTTTTAAAATTTATATTTTTTTAAATAAATAATAAATTATAATTATTTTTATAATATAAATTAATAAAAGTA
>Ga0315908_10001528_pt1 | contig 17304 bp, 15 predicted proteins | sample LakEriMetagenome_12_FD_203520 | JGI IMG/M metagenome (GOLD analysis project Ga0315908, IMG submission 203520) | Freshwater fungal communities from buoy surface, Lake Erie, Ohio, United States - Buoy 4 MA124 | ecosystem: Environmental > Aquatic > Freshwater > Lake > Lake biofilm | place: USA... | reverse complement strand
GCTTTCTAAACCTTGTTCTTGTTCTGAATGTTGTTTGGCAAATCCTTTTGAAAGCAGTAAATCTTGCACTTTTTTTACACGGTCATCCGTATCATGTACCTCAATAACCAAAGCATTAATTTTTGCCCAATCATTTTCATTGATCCCTTGAAGTACCTCCCATTCAGCGCCTTCACAGTCAATCTTAAGTAGATCAATCTTAGAAATATTTTCTTGTTCCATTAAGCTGGATAAAGTTCTTAACTCACAGTTTACGGTGCGTTTTCCTTTAATAAGTTGTTTAGCAATGGCACCTGCAAAAAAACGAGGAATTAAACGCATCCACCACATATTAGCGGGCGGACTTTTCATGGTCCCTTTAACAGCTTTTTCGAAGGCCCTTGGATCCACATCCCACTGTTCTGGATGGAGCGTAGACAAAGCAGGCGTATTCGGGAAATAAGTAAAAGTTGCAGTAGTATTCTCTGATGAAACTCCAAAGGGTAAGACATGCATTTTTCCATGACCATGTAAAGTGGCATTGGCAGACAAGACTTCAAGTATCTCAGGAATTGGCTCTAAGCAATATACCGAAACATTTTTTGCTTTTTGCATCACCCTAACACCAAAAACACCAATGTTGGCGCCTATATCAAATACGATATCATTGTCATGAATTTCAATGCCATGTTGCAAATAACCTTCAACATGATGGTCGAGCATTTTTGCTTCTGGTTTTCTTAAGCAATGCACCTGGGTGCCATCTGAAAGTTTAGTTTTCATACTTTAAATCTTGCTTCTAAATTACAAAATTTAAAATATAAAACATACCGCTTAAGATTTTTATTTTTCCAAGAAAGGGTATTCAAAATGGGTAGGCGGAACGAATGTTTCTTTAATGGTTCGAGCAGAAACCCAACGAAGTAAATTCATTGCAGCACCTGCTTTGTCGTTAGTTCCTGAACCCCTTGCACCTCCAAATGGTTGTTGTCCAACTACTGCACCGGTTGGTTTGTCATTGATGTAAAAATTCCCTGCAGCATTTTCAAGTAACTCAGTTGCCATATGAATCGCATAACGATCTTGTGCAATGATGGAACCGGTTAAGGCATATTCAGAAGTTTGATCTATTAAGTGTAATGTTTTTTCAAAATCAGCATCCTCATAGACAAAAACAGTAAGTACGGGACCGAAAATTTCTTCACACAAAGTTCTAAACTTTGGATTACTTGTTACAACCGTTGTAGGTTGAATAAAATACCCAACTGATTTGTCAAAAGTACCGCCAGTAATAATTTCGGCATCACTTTGCGCAGCACAATACGTGATATAAGCAGCAATTTTGTCAAATGATTTTTCATCAATTACAGCATTAACAAAATTCGAAGTGTCGTCAGGTGCGCCAACGGTAATGCTATTTACTTGAGCGACATAACTATCTTTTACAGCTGGCCAAATAGATTTAGCTACATATACTCTTGAAGCGGCTGAACATTTTTGACCTTGGAATTCAAATGCACCACGCACCATTGCAGCGGCAACTACTTCTGGATTAGAAGAGGCGTGTGCCATAATAAAATCTTTCCCACCTGTTTCACCAACGATGCGAGGATAACTTCTGTAATGAGATAAATTTTCGCCTATTTGTTTCCAAAGTGCACGAAAAACACCCGTTGATCCTGTAAAGTGTAATCCGGCAAATTCTTTGTGTTTAAAAATTATATCTCCTGCAATCGGTCCATCTACTGTTACCATATTGATTACACCATCAGGCAATCCTGCAGCTTTAAACAGGTCCATAATTACTTGAGCAGAATAAATTTGAGTATCAGACGGTTTCCAAATTACAACATTTCCCATCATAGCGGGAGCAGCGCATAGATTTGCGGCAATAGAAGTAAAGTTAAACGGAGTAATTGCGAATACAAATCCTTCTAAGGGACGGTATTGAAGTCGATTCCACATACCTGGAAGTGATTCAGGTTGTTCTTTATAAATCTGGGACATATATTGAACATTAAAGCGGAAAAAGTCTATCATTTCACAAGCAGCATCAATTTCCGCTTGAAAAACATTTTTAGATTGCGCAAGCATCGTAGCGGCATTCATTCGATCACGGAATGGACCCGCTAATAAATCTGCGGCACGAAGGAAAATCGCTGCTCTATCTTCCCAAGGTAATTTTGCCCAAGCTGTTTTTGCATTTAATGCCGATTCAATCGCTAATTCAACATGCTTAGCCTCTCCAAAGTTGGAGTAACCAAGGATTTTTTTGTGCTCGTGAGGAGGAGAAAGTACTTTTTTATTGTTGGTGAAAATTTGCTCTATTCCAATGTACATTGGAATATCAATTGGAGCTTGGTTGTATAGTTTTTTATATTCAGCAAGAACAGAATTTCTTTCAGAACTTCCTTTTGCGTATGGTTTTACCGGTTCGTTTATAGCAACTGGTACTTTAGAAAAAGCATTTGACATATCTCTTTTGTTTTATACAAATGTAACCATAGTTAGCCTGACACACAACCAAAAAAAATAGAAAATAATTAACAAAATAATTGATTTATGTTGCAATTGCTGTGTGCATAATACATTTAAAGTGTAAATTTGAAAACAATGCATTTGACCCATCTACATTTATTAAATTTTAAGAATTACACAGATATTTCGTTTAGTTTTTCTGAGCGACTGAATGGTTTGGTTGGTGATAATGGAAGTGGCAAAACCAATGTATTAGATGCGATTTATTATTTAAGTATGTGTAAATCCTACCTAAATACAATGGACAGACAAAACATTCGTTTTGGCGAACTCTACTTTGCTATACAAGGAAATTGGAAGGATAATGAGGCTGTTTCAACAGTAAATTGTGCTGTTAAAATGGGTTCAAAGAAAATTGTAAAAAGAAACAAAAAAGAATACGAGCGTTTGGCGGATCATATTGGGCAATACCCAGTGGTGTTCATTTCTCCTTATGATGGCGATTTAATTGCTGAAGGAAGTGAACTGCGGAGAAAATGGATGGATGGTATTTTGGTACAAATTGATCGAGAGTATTTAGAACAATTACAATTTTACGCGAAGATTCTCGACCAGCGCAACGCTTTATTAAAAAGTATGTTTGAGCACCGATTATTTGATCGGGAAAGTATGGAAGTATGGGATATTCAATTGATTACTGCAGGTGAATTAATTCATAAAAAGAGACAGCAATTTTTAGAAGAATTTATTCCTGTATTTCAAAAATGTTACAAGGAAATTGGGGGAAATAAGGAAGAAGTAGGCTTGTCCTATCGCTCGCAATTAAATGACGGATCCTTCATAGATTTATTAAAAGCCTCCGAAAAAAGGGATGCCTTTTCACAATACACCAATGTTGGGATCCATAAAGACGATTTACTTTTTACAATCAATGAACATCCGGCGAAAAAATTTGGTTCTCAGGGACAGCAAAAATCATTCGTGATTGCACTCCGTTTAGCACAGTATGATTGGTTAAAAAACCATCTTGCAATTTCTCCGGTATTACTTTTAGATGATGTTTTTGATAAATTGGATGGAAAGCGCGTTCAAAAATTAATACAAATGGTAACGAGTCTAGATTTTGGACAAGTGATTGTGACCGATACAGATATTGAAAGAATGAGGAAATTATTTGAAGGGTTAAATGTTCCTAGTCGTATCTTTGAAGTGAAGAATCAAGAAGTTGAAATTATCCACGAAATTGAATTCCATGAATCCGAAAGATAAGCGACACCAAGACAGTCAACCCTTAAAAGATGTAATTGATCATTTTTTAAAAGCCTATTCCTTAGAATCTAAGATGAAGGAATTGGATATTGTGGCTGCTTGGCCAGAACTAATGGGAGGAGCCATCGCTTTTAGGACAAAAAGTATTACCATAAAAAACAAAACACTTTACCTTGAAATAAATTCCGCAGTAATGCGTGATGAGTTGTATCATGGGAAAAAAGTGATCATTGAACGCATCAACACTTTTGCAGGAACAGAAGTTATAAATGATGTGTGGTTTTCATAAAAAATTATAAATTAAGCGATTAGGTCCTGCCTAAACTTGTGAGATTTTTTCATTTGGTTTAAATTAGTGAAATGAAAAATTTAATCTCCCTATTCGCACTCGTATTTTTATTGAATTCGCCTCTTTTTGGTCAGATAAAAGCTCAGTACAATAAAGCTGCCTATCCATTTTTATTATATCTTCCCAATGATAGTATCCTAGCCACCAACCCTCCTGTTCTCATTTTTCTTCACGGTAGAAGTTTATCTGGAACAGATTTAAATCTTGTTAAGAGATACGGGATCATGCATGAAGTTGAAAAAGGAAGGAAAGTTCCTGCGATTGTTATAGCGCCGCAGGTATTGGCTGGAAAGCCATGGGAGCATGCAAAAGTACTTTCAGTATTGCGTTATGTGCAAAAAACGTATAATACAGATACCAATCGTGTATATGTGGCGGGTATGAGTTTGGGCGGATATGGCACCCTTGATTTTGCAGGAGCCTATCCGGAGGTTGTTACTGCTGCAGTTGCCTTGTGCGGAGGTGGAAATTTAAAAGATGGTTGTCGCCTAGCAACGGTTCCCCTTTGGATACAACATGGAACCAATGATGCGGCAGTTCCAGTGAGCGAATCTGATAAAATAGTAAACGCAATTAAAGCTTGTAATGGTGGTGAAAATTTAATCTATACGAGGATTGCAGGTGCCAGCCATGGTGACCTTGAAAAAATCTTTAGAACAGATGAAATGTACAACTGGCTGTTTAAGTATACGAAAACTAAGCCTTAATTTTTTGAATTAAAGGCATAACCCAATGCAAAACCGCCTCCTAATCCAAAACCGGTAGTTTTAGCTTTTCTAGATTCCAAAAATACGCCTGCCGTTAAATGGTTTGCAAAGGAATAACTCGTACGACATCCAAAAGATGAAGCATATTTCAATTTAGATTGCATTGTGTAAGGATTGCGAATCAAATCGACACCCAAAAGATTTACATAGGGCGAAACATCCCAGCGGTAATTAATATTATGATGATAGGCAATGCCTTCAGGCATAATAAGCGCTGCTATTCCCAAAACTACTCCCCACCCTTTATAATTTACATTTGGAAAGAGAATACTTGAATTATTGGAAGAACTTGCTATTAATCCCAATAGAATTAATGGAGGTCCGATTAGTGTTCCCATTGAGCTGTGAATATGTCGATAACCATCACTTCTTTTAACAACATCCAGATTATAGAGAAGAGACCAATGCTGGTGAAATCTCCATTCCATGGTAAGTCCAACATCCTTGTAGGTACTGCTATCAATGATCCCCATGGAACCTTTTAGGGCAATGTGATATTTATAATCCCCTAATTGAGCATTCGAATTGAAAGCTTGAACAACAAATATTAAGGAAAATATATATCTATAAAAGGGACTCATGTGTATTTGTAATTAATGTTTTGACTTTTAAATATTGAATTACTTAAATTAAAAAATCATTTAAAATTAATCAAACTATCAATAAAATCAATCTATTTTTGCGCTACTTAAAAGTTTATAATGAAATTGCTTTTTACACTACTTCTTATTTGTTCTATTAACGAGATGATTGCTCAAGAGCGCATAGATTATTCCAAACAAGAAAATTGGGCAGTGCTTCCTTGGCATACTCCTGAAAATTTATTGTCGCAAATGCATGATACAAGTTTATTAGCAAAAGCTGATGTATTTTATATTTATCCAACCTTGATGTTAGATGCGAAAGACAAAAGATGGAACATGCCCATGATGGAACAAGAGCATATGAATGACGTACTAAACAGTGCGGTGCAATATCAAGCGAGTGCTTGGGCTGAGGCAGGGAGAATGTATGTGCCTTATTATCGCCAGGCACATATAAGATCTTATTATACCGAAGGGAAAAGAGGAGAACAAGCATTGATGTTTGCTTATGCAGATATTAAAGCTTCTTTTGAATATTATATGGCGCATTACAATCAGGGAAGACCTATCATTCTTGCTGGACACAGTCAAGGATCGACACAGTTATATTTATTGATTAAAGATTTTTTTGAAGGAAAGGCACTGCAAAAACAATTAATTGCAGCTTATATGCCTGGAATAGGATTTGATAAAGATGTTTTTAAAGACATCCCACTCATGACAAGACCGAATCAAACGGGTGGATTTGTCGCTTGGAATACTTTTAAGAAAAAAATAGATAAAGAGAGTTACAATAAGTGGTACAAAGGAAAAGCAGTTGTGAATCCTGTGACTTGGGATTTAAGTCCGATGGCATTAAAAAAAGACCATTTAGGTTTTTACTTTTCCAATGGAAAGCTATACCCTCATATGTTTGATACCCACCTTATCGATGGCGGAATTTGGATTTCAACCCCAAAATGGCCATTTCAATTGATGTCATTGACAATGAAAAACTATCATATCGGGGACATTAATTTATTCTGGGAAGACATTCGACTGAATGCAAAATTAAGAGTCGAAAGCTATTTAAATCTTGAAACTAAATAATTTTTTTCTTTTTTAATTTTTGAGCATCAAGCCAGTATATCACCTTCAAAGAAATACTGTTGGAAGGTCCTTCTTGTAAGGTTTTTCCTAGATTATAAAAATAACTTTGAGCCACTCTTTTGTCACTTTGGAAGACTGCGTTTTTCCAAACTAAGTTGATTTCACTTCCAGGCTGGAAGACCCATCTATAGACAAAATCTATAGTGAAGGCATTGAAATTAACATTGTATGCTGAGGCACCATCAAGATCAAGATCATTGTAAACTATAGGCGCTAATACTCCATTGTTTTGAAGGCTGTAGAAGGAATTATAAATAATATAAGAACGATAATGTCGCAGTCTAAAAGACAAATTCATTCTATTCGTCATTGAATAATTAAAATCAATCAAGTTGGTAATATCATTTCTATTGCGCGAGCCAAAAAGAATTCCAGAAAAAGAAGTGTCTAATGGCATGCCAAATTGAACAGCATATCCTTGATTGTTTATTTGTAATCCTTGAGAAATAGAATAAGACAAAAGCATCTTATTGGTTAAACGGAACCTAAGACCAACATTATACTCCCATTCTATCCAATTATTGCGATTTATTTTTGTGAAGTTTCCTCCAAAATCAACTGCGAATTTTTTCTGATAATTCGTAGAAATCCAACCACCTCCACCAATCCACGTAGGAAGCATAAAGAAATACCCTTCACTTATAGGTAATCTTGGTTCAAAATAGTCATAACTTTCTGTCAGGGAAGAATTCATATTTAAGCCAAATGCATTGAATTTTTTGGTGAAGCACATGGTACTAAGATCTAAATTAGTTCCTGTATAAACATTAGGCGCAAATAATCTATTATAATCTATAGAAAGTGTCGAAGTAAATCGGTTAAGGATCCAAAATGGTTTAAAGATCCTATAGCTCATGTAAAAAGAGGCTATGCGTCTGTTATTATTTTGATTGTATCCCAAGTCGTTGGGGTCGTAAGTTGCTGACTCCTCAAAATAAGAGACATTGTACACAAATTTTCCTTTTTGTTTTCCGCCCCAAAGTCCCCAATTGAATCCTGTAGACGAGCTGTCTGAAAACAATTTATTTGAAAAGGAAGAATTCACACCTCCATAATAATCATTGCTTTTATTGTTAAAAACTGAATTAAAAGCAGTGACATTAGCGTCATAAAAACTTCCAGCACGGGTAACATTGGTATTCGTTAAAGTAACAGAACTATTATTTTTTAAATTTTGATCCAAGACCAGAACATTATAGTTGGTCAAGGGAGATGCTAAAATTTGTCTTTCTTCCAAAGTACTTTGATTGATTGCAGTAGCAAATTGCGGAGCAGTGAGCGCATTAAACACTCCAATTCCTAAACCTTGGTCTGTGCGTCCGGTAAGTTTTGTTGCGTTATACAATCTGGTAGAACCTGGAACAGAAGAAATCCTTTCATTTTCATTTAGTAAATTATTGAGCACAGCAGCAGGAGGCTGAATTCCAATCCTTCGACTGTAAAACAAACCTGATTTATTAAACAATTCTGTGCCTTCTGTAAAAAATTGTCTGTTCTCGTTGAATTGAATTTCAAAAGGAGAAAGATTGAGTACTTGATTATCAAATACTACTTGACCAAAATCTGGCACAAGCGTAACATCCAATGTAAAGGCTTCATTTAAGCCATATTTAATATCCATTCCGCCATTAAATGAACCGCTAGTATTAGAATCAGGAGATTTATTTACATAGGAAGAAAGATAAGGCATAAGTGCCAAACGCAAGGGAGGATCAATACCTTCTATTCCTTCTACCGAACCACTTTTAACCAAATAATTTTCAAAATCAGGACTTACAGGCGACCATGAAGATTGTTCTCTATTGCGACTAATTTGTCTTGAGAAATTAATGCCCCATTCTTGAATGTTTTTAGCAGGAAAACGAATAGCAGAAAATGGAATTCTAATTTCAATGGTCCATGCTGAATCTGACAAATAGACTTGACTGTTCCAAACTAAATTTAATTGGTCATTAAAATCCATAGGATTAATCTTTGCGTCTAATTGCACCCCTTGACTGGTCACGCCAAAATAGAAACCATTTTGATTGTCGTTGTACGTATCAAGATAAATACTAAATACATCAGCATTAGGACTCAAATCATCTCGAGAAGTAAAAACTTGAGAAACAGAGTCCATTTTATCATAGCATTTGACCGCAAAATAAATTGCTTCATGATTATAAGCCATTGCAACAGAAGTATTTTGTTGTGCTTTGTTTCCTGGGTTTGGTCTAACGCAGGTAAAGTCAGAAACGAAGGTCGTATTTTGCCAAAGATCTTCTTTTAATTGTCCATCAAAGATAATTTTTTGATTTGTTTTCAGCGCCTTAATGCTTTGAGCATAAACCAAAAAAGGAAACAATAAAATTAGGAATATGAGGCATTTCATGGTGCAAATATACCGTTAGAAACTGTAAAAAATTAATTTCTACGAGAAACAACATGCAAACACTCTTGATACTTTTCAAAAGTAACCCAGCATTTTTTTCTTTTTCGCCAATCAAATAGAACCTGAGCAATAGTTTCTTGCAAATATATTTTCTCACAACTTGTTAAGGTTCTAGGAAATGCGAAACGAGAAAATGAGAAATCAAAAGCATTTCCATTAAGATGAGCGCTTCTTTTCACTGCGGAACGATTTCGCTTTAATAAACGGTTTACAGAACTAATGGTTCGGGTCATCGAAGTTACGATCAGTTTGGCTTGATGCACGGAACTCCCCTTTATTCTAGAATTAAAGTCAATAGAAATTGAATCCATAAGTTCCAAAGTTTCTGGAGTAAGCAGCGCATAGGAATAATAAAAAGTATCTTGTATAAAATGTTTTTGTTGAGGCACAAATACCAAATCTCCTCGCCTCGCCTTTTTTCTTAAACCAGTAACATTCATTGATGGCCAAACACCAGTCTTTTCTGATTTATAAATATAGGAAGTAAGATAATCATTGAGTTGACTGCTAAATTCATTTGGTAAGAAACAAGAACAATCATATTTACAATCACTTAGTTTCTCTTCTGAAACATAGGAAACTATATTTTTTTTTACCTTCGATTTACCATTTTCAAGAAAGAAAATAAAAAATGCTGCCAATAGAGCGACGCTTGAAAGTAAGGTAATATTTAAGATTTTCATTTGAACAAAAATAAGATGATTATTCACAAAATTCAAGTTAAATTTGCACTGTGAAAGAATTTGATGCACTTAGGGTACAATTAGAATTATTAGAATGGCCAAATGTCTATTTTTTTAAATTTATTATGCCCAATGAAGCAGAAAAGATTGCAAAAGTTAGTGCCCTGTTTGATGAAAATGTTGATATCGCATTACACCCCTCAGGAAAAGGAAAATATACCAGTTTCAGTGTTAAATCTGTTGTATTGAATGTTGATGAAATCATTGCTATTTACGAAAAAGCCACAGCCATTGAAGGCGTAATATCATTATAATGAACTATCTATTTTTTAAAGACATTCTATTTTATGCTTTCTTCATTGTGATGGCGATTATTTTGTACCGCCGCTTACTGAGACGCATGAGTAAAGGCAGCATTAATCAAAACGATTATTGTGTATTGTTCAGTTTAGAGCTGAACCCTGCAAGTGGCGAGATTCCTTTCTACTTTACCTTGGAAAAAGAGCAAACGGTTAGTTTATTTATCGAGCACGAAGATAAATCGAGTGTTTTGGTTGTTGAAAAAACGTTTAAGCCTGGCGGACATATTGTAAGATTTGACTCAAAACAACTTGCTGATGGATTTTACTACTATATCCTAAAAACCGATCTTCAAGAAACAAAGAAGAAATTTACCATTCAGAACGCTTAAGACTCTTTTGTCTTCTTCGATTTCTTAACCTTTAATTTCGTTTTACCTTTCTTAAAATGGTAGCGTTTTTTACCAAAAGTATTGGAAGGAGAACCTCCCTCGTCAATTTTTACAACCAAACCAATGCTGTGCTGCATATAATCTGATTTACCAAATAGATCAGAACTAAGTCCGATTTTTCCTGAAGATTGAAGTTGAATGCCAACTGAATTACTCAACCAAACATTAAGACCAAGTCCCAAATTAAGGGTTGGAGTAACGTTTCCAACAAGTGAATCATCACAATTACGAATACTCAAACCTAAGCCAGTTGAAACATAAGGATCAATTGCTCCTTCACCAAGAAGCTTATTTAAGGAGTATTTAAGATTAGCATCGGTTGCTAAAAAAAATCCTGTTTTTCCCAATTGCAAATTGACTTCCTTATTAGGATTATATTGATTAAAACTCATGGCCAATTCTGTGCTCCATCCCTTATAAATATACTTATCGGCAAAAATGCGGGAAGGAAAAACATTCGTATGCCAATTACTTGGATCATAAAATGCCGCTGTATTCCCATCATCATCAAGAGCAGTATAGGAAAGTCCAAACATCCAACCATAAGAATTGGCATTGGTTAATTTTTTAATTGGTTGAGCATTTAGTATTTGACACGTTAAGAATAACGCTAGGACTAGACCTATTTTTTTAAGGGAGAGTAGTTTCATACTTACAAATTTAACTAAAAATGAAACTTACCATATTTGACGCTTCATTATTATCAACATTTTTATACACTATTATCTTAAAGCTATTAAAGGAATAGAAATTAGAAGATTAGTTACAGTTATTACATGAATAATTGAGTATTTTTGTTGTGTGAAAAAAATAAAAAAATATTTAATAAAAGAAGAGGCTTTAGAGAGCTTTGATGTTATTGGTATTTGCACCTCACAATCGGATTTTAGATTGGCCTGGCAATTGAATTCGAAATTTGACATTAAATTGCAAAAATCAGGAAGAACTCTTGAAATTCCAAATAAAAAATCGGGTGATCTAGAACTTTTTGATTATTATTATTTTCAGCATCCAGAGGATCTAATATCCTATTATTTAATAAAAAATAAACAAAACGCTCGCTATGTATTAACAGAAAAGCAGAGTATTGATTACGCATTGGTACTTCAAGAAAATCATGTAATAGATGGACTTGAATTAGTAGATGACCTTAGAAATACAGAAGAAATTATCGCAGCATTTTATTTTAAAAGTAGCGAGTTTTCAAATGAATCTTATTTAATATTTGATTAAAAAAAATTATGAAAAAAACAAAAATAGTTGCCACACTTGGACCTGCATCATCGGGGAAAGACACTTTAAGACAAATGATGCTTGCGGGATTAAATGTATGCCGTTTGAATTTTTCACACGGTGCCTATGCTGACCATGAAGCTTGTGTGACAACCATCCGCGAATTAAATGAAGAGTTGGGTTTAAATGTTGCCATTTTAGCAGATTTACAAGGACCAAAAATCCGAACCAATGACATGGAAAACAACGGGGTTTTACTTGTTGTAGGATCTGAAATTAAGGTGCTGGTAGAGAAAGTTATTGGAAACGCTGAACGCTTTTCGATCAACTACCCTAAACTGCCACAAGATGTTTCGGTAGGGGAACGCATCTTATTGGACGATGGAAAAATAATGTTAGAAGTTTTGGAAACCAATAAGACTACTGAGATTCGATGTAAAATAATTCAAGGTGGAATCTTATCTTCTAAAAAAGGAGTCAACTTTCCTAACACAAAAATATCTTTGCCTTCCTTAACAGAAAAAGATCAGGAAGATCTTGAATTTGCTTTAGATCAAGAAGTAGATTGGATTGGATTGTCCTTTGTGCGCTCTGCAAAAGACATTATAGAATTAAAACAAAGAATTGCAAAAAGAGGTGCAAAAGCAAAAGTTATTGCAAAAATAGAAAAGCCTGAAGCTTTAGAAAATATTGATGATATTATTGAAGAAAGCGACGGGTTAATGGTCGCAAGAGGAGATCTTGGAGTAGAAATTCCTTTCCAAAATGTACCGCTGATTCAAAAAATGTTAATCAAAAAATGTGTGCGTAAAGCAAAGCCTATTATCGTTGCTACGCAAATGATGGAATCGATGATCAGCAGCATGTCTCCAACCAGAGCAGAAGTGAACGATGTTGCCAATGCTGTACTAGACGGAACAGATGCAGTAATGCTTTCAGGGGAAACTTCAGTCGGACAATATCCTGTTGAAGTGATTAAGACCATGTCTAACATCATAAAAGAAATGGAAACTCATGGTGGGATTTACAATAAAGAAGAATTACCTGAGCGCGACCAAGTTCGTTTTATCTCAGATTCTATTTGTTTTAATGCTTGTCGTTTAAGTCAGCGCGTTGATGCAAAGGCAATTATCACGATGTCTTTCTCCGGGTATACAGCATATAAAATTGCTTCACAAAGACCCAATACGGATATTTTTGTTTTCACCAGCAATAGAAGTATTTTGACCCAATTGAATTTGGTTTGGGGAGTAAAGGCATTCTATTACAACAAACATATCAGTACAGATCATACTATTGCTGATATTAAGTATATCATGAAAACCGAAGGCTATTTGGCACAGGGTGATTTAGTGATCAACATCGCCTCGATTCCATTAGAAGATATGGGTGGTTCGAATATGTTAAAATTAAGTTTTGTAGATTAAAAAAAAATAATTCATCCCTAGTTTTAAGATTGCCGAATAACTTTTCTGATGTATATTTGTGCTCTCTAATTCAAGACAACATGAATCAATTTTCAAGAAGACACATTGGCCCAAATTTAGCCGAAAAAACTGCAATGCTACAAGTTCTTGGCTTGAATAGCATGGAAGAATTAATTAACAAAACGATACCTGCTGCTATTCGATTAGAAGGCGAATTGGCTGTTGATGATGCCATGACGGAAGCAGAATATCTGCAGCATATTTCTGAATTAGGGAAATTAAATACTGTCAATAAATCCTTTATTGGATTGGGTTACCATGAAACTCTAGTTCCATCTGTTATATTAAGAAATGTTCTTGAAAATCCAGGATGGTATACTGCCTACACTCCATATCAAGCTGAAATTGCGCAAGGTCGTTTAGAAGCTTTGCTGAATTTTCAAACGATGATTTTGGATTTGACAGGAATGGAAATTGCCAACGCTTCTCTTTTAGATGAAGGAACAGCAGCGGCTGAGGCCATGATTATGTTTTATAATTCTAGATCTCGTGCAGATATTAAAGAAGGAAAAAATGGATTTTTTATCTCTAAAGATTGTTTCCCACAAACTATAGAAGTAGTCCAGGGAAGAGCAATCAATCTAGGAATTGAATTAATTATCGGCGACGAAGAGACCTTTTCAGATTTAGAAAATTGTTTTGGTGCTATCATGCAATATCCTAACGGTAAAGGTGCCATAGGAAATATTGAATCTTGTATTACCAAGTGGAAAGCTGCTGGTATCCAAGTGGCCATTGCTTCTGATTTATTAGCCTTAGCATTGTTAAAATCACCGGGATCAATGGGAGCAGATGTTGTCTTTGGTTCCTCACAACGCTTTGGTGTTCCGATGGGATTTGGAGGTCCACATGCCGCTTTCTTTACTTCAAAAGAAGATTATAAAAGAACGATGCCAGGAAGAATTATTGGAGTATCGAAAGATGCAGACGGTAATATGGCCTTACGTATGGCGCTTCAAACAAGAGAACAACACATCAAACGAGATAAAGCGACTTCAAATATTTGTACCGCGCAAGCACTTTTGGCTGTTATGGCAAGTATGTATGCCGTATATCATGGTCCAGATGGAATAAAAGAAATCGCAAATCATGTCAACCATTTAGCGCTTACTTGTGCTAATGGATTAAAAGAAATGGGCGTTTCAATTGGCTCGAACGACTTTTTTGATACGATTTGTGTAACAGCTGTAGATACCAACAAAATTAAAATTGCAGCTGAAGCAAAAGGAATGAATTTTAATTTCATTAATGATCACACCCTTACTATTAGTTTTGGCGAACCTCATTCAATGGCTGATGTAACAGAAATTATCAGCTTATTTGCAGATAGCTTAAATACATTTGCACCTGCTATTTCTTCCACTGGAACTTCAATTCCAAGTGCTTACAGCAGAAAAGAAGCGATCCTTACCCATTCTATTTTCAATTCACATCATTCAGAATCAAAAATGATGCGTTACATCAAGCGCTTGGAAAATAAAGATTTGTCGCTTGTACACAGTATGATTGCCTTAGGCTCTTGTACCATGAAATTAAATGCAGCATCTGAATTGATGCCCATCACCAATCCTCAATTTTGTAATTTACATCCCTTCGCTCCTATTGATCAGGTTCAAGGTTATTACAAAATGTTGGAACAACTAGAAAAAGATCTTTGCGCCTGTACTGGATTCGCTGCTGTTTCTTTACAACCTAACTCAGGTGCTCAAGGTGAATATGCAGGATTAATGGTGATAAAAGCTTATCATGAATCACGAGGTGATACGCATAGAAAAATAATTATTATCCCTTCGTCTGCACACGGAACGAATCCTGCATCAGCAGTTATGGCTGGTTTTGAGGTAATTGTTACGAGTTGTGATGAAAACGGAAATATTAACATCGAAGAATTAGAGCGCGTTGCTCTTGAAAATAAAGATATCCTAGCAGGATTAATGGTTACTTACCCTTCTACACATGGTGTATTTGAGGAAGGAATTCAAGTGATTACAAAAATCATTCATGACAATGGTGGACAAGTCTATATGGACGGAGCCAATATGAATGCTCAAGTAGGCTTGACCAATCCAGGGAATATTGGAGCGGATGTTTGTCACCTTAATTTACACAAGACTTTCGCCATTCCTCATGGTGGTGGTGGCCCTGGAATGGGCCCTATCGGAGTAGCAGCACATTTAGCACCTTTTTTACCTGGAAATCCTTTGGTGAAAATGGGAGGAGAAAAAGCTATTCATGCTATATCAGCAGCGCCATTTGGTAGTGCTTTGATTTTATTGATTTCTTATGGGTACATCAAAATGTTAGGTGCTAAAGGATTAAGAGAATCTACTGAAATGGCTATTTTAAATGCCAATTATATTGCCGCCCAATTAAAAGGTCATTATGACGTCCTTTATACGGGTTCTAATGGAACGGTAGCACACGAAATGATATTGGATTGTCGTGATTTCAAAAGAACTTCAGAAGTTGAAGTAGCCGACATGGCGAAAAGATTGATTGATTTCGGATTTCATGCACCGACGGTTTCTTTTCCAGTAGCGGGAACTTTAATGATTGAGCCAACTGAATCAGAAGACAAAGACGAATTGGATCGTTTTATTGAAGCAATGATTAAAATTCGAGCTGAAATAAAAGACATCGAAATGGGCAAGTACGATAAACAAAATAATTTATTGAAAAATGCACCGCATACTGCAGATTGTATTATCAATAGAGCGTGGGAATATCCTTACACTCCTAAAGAAGCTGCTTACCCAGTTGAATACTTAAAAGATTGGAAGTATTGGGCTCCTGTTAGAAGAGTTGATAATGCTTTTGGAGATCGAAATTTAATTTGTTCTTGTCCAAGCCTGGAAAGTTATACTCAAGCATCATGAAACTAGACATCCTCGCTTTTGCTGCCCATCCTGATGATGTAGAATTATCTGCCTCAGGAACTCTTTTAAAGTATATAGCAGAAGGAAAAAAAGTAGGGATTATAGATTTGACGCGTGGTGAACTTGGTTCCAGAGGGACTGCTACAACTCGATCACTTGAAGCAGAAAATGCAGGAAAATTAATGGGTCTCAGTGTGAGAGATAATCTAGATTTAGCCGATGGTTTTTTTGACGATTCTTTTGACACTAAAATGCGCATTATCCAACAAATTAGAAAATATCAACCTGATATTGTTTTGGCTAATGCCATGAGTGATCGCCACCCAGATCATGGAAGAGCCGGAAAAATTGTAGCAGACGCTAGCTTTTTATCAGGTTTGCTTAAGATTCAAAGTGCTGAAGATGATATTCCTCAAGCACCCTTTAGACCTCAGCTATTGTTGCATTACATACAAGATCATTACCTCAAGCCCGATATCGTTATTGATGTAAGTGACTTTATGGAGCAGAAAATTAAAGTGATTAAAGCTTTTACTACTCAATTTTACGATCCAAATTTTGATGGACCGGAAACGCCGATATCAGGAGAAGATTTTTTCGACTTTATCAAAGGAAGAATGATGACACTTGGTAGACCTATCGGAGCAAAATACGCCGAAGGATTTACCTGCGATCGAATTCTTGGAGTTGATGATTTATTTGACCTGCGTTAATAAATCAACAGCGCCAAACTTACCCCTACCACAATACTGATCAATTTCAAGAAATTGAACTTATGATTCTCAGAGGTTTCAAAGATAATCGTTGTAGAAATGTGTAAAAACATACCCAAAACAACGCCTAAGATCATTTGAAAATTTAAGCCAATTTGTTCAGGCGTGACTGCCAATCCGAAACAAACCCCCAAAGGAGTCATGCAAGCAAAAAGTCCTAATACGATCCATGCTTTAGCTTTACTCAAAGAGGTACTCAATAATAAAGTCATCAAGGCAATGGCAACAGGTACTTGATGGAAAATAATGCCCCAAAAAAGGGACTCATGACTCTCGTGCGCATGATGGGCAATGATCCCTGTGTAATGATTTCCCAAAGGAATTCCTTCAATTATGGAATGAATGGACAAGGATAGAAATAAAGTCCACGGCATCGCTTGACCTTTGTGCACATGAACATGTCCGTGTTCAATGCCTCCCGAAAAATACTCCAACAAGAGTTGGATTAAAAATCCTGATAAAATGTATAAACCTACAGAAGTTCCTTTAGATTCA
>Ga0315908_10001524_pt1 | contig 17323 bp, 6 predicted proteins | sample LakEriMetagenome_12_FD_203520 | JGI IMG/M metagenome (GOLD analysis project Ga0315908, IMG submission 203520) | Freshwater fungal communities from buoy surface, Lake Erie, Ohio, United States - Buoy 4 MA124 | ecosystem: Environmental > Aquatic > Freshwater > Lake > Lake biofilm | place: USA... | reverse complement strand
TAAAAAGAATAAAATTAAGATCAAGAAAATATAATTGAAATAATAAATTTGCCATATGCAAATAATATATTTCCAATTTTTAAATTGATTAAAGCCAAAGAATATAATAATCAATTTTGGAAAACAAACATAATGGATTTAACGCCAGATTTTTTATTTTAAAGATTCAACTTTAAAAAAAACTATGTTTTTTAATCTTTTAATTAAAAATGTAGATACATTTTAATAGAAAGGGTTTATGATAATAACAAGACAATATTTACAAAATTAAAGAAAGTTGATAACACAAGTATCGCAGAAATAATGCAATATGATTTAGAACAGACATTAGAATACATTGAAGGTGAAAAAAGTTAAAAAATATTTAGTTTAACTGAAAATAAGTGGTTTGATTATGAAATTAAGTTTTATATGAATAATGATATGTTTAGGTTTGGAGCTAGTAGGTAATTCACAACCAGAAAATATATTACTCATTTGATTGAGGATTATTTTATTTAAACAAATTTTGGTATTGGATTTAAAGATCAAATTGGTGGAGGCAATAGATCATGTTCTAATATAGGAGGAATTTATAAGGATCAGACTTAATACTTAATTAATATTTATGGAATTTAAACATGATTTATTTATCATTATCTATCATTATTGTATTGTTTTTTTATTAATATTTTATTATTATTATATTTATATTAATTATTATTATAATATTTTTTATATAAATACCATATTTATTTATAATTATTATACTTAATTATAAAGCTAATTTAAAATATAAATGTTGCAGGTATATCCTGGGGTATTTTATTTATTAATTTACTTTCTGAAAACTACTTGCAAAATTTAATTCTAATCTTACCATCTAACCATTACTCATAATGCTTGGAATTTAAATTAGAATAAATGATATAATTAACATACTAACCTATTTTAATTTTATATTTAATTTTTTAATATAAATTAAACATATAATTTTATCATATTAATTTATTATCATTTTGTTAAATATATATTAATTATTTCTTTATAAAAATTCAAATGCAGTAATAAATTTAATATGAAAAAAATAAAATGGGATATCGTTATTTTTTTGAACAAATCAATAATAATTTTTTTTAAAATCAAATATTTATCAGTAATAATTCGGAAATTGATTAAAATAATCAACATAAGAATTTATTATAAGTTTTTGATTAATTTATTTAAAAATTTGAAAACTCAAAATAGCCTGATGTTGAAAATTTTATTAATAAAATTTATTTAATAAAAGAAGATGATAAAATATAAAATTAATTAAAAAATCTTGTAAAATAAATAGACAAGTAAAATTAAATTTAAGAAAATTTTAAAACATAATCATGAAGCAAAAATTTAAGTTAAAATTAATTAAATCATATGAAAATTGAAGAAAGATTATAGAAATAGTTATCTAAAAGTAAACAAGTGATTTAATAAAATTTATAAAAAATAAATAGCAGAAATTAAAGTAGAAATAATAGTTGAAATGATAGCAATAATAATTATTTTAGTAATAATTATCTACAAATAAAACAAAATATATAATAAAACAATAGTAATAATATAAAAAATAACATTATAAATTAAAATTGGTGTATTGAATATAACATAATTGACGAATTTCTTTATATAAATGTTGTTGATAAAAATAAACTCAATCAATTCTAACAAATAATTTTTTTAATAGGATTATGGTACTTTTAATAAAACAATTTAAAAGATATTGATAATGGCCAATCAAAAAAAAAATTAATTGAAAAAGTTTAAATGAATACTGACAACTTTAAAATAGAAGAACACTTAGACAAATATTTGAAAGATATAAATTATCGAAATTAAGTTTAATAATAATTAAAAGAAAACATTTATGAAAATGGAATAAATAAAAGCAAAGATAGTTTTATTATTGAAAAAATAGTCGCACAATTTATGGAAATCACTGATAGTATTAATTATAAATTTAAAAGTAATTTTCATTATTAATTCTATATTTTTAGGTTTAATTATGGATGATAAATTTGAAGAACTTGATAAAGATATTTTAGATTTGCTTTTTGATTCTTTAAAAATAAATTTTACAATATAAAATAAAATAGAATAAGGGTAAAATTTGGATTTTAGTAATCTTAATTTTCTATCTGAAAACAATAATATTAAAATGATTTTATAAAGCTAATTCAAGATAATTTTTGATAAAAGTTATTTGATCCGATTAAATCATGTGCATAATCCATAATCAATTTATCTTAATACTTATTAAGATAATAGTTAAAATTAATAATTAAACAGATAATAATTAAAACATCAAATTCAATTTTAAAATAAAACACAAACTTTGGATACTCCTTAAATTAATAAATTGTATAATAATACTATTGATATTTCTAATGTTAATTCTTATAAATTCAATAAAAATTAAAGGTTAGCAGAAAAAAACACTATTAAAAATAACCACATGATAAACAGAAATAGTAGTTAATAAAATATCAATAATATGAAAAATTATGATAAATTATTATCATAATAAAATAATTAAACTAATATTTCTCATAATATTAGTAATGAGAATATTGCAAAATTTAATCTTAAAACAAATGATTATCCGATTTAAAATAATAGTAGTAATTAAAATAATTTATGGAATAATTAAATTTTAAATAATAATGTAAGTAATATTTAAAATTCAAATAATAATACAAATAATGTTAGTAATATTTAAAATTCAAATAATAATATAACTAATGTAAATAATAATTAAAATTCAAATAATAATACAAATAATGTTAGTAATATTTAAAATTCAAATAATAATATAAGTAATCTTAGTAATATTTAAAATATAAACAATAGTAATAATAGTTATATAAATATTGATAATAATATAATTAATAATAATAAATCTAATAATAAATTTGAAGCTTTTTTAAAAGATAGTTTGTAATAATTATCTAAATCTAAATAAAAAGAAGATTTAGATTTTATAGAAAGTGAAACTAAAGCAATTATATAAATGATAGATAAAAACAATTTATAATTAAAACAATTAATATGAATGATATATTAAATTATTTAAAATTGACTTATAAAAAAATATTTTTTTTCATTATTTCATAATATCTGAACTCATTAAGTTAAGTTTTCTATGTTAATTAAATCCTAAGTTATTTTTGGTTGATGACTATAAATGCAAACTTTTATTTAGTTAATAATGATTTCACTGTGAATCTTTGTCAGCCGAATTATTTTTCTTTCTGCTGTAAAAAGTATTGGCAAAATTAATGTTTGGATTTTAGTTAAGCAACAACTAAATTCAATTAATCAGTTAATTGTCAATAAATATTTTTCTTATTAATTCTATTAATGAAATCTTTTGAGACAAAATGTCTTAGAGTTTTATTAATTTCATATCCAATTTTTATTCTTTATTTTCTTAAATAGCTTAAATTAAAGCCGTATTTAATAATTATTTTATTTCATTTTCATAGTTGTATTTATCTTTTTCTAATTATAATTATTTTTTCACAAATTATAACTTTTTTATATTTTCCTAGTTTTAAATATGACATTCATATTTGATGCTATTGATGTAAGAAATAATTTATTGGCTTTTTATTGTAAGATCACTATTTTGTTATAAAATATTAATTATCTAGCTTTCTTCTGGATTAAATATTTAACTATTTAAAATTTATGACTTATTCTAAGAACGGCTTTATAATTCTTTTATTTAAGATTACAGTATTTAAATAGTTTCATTTTATTTTATTAAAAGTTATTTATCTTTATTTTATGATATTATAGTTTTATTAATAATATTTTGCTGGTAAATACTATCTTATTATTTATTGTAATCTTATTATTAATATTTTTTTATTTGGTTTTTTAGTTCATCAACTTATCGTTGTAATACATTAGCTTCATACTTGTAAATATTCATTCCTTGTATTAAAACTTAATAATTATTATCTTTAGTTTCTTCTTTGATCAAATCATGGTTCTTCTTATTTAAAATAGTAACATCTTTGAAAATCTATTCTATTATTTCTTGTAATATAAACAAATATCTTTATTCTTATTTTTCAATCATTTATTATGCTTTAATGCAGTTTCTTTCTATCATTTCTTAAATATTCATTCATTGTTGCTCTAAATACTAAACTAATTCTTATTAAAATTTTTCATTTGTATTTTCTAAGTTAATATTCATTTTAAATTTCTTTATTTCTTATTTTTATTGATATTTTTATTTTTATTTCTATTAATCATTATTTAAACTTTTTTATTGTATTTTATTTCTTCTTATTTTAGTTTAAAATTCTTACAAACTATTTTTAATGTATTTTTATATTTAAGTATTTTCTAAGTGATCTAATTACAATAATTATTGTTTAAATGTATTATTTTCTTTGTTTTTATTCTGTTATTATAAATCCATGATTTATTGTTAATTTGATAATATAGAATTAATATTAAAAAATAAATGACAGATTATCTATAAATTAAACCAGATTTAAGTTAAATGGTTTATGAATAATCAATTTCACATTAATAAAAAAATAAAGAAATATTTCTAGTTTTATAAATACTAAATGAATAATAAAAGATTGACTAATAATATTTATAAAATAATTAAAATCTTTAAAAATAGATAATGAATTTAAATTAAAACCAGATATTAATATATAAGAATTTTATTGAAATAATATATAGATATAACTAAACAAAAATAGATCAATAAATCGAAAAAATAAAAAACATATAATAAATAGTTATTGAATAAATTTAAAATGAATAACAATAAATAATAGGATAATATAATTGATTATAAGAAAATATAAATCAAGAAATAAACTCTATTTAGATGCTTATATAGTAAATAAATGATAAATAATAAGAAGATTTATTGCTTTACAGTTTCTATTAATTAGGAAATAGAATGGATTCATATTTAGAAAAGTCAAAAAAAATTTAAAAAGAATACCAAGAAATAGAAGATAATCTTGACAATCTAGTGTAACAAAGTATAAGCAGATTATTTGTCTTTGAAGTAAGTAATATCAGAAATAACTAATATGATTCAGAATAAATATGTAAGAAGTTAAATTTAAATGAAATAAAACCCTAATAAATTTTGTTGAATCTTAATTAGAATAAAAAGAATTAGTTGGATTTAATATAAATTTAAAAAAATAGTATGGATAATAAATTAGAAGATATTATTTGGGATATTGAAAGAAAATAAAGTTTATTTGATTTGGATAGGAATAATATTATAGATCTTTAATCTGAATCTGCATTAGATAAAATATAAGAGTTAATAGTAAGTCATTCAGATGATATTAAATTTGATGATATGTTTTACTAGGAAATGAAAAACAGGAAATTTAGGTCAGGTTTATTAGAAAGAATTAATAAAGAGACAAATGGTTGGGAATTAAAAGAAAATTAATTTAAAAAATTAGAAACTATTATGATTTAATTATTAAATTATTGTTAATCATTTGAATATCATTAATTGGCTAGATGTTTGGTAGAATTATGTAGAAAATATTATCATATTAATTCAGATTAAAAACTTATATTTCTCATTTAAAATATTGTAAATATATCAGAATATTTTTCAGAAAAATTCTGGCAAGGAGTTATTAGTGAATAATTGAATTCTTTTTCAAAAAAAAGTTCTACATATAAAATTAATAATTAATTTAAATTAAGATAAATACTTATTTACTTAAATAATAATCTTCTTTTCTTTTTCTAAAGTTAAGATATTTCTTCGAATATAATTTTAAATACTCTTAATTCTCATCCATCTTTTAATAATATTTCATTTAATTCACATCAATTACTTTATTCTATAATAAACAAAAAAAAAATATTTAATAAATGATTTAAATTATATCAGCAAATATTTAAATTTTTTTTCTATATTATTAATATTTATATTATATGATATTATTAAAATAATTTTATATATATTTTAAAATATCAATTGTTAATGAGTAATTAAGACCAATTTATTAATCTATTTTCTTCTAAAATTTTATTTTTTTATACTATTTATTAATATTATATTTATAATTTAATTTAATTTTCTTAATTAAAATTTTCTAAATATTGAATTTATAATTTTAAATCAAAACTTTAATTATTTTTATATTTATTTAGTGATATTTAGAATTAATTTTAAATTTCTTAATTAAAGTATTTATTGATCATTTATTATATTTCATTTAATCTATTTTATGCTATAATTTATTTATCAAATTAAGATTAAAACTGCTCTTTAAAATATTCGTGAAATTCTTAATTATAAAAATTCAATTAAACAAAAATTAATGCAATCTTAATAAAATCTTCAAAATATAATAAATCTAAATATTAAATACTCAGAGTATAAATATAACTCCAAACAAATTAATCTTAATATTCATATAAAATAAACATATCAATTAATTAAATAAATTATTCCAAACTTATATTTATTATTTTTTGACATAATGTATTCTTTATTTTTTGAATAAATTATTCTGATTATTGTTATTTATATGAATTTATTTTCGTAACATTATCAAATATTAAAATTTTTGATAATTAGAATACATCTTTTTATTTAATTTAGTTTATTTACTTTATAAGATCTATTTATAAAAATGTTATAAATTTATCATCTGTTTGATTTTAATTCTTATTTAATATAAAATATAACATATTAAGTTATATTTATTAATTTAAATTTAATTTTTAAGATTATCTTTTCATATTATAAACTATTAATAATTTTTCATTTAAAAATTATAAACAATCATTTAATTTTTAATTATTATTTTAGCTGTATTAACTAATAATTACTACATTTATCAATATAAATTATAAAAGTTATTCTCTATTTAAATTATCACTAATAAATGAAATACTTTATATATTTAAATTTTCAAGATAAAAAGTAAATATTTATTTATTATCAACATTTAAAAAAAATAAGTTTTTGATAATCAAAAATATTTCTTCGATATTCAAAATATTATTGTTGAAATAATCAATTCTTAATTTCTTGTAAATATTCTCACTTGATATTTATAATTTATCTATTTCAAATAATATTTTTTGAATTTCATTATCTTTTTATGAATTTAAATTTTCTAATAAATATTTTTCAATCTAATAAAAAATTTTGTTTTAATTTTCATCATCTTAAAATTAATTTAATATTTTTAAAACTAATTTGCATTCATTTAAGTTTTAAAATTTGAAATATTCATTTACTAACATTAATTATATATAATTTATTAATTAACTCTTAAATTTAAAATTATTAAATATTTCTAAATAATTGAGTGTTATTTTCAAACTTGTATTTTCTTTATTTTCATATACATATTGATCAAATTATTATATTATATTTTTAGATATATCTATTTAATTTTTTATTAATGTTAGAAATACTGTCATAGAAATATTCAAATTAATTTTTTTGTAGTGCTAAAAAATTATTAATAATATATTTTTATTAAATTAATTACTATAATCAATATTTTCTATTTAAAACTAAAATGTCATAAAATAATTTAATAATAATTTTATATTTTTTTCTTATTAATAAGATTTTAAAATTTTTTCACTTAAATCTGATATAAATACATTCATATTTTTTAGACTAAATAAATCTTAATTTTATAAAATTTTTTTAATCCATAGTTATTTTATTTAATCAAAACCTATTATTTATTTTAAAAAAAATTCATATTCTATTTCATTTTAATTTTTTATTTTATAAATAATATTATTTTAAAATAACAAATTAAATATATTTTAAAAATCTTTTTATTCAATTTAATAAAAATCTTATAATTTTTATAAAAATTTATTTTAAATATCAATATCAATTTCAAATTATTATTATTATTATTCTTTATTTTTCAAAAATTAATCTCTTTAATAAGAATTGAGCTTTTTTTTATAATTTTTGTTTGAATAATTTTAAATATTTTTATCTTTATCATTTATTTTTATATACTTATTATTTGACTTATATTAATTACCAAATCTATATTAAGAAAATAAACTTTACAAACAAATTTAAAAATTAGGATTAAAGAATTTAAATTTATTTATGTGAGTATTCATATAAAAAAGTAAATATCTTAATAATATAATATAATATAATAATCAAATAAGTGTGATCGAGTTTAAAGTTAAATATTGCTTAATATTAGCTATAATTTCATACATATCTTCTTAATATAACTCCCCAATAGACCCAATCCTAAAACTCAAAGCCTAGGTTAACTTTCCAGGATAAATAATATTATTCCTATCAGCTAAAAACTAATAAAACTTATCAAAATTCCAATTTTAATGATGAGGCTACATAAAAGTAGTGATAATATAGCCCTGATAATTTTAATCAATATAAGTTTTGAATCCCAACTTAGTCATTTCATTAAGGAGTATTTTTTAATTATTTTAATACCTTTTTCCTCTAGCTTAGACTCCTCCTTCTTGAAATAATTCTTGCATAGCTTGATGGAAGGCAGCTAGAACATGAGTTGGTGGTGTGAACCGGAATTGACCATTAAGATTCATTGATTGGTGTTAGTCATAAAGGTCTAGGGTTAGTACTCGGGAGTTACCTTTGCATTTTGCCAGCAGATCATTACGGCAGATTGTGAATGCAAATCCAGGAGCTATATAATAATCATTATTCCATTAATTATCATCATAAAATAATGATAATGATTAATTATAATAATATTTATTATAATGAAAATGATGATAATGATTATTATAATAATATTAAAGATAATATGATTTTAATGAATATATTAATGAAAGATATTTATGTAATTTATACCTCCTTAAATACACTTATTGCTACTACTGACTAGAAAATCAATCTAATCATTTTAAAGATCAATATAATGAGCTCCAAAACTACTCATAGCATCAACAATAACAACTACATCCTGTTTAACCTTCTTAATCGCTCTACTAATTCCGCCGACATCATTAATTAAGCCACTAGTTGTCTCACTATGAACTAGACTAACATGACTAATCCCTTTATTATTTTCAATAATCTCTTATACTTCATCCTCCCTCACCACCTAATCATCTCTATACTTCTTATGAATACATTTGATACCTGCATATTCACACATTTTCACTTATCTTTCTCCATAAGCTCCATTTGATATTATTAATAATTCATAATTTTATCTTGGGATTGCTGTTTGCAATGTTGCTTCTATTGCAAATGATCCTGATCCTTGCATTAGAATTGAGCTATGGCTTTAAGATGTTACATTTCCTATTTTAAGGATTCCTTCTCTTATTTCTTAAATTAATTTTATAAATTATGGGTCTCTGCTGCCGAAATCATTAAGCATTTTTTCTTTTACTGATGAGCTTGTTAATAATGGGCCAGGTGTAAATAGTTTATCAATTTTTTTACTGAATAAGGATTTTTAAATTTTGCATAAATTTATTTAACGGATTAAGTTTTTAATATACATACTCTTTATTTATTATTTATAATTATATTTATATAATTATGTTAATATAACTATATATTTTTATATATTAAATAGTTTAAATAATAATATTATTAATAATAATACAACTTAAATGGCTGAAGAAGCAGAGGCATATCTATTAACAACTTCCGAAAACCAAAAATTAAAATCGTCAAGAGGATATACTGGTAAAGGGTTAGCTTTGTACTCGAACCAAGACACTTATGAAGGGGATTTCTTGGATGGAGTAAGAAGTGGTAAAGGAAAATATATTTATTAGGAGAAAGGGGACTGGTATGAAGGGGATTTCAAGAATAATGTCAAGCATGGTATTGGCAAATATTATTATAAGGATAAGGGGGAGTACTTTGGTCATTTTGAGAATGGAAAGAGACATGGTGAAGGTGTCATGACTTATATTAATAAAGATATTTATAAGGGATGGTTTATTAAAGGCTAGAAGTAGGGATAGGGAGTTTATGAGTATAAGGACACTGGCATCAAGTTGTAAGGTATTATGCACTTTTATCATCTCATTATCATATTATTATCATAATATTTTTATTTATTTTATTATATAATTGTAATCTTTGCTAGGAATGTGGGAATCAGGATAGATAAAGACTGGTACTTGGCAATTACCTGATGGTACTTATTATCAAGGAAAGTTTACAAATAACAAGCCTAATGATTAAGGAACTTGGTTCTTTAGAAATTAGGGAAAATAAGGAAATATTTTAAATGGAAAATTCACTTAGAAAAAAGTAGAAAATGAAGATAATCCAGATGAAAAACCACAAATTAAATTGGATTGGTAAAGTGAATAAAATCTCTATTAAAGTGCTGTAATGGTTAATTCTCATGAAAAGTTTTGATTCTAATAAGTCTAATAAATCTATAATTTATTATTTATGAAAATAAATCAATAAAAATATTATCTACAAGTGAATAAAATATGCATACATATAATTAAAATATAAATAATAAATTAAAATAGTAATGGATTAAAACTGATTAATTTCATATTTTCTGAATGTAATTGTTAGTTTGGTGGATTGTAATATAATCTTTTTCCTTATCTTAGTAAGGCTAAAAACATTCATAATTAAGAGTAAGATCTAATAAATATTATATCTTAATTAATTAAATACTTTAAGGAGTGTTTTTAGTATAAAATTAACTTTAATTATCATTTATATCATCTTGTAATTGAGTTTTTACTGTAAATAATTTATTCACAAGATATTTTAATTCAGAGTTGAAATTCTAATTATCGTATTCAAAATTGTCGCTGTTTTAATTCATTTTTTCTTATAACTTTTTATTAAGAATATCTGAATTTATTAATTCTATATAATTATTTATATTTTTCTTTTCTTCTAATAAATTCGGATTTTTTATTTTATCAATATTGTTTATAACTTTTTATATTTTTATTAATTCTTAATATAATTAACATTTATCTTAATAAATTTTTTAACTTTGTTCAGCCGTAAAATAATTTATATCGTCAAAATTATTGCTTTTAAAAATATTCGATAATTATTTTTTTAATTCATTTATTTTTTATAATAATTCTTTCTCTTTTAAGTATGAATCTGTCACACTATCAAATAGATATTTTTCTTGATAACTTTCAAAGTTTTTGTGGAAATTAGATTAAATTATATTCTTTCTACTTTAGTTATAATTATTAGGATTTTTTTCATGCAAACTTTATTAACTTTATTTAAAATTAATTTAACGAGTATTTTTAAAATTTGATCTAAGATCGATCAGTTCTAATTACTTTTTAGTATAATCTAAATTCTAATGTTGTGAATAATTAAAATTCTTTTTTATTTCTTAAAACTTATTTATTTTTTCTTATTATTAAATTAAATTAAGTTTTTATTAATCAAAAGTACTTTATTTATTTTCTTAAAATTTACTAGAAAAAGATAAATTTCTAGCGCTATGCCAATCATTTATATGTTTTTTTTAATTTGAATCAATAATTCTATTGTTAATTTCTTATTATATATCTTATTATGAATTATTCTAAGTCTTTATTTCATAATTGCATGTAATTTAACTATTTCTTTTTTACAATTAATTTAATAATTCATAATCTTAATTATTATTTCTTATTAATGGACTATTATTTTAAGTTATTATTTTTCTTTGTTTATTATATTATTATTTTAATTAATTTTATTAGAATTAATCATTTATTTTATAAACTTTATAATTTTAGTAATTGAAACCTTATTGCAAATTATTATCTTATGATAATTTTTTTTATTGAAATGTTAATTATAATTATTAATCTTACTAAGATTATTATTATAATGAAAAATTTTATTGAAGTTTTAAATTATTAAGATTATTTTTTTAAAAATCATTATCTATCACATAAGTATCATTATTTAAAAAATTATTTTATTTAAAATTTTAATCAACTTCTTGACTTTTAATATCACTTAAAGCAAGTGGCTATTAATTTTATGAATCATTTCTAAAAAATGGATTTTAATATAATTCTTTAGATATTTATAAAAAATCTTCATTCTATTTATTCAATATTTTATCTAAAATTATTATTTTATTATTATTTTAGTCAATTTATTATATTTCTTGATTTTGATCTATATGTTTCATTTAATTTTCCATAAATTATAATAATTCTTGAATTGTCTATAGACATTATATTAATTAATCACTTTATATAAATTTATTATAAATTTACTTTGAGGATTGTAATTGATTCCAATCAATTTGTTTGCTATTAATTGTGTTTTTTATAAAGTTTATGCAATAACTTTAATAATAATTTAATATTTATTACTCTATTTAGTTCTGTATTTTCCTTAATATTCTATGTATTTTCTAAAATAAAAAAATACTTATTTCTTGTTTTTGAGAACTTTTTTAATTTTATTACTATATCTATTATATTTATTTTTGCAATTGTTCATTGTCTTATTATAATTATAATATTTTATCATCTTTTATTTGGGAAAGCTCTTTGATTTATTAAACTATTTTTTCTTAATTTTAATTATCGTTATTTTCTAAATACTAATTGATTTCTTAAAACAATTTACCATATTAATTTTGCTAGTTAAGTTTATCTTGTAAAAAATCTATTTTCTAATATAAATTTAATAATAATTACATTTTAATAAATCTACTTTATTTCCAGAAGAGATTTTTCCGAAGCTTCAATTTAATCTTTAATATTTTATGCATTATCTAATTTTTATTTATTTAATTATTCATTCAATATTTGAATTTATTGTGATTAATCGTTATTAATATAAATTTTATTTTATTTGATTAACAAGTTCATATCATTTTCCAATTACTAATTTTTTTGAGTTAATAATTAAATTTAATGATTTAGCTATATAATTTAAGTTTCATAATTATGATTAGTATCTTTACTTTTTAAAACTTATTCATTATTTATTTCTTCTAGTTCTTATATTTTGCTTTATGCTTGATTTATAATTAAGTTTTATTGATTTCTTTTTTCTATCAATTCTTTATTTGATAGTTCTAATCTATTTGCCAATTCTTATAAATTTTTATTTAATTAAGATTAATTATTATTTAATATCATTTAGTTAAAATTTTCTAACATATTATCATTCATTTTTTTAGAATTGTTTTATTATTCTTTTGCTTCTTACAATTCTTATTGCAAATTATTTATTTGCTATTCTACTATTATTTAATATTTCATCCATTCATGATAATGTTACTTCACCTATATTATTATTGTATTTATATTTTACTTCTTTTAATATTATATTTTTTATCTTTTCTTCATAATTATCTGATAATTTTATATTAAACTATTTATTTTAAAAACAATTTTTGATAAAACTCATTTTTAAATATTTATACTTTATATCAAGTTATATTATAACTACTTATACTTTATATATATATAAAATTTTATGTCTTTATATTTTTAATAATATATTTGTTTTATCATTTTCTTCTACTATTTTCTTAGTCTAACTCATCATCTATATTCTCTTATTTCAGAAAATTATCTAAAGAAAAATCTTATAATATGATATTTTTCTATTTTTTATTAATTTAATTTTCAACTGCTTTTTTATCCTATTCATATAATATTTATTATTCTTAAAGTTAATCTTATTATATATTTGTTGTTTAATTATTATTTTCAGTTTCATTTATTTGACTTAAATTTTCATGATCATAATTATTTTATTAAATTCTTAAATTTGAATAATTTTATTTAAAATTATGAATCTATTATTATTGATCAATAAGAATGTTAACATCATCTTATTACTTATTATGAATTTGATTTTAACTTTAAACAATTTTTTATTATTAATTTAAAGAATTTTAATGAATTTTAAGATCATAATTATCTTCTTCATCATATACTTAATCTTCTTAAAAATCAGTAGTATTTTTAACAAACTATTAAGAATTTCTTGTAATGTTAAAATTAAACTACTCAATAAAATTTATCAAATTATCAACATTAATTTTATCTTATTTCTTTTTCAATTAACTTTACTAAAATTATTAATTAATAAGTGTTTAAAATTAATGTATTTAATGATTAGACTGTTTTGAAGTTTAAATATTAAGATTTATCAATTAAAATATATCAAAATAATATTTCTAATAATCCTGATTAAAAATATTAAGCTTGGAATAAGAAGATTGGAATTTAAAAATAGCACTTTTTTATAAATTATAAATAATCTGTAAATAACTAATATTATTATTATTATTATTATTATTATTATTATTATTATTATTATTATTATTATTATTATTATTATTATTATTATTATTATTATTATTATTATTATTATTATTATTATTATTATTATTATTATTAGTGATGTTTATCATGTGACTTATTCTGTAATATCTACTGTTTTCATAAAAATATTCGTTGATATTATACTCACTTTAATTTAAATTTTTTATTAAACTATTTACTATTGATATTTGTTAATCTGATTTATCAAAGCCGATTATTTCTTTGCTATTTATTTTGCTTAATTTTTTATCTTATTTGTCCATTATTTGTATTTATTCTCTGCTCTTTTTTATTTCTTGCATTAATATTAAATATATTTTTCTATTTTCATCTATTTTCTTTTGAATTTCAATAATCCATTTCTCTATTAATTATTTATACTATTTTGTTTTTTATTTTATGTCTGTTAACTCTAAATTGTTTTCTATTTATTTACTCATTTCCATTAATTCCCTTAATCCTATTTCTATAATATTATTTACTTTAAATTCTTCTATTCCATTTTAATTTATGCTTTTGAATCTATCCAAAATTTGTTTTTTTACTATTATTGGCTCTTCATATTTTTTACTTGAATTTTTATTTATTTTCTTTTTCAATAATTATTATTAAGCATATTATTTTTATTAATTTTCAAATTATTATTGTTATTGTCTTATTTTTAATTCTTGTTATTCTTTAAATATTTATTATTATTTGTTAAATTCTATTAACTTTAATTCATCATCAGAAATTATTTTCCTTTTTATTTCTACTTAATCAAAATCTAATTTATCTAATTGTACTTTCTAATTTTTATTTAATATTTCAGAATTATTAATTGTTTTTTAATCTATTATTGTATTGTTATTTATTTTAGTTTAGTCAATAATATTTTTAATTTATTCAATATTATTTTTCAATTTAATAAATTTTTATTATTTTTAGTTATTTTATTTTACTGCAATATCTATTGAGACAAAAAACTAAAATATAAAAATATTTATCAAATATTATTAAATCTTCATATATTTATTATAAAATATTAATTATATAATAATAACATTATAATTTATTTATTGAATCATTAATATATTTTTAATTATAGAATTATTTAATTTTTAATTTAATAAAGAGATGGATTAAAAAAAATTTTTAATAAATAAATATTTGAAATAATTAGTCTCAACTTAAGAAAAATAACGATAGCTTAGATTACTAAATAAAAATAATCAATTTAATCAATTTAAAAAAAAAGATATTAGTGATTTTTTAAATCTAAAATAGCTTAATTAAGATATTTAAAATATAAAATAACATAAAATTTAAATGATTGAAAATTAAGTAAGTAATTGAAAAATTAATCAAATTTTAGATATGAGTATGTTATCAGATAATTTTTAATAAGAAGAAAATTATGAAATTGAAAATTTATAAAATTTGAATAAAATAATAGAAAATTTTTTAGAAGAAGAGATAAATAGTTTGAATGATTAAAAGGAATATTTTTAAAATATTCAAAATTTTAATTAAAGTTTAGCTGAACAAATTTAAAATTTATTGTTAACTAACTAAAAATTATAACAGGAAAATTAATAACTAATAAATTAGAACAATTAATTAACAGATAAAAAATTAAATTAAAATAAATAAAGCAATAATTATTAAGATTAAAAATTATAATTATACTAAGATAATATATAAAATGAAAAAAATAATATTATGCCATTTTTTAATTAAAAAGAATATTATTAAATTGATAAATATATGAATCATTAATAAAAATGTTTTAAAGAAATATAAGAAGATCTAATTAATATAGAAATTAATGATTTATAAATTCTTATTGATGATTTTAGTGAATAAACTATCAACTAATAAATAGTTTAGAATATTTAGATTTATATTAATAATAATATATAATAATTATACGATAAATCTGATTTTTATATAGATTAATAAATAAAAACATTAAAAGAACAAGCTTAGTATATAGAAAAATAAAAATTATAATTATAAAAAATGTAAGCTCCAGATGAAATAATATAAAACTCAATAAATCCTCTAAAAGAATATCACAAGATTCTTTTATAAAAAATTGAAAATCTTAATAAAATAAAGCAAAAAATCTTATCATTATTAAAAGAATTGGAATAAGAAAAAATAAATTAAGATATAAAATAAAAATGATAAATAAATACATAGATAAAAGTTATCACTTTTTTTTAGTTTTAGTTTTAATTTTACTAGTATCACTTTTACTTCTCTTCTCATCATTATCTGAGAAATTAATACTAGTTTCAGGTTATTCCTTTTTAACTCCTCTTTTTCCACTTATTCTTTTATTCCTATTATTTTTATCAGCTTTCTTAACAGCAGGAGCGAACAGATTCTTAATAAATTAAAAACCATTGAAAAGATAATTTTGACAATTTCTTTGCATTTTCTTCATTTCGTCTTCTTCAGAATCGGAAGAGTCTCCTTTTAATTTTGAATTTTTTTTCGCTTACTCATTTAGTTCTTGCTCAATTTTTGCTTTAGTTTTCTTTTTCATCATTGCGTCTGTTTCCAGATCTTCTGATGAGTTTTCCCATTCATGGATTTTCTTTGATTCGGGATGAAGACGTTGTTGGAGAACTTGTTCTGGATCAATTTTCTCAAGTTCCATTTCTTATCTTTATCTTTCTGCTTCTTCTTCTCTTTGTCTTATTAATTCTTACCTATTATCATTATTATTTTATTATTATATTTATTTAATTATTATTTTATTATTTTTATCTTTATAATATTATTATTATTTTTATATTATTATCATAATCATTTTATTATCATTATTATTTATGTTATTATTTTTTTTGTTATGATTTTATTTGTATTTTTGTCAGTATTGACATTATTTTTATTTATTAATAATATAATTATTATTAATATATTATTATTAATATAATTAATACTAATTAAACTATTTAAATGTTTATATTTTACATAGCCCTCTTTTTTACTTATTCTG
>Ga0315908_10001522_pt1 | contig 17327 bp, 9 predicted proteins | sample LakEriMetagenome_12_FD_203520 | JGI IMG/M metagenome (GOLD analysis project Ga0315908, IMG submission 203520) | Freshwater fungal communities from buoy surface, Lake Erie, Ohio, United States - Buoy 4 MA124 | ecosystem: Environmental > Aquatic > Freshwater > Lake > Lake biofilm | place: USA... | reverse complement strand
TGTTAGATCATTTTGTCCATTCCTCTTGGACCTAATGTAGATTTCACTATCTCCACTACACTCTGACATGCATTAATGTTTGATATTATTTGAGCTTTACCCTGAGAAGTATCTGTTCCTTCTCTTAGTAATAGAATTGTAGGGTTTAACATCATTGGATTCATTTTATATCTTAAAATACTTATTATTAATTTAAATTCTTTAATTTATTATAATTATATTTTTCTATATATTTTTATCATTATTATATTATTATTTGTAATTTTTATTCAATATAATATAAAATTAAAATTATTTAACATTTAATTTGTTATTTTAATATTTAATACATTATTAATTATTATATAATCATAAATTAATATCTAATATATTATTATATTGACAATATATAAATTATATTTTTAATAATTAAATGAGCCAGTTTTTAATAATATAAATATTTCATCCTCCATGTAAAGTAGAAATTAAACATACTTTATCTTTGTTTTATAAAATAGCTTCTTCTTTCCCTTCTATTTCCCAATCAGTATCATTAATTAAAACTAGGATTCCTGCTTTTCTAATAATTTATATTTTATATTTACAATTCATCACCTTTTACAAAAAATTCTAATTTTGACTTTACATATTTATTTCTTAACTCAACTATTAATTCTCCAACTGTTATTTGTTCTTTATCTATTTCTACAGAAAAATTTTTTTGATTTCCAAAGCATTGATCTAATCCTCCACTTTAATTTTTAATTATATTTACCTTAATTCTATATCTATTTTCATTAATTTATGATTATTATATAAGTCAAATCAATCATAATAATTTATTTAAATTACTTTATTAATATAACAAAAAAAGTTATTTAAAATGTTTAATGGAACTGAAAACTTAAAAATAAAAAAATAATAAATATCTTAAAACAAATTTGACTTTGATCTTGCAAATTAATTAATTTCAAGTTTATTCAGTAATTAAAATAAAATTAAATTTAATGATTAATTTAAGCCAATTAATGATTTAAAATAAAGTAATTAATTATAAACACCAATCAAATCAAATAGTTGTCCTAAAAATAATCTATTTAAATTTGAAATTTTTTAATAAAAATAAAACGAATATTAAACATCAAATAATAAATTTGAAAATATAAAGATATAATTTGATAAAACGAAAAAATAGAACAGAGAATATTAATAGTTAACTCATATGGACTATAATATTTCTGATAAAAAATAAACAATCAAATAAGCTATATTCTTAAAAAGTATAAATAAATAAAATCCTTAATAATAACTTACTTAAAGTACTGAATAAATTATTTAAAATATTGATTCTTAGTAAAAAAAAAATAAGATAATATTAGATGTTATTTCTCCAAAAAATTAAAACCAATAATCTATTCATATAAATACAATAGAATCAAGTAAATATGATAAAAACAATATTAATAACTAATAATAATAAAATAAATAATAAAGTATAGCTTAAATTTAACTTGAAACATAAATTCCATTGGAGAGTTTTGAGAATTTCAAGAACTAAAAAAATAATTTTAAATAAAAAAGAAGTTAATCATAATCTTTATATAAACAACTATTTAAATAGGAGCAAAATTATGTAATTACTAATATGTAAAATAAAATTTTAAATTAGAACACCAATTTGAAAAGTAAAAAGGAAAAATAAGTAAAAAATAATGAAAATTAGGCAACGGACAAAACAAATTTTAAAAGTTTGAATAAAATTTTTAAATAATCTTAAAAATAACTTATAACTTTAGATAAATTAAATTTATTCTAAAATTTTTAATAATAGCAATAATCAAATATAATGCTAAGTAATAAATTATCAGAAATTAGTTTAAAAAATTCATAAAATACAAAAAATATGATAAATAATAAAATTAATTATCAATAGAATTTTATTGAATAAATCTCTATTAATCCTTCTCCAAATGACTCATATATTGAAGAAATAATGCCATTAATAAATTAATAATAATTTCAAAATTAAAAAGAAAATTTAAACTTTGAAAATTAATAAATAATTAATAGCAAGTTTTCGAAGTAAATAATTTATTAAATAATTAAATAATTGTAGTTCTTTAAAATATGATTAAGGCTAATCATTTATTAAAAAAGATTGTTTGAATATTGAAAAAAACAAAAAATTACATTTGTAACTTAACAATATTTATTACGACAATAATATTAATAAATTAAGTAATTAATATAAAGAAAAAATTTAATTTCTAAATCTAATAAATTAAAATTTGACATCAATATCCTAGAAATAGTAAATTAAACATAATTAATTAATAAAAAATAGTAACTTTATTAATAAAATGATGCAATTATAAAAATATTGAATAATCTTTTTATTTAAATTTCATTTATCAATATAAAATTAAAATTTAATAGTGAGTCAATGATTGATAATATATTTAGAATGCTCGACACACCTTCCTTTTTATAATGAATCAATAAACCATCCAGGATTTACAATTAAGATTTTATGATTAGGATTTTATAAATTATATTCTAAAACTTTGGAATACTTTTTACTAGGCTAATCACAAACAAAATAATTGAGTTTATTAAGATCAAATGTTGATTTTTCCTTTTTACCAGATAAAATCTGCATAATAGATCTGTATGTTTTCTTATGTATTTTTATTCCTGAAAAATAAACATTTAATTCGATGAAATCAGTATAAGGGGTAAGATATTTGAAGGGAATTAAATTAAACATTTCATCTTTCATATAATTATGTAGTACCTTCTTAGATTCTATTGACTCTCTTATCCATCTATGTGATATAATCTGTATATTTAAATTTACTATGTGCTTTAATTTATCCTTTACTTAATTTTATTTTATTTCTGCATCATTTTAGTAACCATCCTCTACTACAAAGTAAATTAACATTTCCTTTTATTTTATTTATTTCTACTCTTTTTACGATTATTAATCATCTTTAATTTTAAATTCATTATTATTTTAATATAAAATAATTTCATCCGAAGTAGAAAATACAATTCCTTAGTGTTTCAATGCACACTATTTTGCTAATTTTAAATTTTAATTTTGTGAAGATCCATAAATAAGGAAAAAAGTGTTTTTAAATAATATAGAACTAGGCTCAATATGATTTTAAGCAAAATTAATTTATCTTTATTATTTTTATTAGATGTTTTAATATTAAGTATAATTATTAATAGATTAATTTGCAATAGAGTGACTCTTTCTGAATGTTAATTAGGGATTATTTTAATGATTAATTTTCTTTATTAAAGGATATTCATGATATTGATCAACTTATTATGAAGAGGATTGTCTAATATTATGAATATTGATGCGTTCAAAAGGTAAGACTTAAGAGTAGAACTGATAAGGCATAAGTTTCCTGAACTTGAAAGAGTCTTTAATCCAAAGAATATTTACGATTCAAACATTAATGTTGTTTTGCTAGAAGTGCTAAATTTCATTAATAGTAATAAGTCTATGAGATTCATTTGAGTAATAGTTGAGAGGGTCAATCACAATGTGAGTCACAATTGGATTGTACTCATGCAACAAGAACCCTCCTCCAACACTTACACATTTTCCGATTAGTTTTCGAAAGTCTTCTTTCTTCTTTGAACTTCCTAGCAATTAATTCTGTTTTTAGTTTTGTTTTACACTCGCTGTAAAAGTGTTTACATTACTTAAATTATTACTTGTCTCATTTTAACTATATTCGTTTCGAAAGTTCATTTAGCTATTCCCTACTATTGTCTCGTCTTATTAGTGTAAATAAATTATTGTATTTTTAAACATGTTTTTTTCTCCTATTTATAGATAACATTAAAGTTCTTTTGGCTAGTTTTCTTCTCTTTAAGAATCCATTTTTAAAATATTATCTATCAAATTATCGTAACCTTTAAGCTCAATTATTTACAATTTCAAATCTTTTATAGAATCTTTTGTATAAAAAGTTAAATATGAGTCTGTTTCAATATATTATTAATATTTTCCACAATCAAATAGCCAATTTAAACTCACTATTTTAAGATCTTATGATTTGCATAAATTTGTAAATTCATTTTCTTTTTGACTTTTTTTCTATATTTATTTTATATAAGAATTAAAATGTTTAATTTTTTTTAATACTATAAAATTTATTATACAAGTGTAAAACTAAATAAATGATGATAAGATTATTATAAAAATAATTCCATAAAATATTGTTTAAATTTTATTTCAATATTAATAATATAATACATTAATTATGACATGATGGACTCTTTTATTTTCAATAGTTGTTATGGAGTCTGTTGCATTACCTTCATTTTATTATATGAATTCTATAAGTTAATTTTTTTCATCTTATTAAAATCCTAATAATCCAATATTGAGTCCTTTAAAAATTTTCACTTCATAATTTTCAACTTTTTTAAATTAATTGCTTTCTTTACTATCATATATCCATTTTTCATTAACTATTTTTACTCCTTTGTTAATGGCTTCCTATAATATTAAAATATTAGATTAATTAATTAATTATTTTAATTAAGAAAAATTAATTTTTTTACTTTATATTTAGATTAATCTACTGAATTACAAATTAAAATATTAGTATTATTAGAAAAATTATGTTCAAACTAGCCATTTAATTTTTCAATAAATCCTATAAATAATTATTTTATTTCTCGTTCAAATCCAGTTATACAAATATTATAATTTTGTTATTTATTATTTTTCTATACAAAATCTTATAAAATTGGTTATTATTGTTAAATTTAATTCTATTTTACTTTTTTATTCATTTAATTTTAATAAAATAATATTTAATAATTGTCTTTATTCCGCTCAATCGGATTATTATATTGGTATATAAATACTTTTAACAATAAATAAAATTATTTTAATCATTTTTATAATAAATTATATAATTTAAATTAACTAATAATAATCAATCAATCAATTATTAATTAATTTATTAAAATATTTTAATTATTTATAAAAATTTCAATAATTTAATTTTGACAAAAATTTAAAAATAATTTATATTTAAATTTAATTGTAAATAAAATATAAAATTAGATAATTTTAATAAATTATATTAACTTTTATTAATAGTTATATTCCTTCAATCATTTAGGTAAATTAATAATTTTAAATGATATTATATTTCGTTTAAATTTTAATAAAATTTAATTGAAATTATTTTACTTAATTTTTTTTTATATTCATCATTTAATAATTTCATTTCATCTTATTTATTCACAATAAACTAAATTAATAGAATAATTTATTTACTCAAAGTATATTTTTAAAAATTTTTATAACAAATACCTAATAATAATCTTTACTTGTCATAAATATATATTTAATTAAATTATTTGAGTCATTTAAAAATGTGATAAATTAAGAAATATTAAAAATTAAATTATTTTCAATTAATAGGTGTTTTATAATAGCCTCAATATTATTTTAAATTTAAATACTTTAATATATTTATGGATAATAAAAATTTTAATATTTTCTATTGTTTATATATCAACTATAAAATTTTTTATTTAATTTATTTATTCTTTACAATTTTAAAAATATTCAATTAATTATTTTAATTGTTTATCTAACTAAACTTCTTGATTATTTTCTTGATCAAGTAATTAATTTTGAGATTATAATAAAAGTTTAAAATATAATTGAATTTCTTAATTTACATATTTTTTTATATTTAATAAAAGTTCAAATTGAATTTTATTTTTAAACCATCAAAATTAATCAAACGTCTAATAAGTATTTTATTCTTTTAAATCTAGCTAAATTTTTTTAATATAATATTAAATAATTCTATGAATATTTAATATTATGATTAATATTTTTAATCCTTATAAAATTTTTAATTAAAGTATTTTAGTTAACAAATTTAAGCAAATATTTATAAAATAATTATAAGCAGGAATTAATATTTATCTATTTAATAATGGAGAATTTTTTTTTGTAATAAAATTAAAAAATTATTGATAATATTCCAGAATTAATATTTCACAATTTTCAGTATTATTTTGATTTTTCTTATTTATAATATTGCTGTATTAATAAAAATGATATAATTTGTTATTTGCTTCATTAGTTTTTTCTAAGTCAAACAAGTTACTTTATAAATTTTGAAAATAAAAATATTATTAATCAAGTGCTTTTTATAATTTAATTTATAATTTTTCTTCTATAATTAAATTTTAAAATTTATCTGAATATATTTAAATTTATTATTATAATTATTCTAAAATTTTCTTAATAATAACTTCGTCCTCTTAATTTTATAATTTTATTCTATTTTTACTTTTAAAATATAATAATTTATCCACACTTAATTCAAATATAAATATTTCAGAAATATTTTATTCATTATTTTATTTAATTTATTATAAAATTTTCAATAATTCTCTTAATTCTTTTAAATTTTATATTTTCTTTTAATTTAACATAATTAACAAAAGTATTTATAATATTTACTTTATATATAATTATATAATTATCACTTTTCTTTTTTTTCTTATTCCTATTATTTTAATTCTTCTCTTAACAATTTTAAACCTTCTAAAGTTGTATTATTTTTTTTATAAATTTATTAATTTAATATTTCATCTTCATTTATATTAGCATTTTTTATATCAAGATAATATTTTTTGAATACTTAATATATAATTTATAAATTTTACCAAAAAAAAAGATAATAATTAATATAAACGCTATGAAAAATCCAATATATATCATTTTAGTTAACATAGATAGTTAATTAGATAATTAAAGTGAATTTTCTTCAGGTTTATATTTAGTTTATTAAAGTTTCTAACTATATAATAAATTTAAAATACTTAGAGAATAAATTTATCCATGTAATTTTTTAGCATATTTTAATTTTCAGTAAGTTCTAAAGAACTAATTTAAATATTAAAATTAATAAGATGATTCGTTAGATTTTCATTTATATAATCATTTTGTTATTTCATTTATTTTTGAATTATTTATAAATCGTCATTTTTTAAATTATTCATACAATATTCAATTTAAACTAACATATATTTTTATATTATGTTTGCTTCATTATTAACACCAAATTTTTTTTTCAATTTATTTATTTTTCCTCCTTTATCATATATTATTCTTTGATTAACTGTAAAAAGACACATTACAATAATATCTTATAACATTTATTATTGTTTTTCCTTTTCTTCTTAAGACATTTTGCTAAAATCCTATTTATGTTTTTTTTATATATAATCTATATTTTTTAATGATTTTTATGTAAATATTATTACGTTATAATTTTTTTGCTCATAATTTTATGTTTTTTAACTAAATTTATTATTAAAATTTTATTTTTGGTTTGGTTCTGTCTCATCTATAATTATCAAATCATTTTAATCATTAACTTAATTTGATGCAATTTATAAAATTAAAAAAATTAAAATGATTTAAATATATTACATTAAAAAAGATTCTAAAAAATAAATTATAATAAATTAACTGAATAAAATAAATTAAATTATAATATATTAATGAATTATTAATTAATAGAAAATAAAATTGAAGATTAGAAATTCCTAAATTTTAATTAGGAAAGTTTTATAAAAATATAGAATTTTGGAGATAATTAAATTAAATCTAAAAAAATAATTGAAAATACGATTGAAAAATAAAATGATGAAATAGAATTAATAAAAAAGCTAATTAATAAAGTAATAAATATAAAAAATAAATTAGACTACTGAAGAACATTTAAAATATATAAAAAATAGAGAATAAGCCGAATAATTAGAAATTTGAGTTAAAGAAATTAATGATAAAAGTCAAAAATTATTAAATAATAAGTAAATAAGGTGGGTATTACTTTAATAATTAGATTTAATGATGGACAGTGTTTCAAATATTGTATAGCAACATATTAATTAATCTTTTCAGAAATAAAACTATAAAAATGATAATAATGATAATAATGATAACAATAATAATAATAAATTAGATAATGATAATAAAATAAATGATAATAATATAAATGATAATAATGAAGAGATTGATTCTATTTAGTACAACAAGCTTGAAGCAATGCTTCAATAGAAAGAACAACAATTAAGAGAATATATAAGGCAAGATCATCAAATAAAAATATATTTGGAGGCTCTTTAATCTAAAATATAGGAAGATTAAAAGTAAATCCAAATATTATTGTTAGATAACTAAAATTTATCAAGCAAATTAAAAGTCTATCAAAATAATTAAAATCACTTATAGGTAGGAGTTAACTCATCAAGAAATTAATTTTCTTAAAATACTATTAATCCTTTTAGTATTAATTAAAATCCTATAGGAACAAAAAATGAATCTAACTTTAATTATTTTAATAAAAATAATAATAATAAAAGTTTAAACAAAATTATTAACAATTAATAGGATAATATTTAAAATATTAACAAATCATAAAAACTTATTTGAATTTAATAAACTTAAAATATTTATAATTCAAAAGGCTAAGAAAATAAAATGCAGTTATTGAAAAATTAAGACATCAAATAGATAATTCACAAAAGGAAGAAAAGTAAAATACAGAATTAAATATAGTAAAATTACTATATTAGTAATAATATTCTCAATAAAAATAGTTTTATATCTAACATTATAAATAATACTCATGCTAACAATAAACAGCTTAATAGCAAAATAATTAATTTAATTAAGAATAACAAATAATAACACCAAGATTAATATAAATAGAATTGACTTGTATAATTAGTTATTTAAATCTATTATCACCTAAGTATAAACTATAATTAATAAAAAATTTATTTATAAATATTAATTATAAAGATAAAAAAGATGAATAAATCAATATTAAATATTTGGTTAATCTTTTTAAGCATCTTTGATTTTTTCATCAATCATTTGCTTTTACAATTTTTCTTTATCTTTCTATTTTAAAAGATCTTATTTTTCTTTTTGGATTTTGGCTTATTTGGTATCATTAATACTTTTTTCCTCTTTGACTTAATCTTCTTTATCTTTAGCATCTTACATCTTCTATTTAGCCTTATTCTTTTGATCGTCAGCCTCAGCCTTCGCCTTATCTTTAGCATTCTTAGCATCATCAATAGCCATTTTGATTTTCTGAGCAGGATTAAATAAAGGCAAGGGAGGGAATTTAAGTTTGGACTTAGCTTTATACTTACTTACAATAGAAGCAGGATCAATATTGAATGCAGCACTCATGGCTAAAGGATTACTAGACTTAATAGCATTGGATGCTTATTTAATCCACTCTGTATTCACACTATTCCCTATATCAATTAATTTCAATTAATCTTTAAGTCTGTCATGTTTCGTCAAGTCTCCTAACATCTAAACTATTTCTTAAGGACTCTTAGTCATTTTCTCAAACTTGCTCACTGGTCTATTTTTCTTGAAAAATTCTAAGATAGGATCTAAAACATCATCCACCATTTATTCCTTCTTAGTCTCATTCTCATATTATTAGATTTACTCTTTATCTCTTGGTTTAATAGTATACTTAAAACATTTTGTTATTCCATCCATTACTACCTTACTTACCTTTAAAGTTATCACAAATGTCTGATCAGGATGAGGGTACACTATTATTTCTCAATGCAAACGGATATCAATAGGCATTGCAAAATCTACCACTACTTCGTAAACTCCTACATATTCCTTTTATTATTTTTATTTTAATTATTATTATGATTCTTACATTCAGAGTAACATTCATGAAGTCTCTTGTTATATTGAATCTGAAATCTGATGATTAAGCATTATCTATAATAGGAGTTACTAGTTAGTAATAATCGAAACTTTAATCTGATGTATGTACTAAATCAGATTTACCTTTCATCCTATTTTCTTTTTGGAATTCTGTCACATTCAGTCTTGAACGATTTTCAAATAATTAGCTTTAAATTATTGATAGTTTAACTATTATTATTAAATAATATTTCTTCATATATTTTTATGTAAGCTCAAAGATATTTTATAATAATTATATTTTAATGAATAAATCAAATAATGAATAAAATTTTTTTAATAAATAAAGATTTGATAAAATTATAAGAACTTACTTTAATATTTAATTAATGATGATTAACTTATACAATATAATTATTATTCAAACATAATGCTAATTTCATTATGTTTAAATTTTTAATTGTATTATAGTTTTTATTCATTTAGTAATTTAAATTTTAATCTTAAAAATTTAAAAAAATAATTGCTTTTAAAATTATTTAGAAATATTTTTTATAATTTCAACAACAAATATAATTCCGTATTAAAAATTAGATATTGAATTTAATTATAATTTATAAATAATAATATACTTAATTATTGATAGCTAAAAATATATGCTTTTTGAATATAGTTTAAAATTCTACATTTATTAATTAATTTTAATGATTAATCTTATAACAAAATATTTAATACTTGAAATAGAAAAATACACACAATTAAACAAATAAAAAATAATAATATTTTACTCATTTTTTATTGTTTAGACTATTATTTTCAATATAATCTAATTGAAATTTTGAAAAAATTGTAATTTGATTGATAATATTTAAATCAATAACAGTATTTAAAAATATATAGAATTAAATTCATAGGAATCATTAATAATTAAGAAAAATAAAGAAAATTTAAATATAGAAAATAATTAAAATAAACAAGAATAAAATAAAGTAATATAAACAAATAATTAATCTTAAAATATAATAATTAAAAATAGTATTCCAGAATATAATAATTAATAATAATAGATGTATATAGTTAATAATTAAGAATAAAATATAGTTACAGATATAAATAGTTAAATTGTAAATATAAATGTTAAAAAATAAATTGATTTGAGCTTATTATAAAATATTTTTAATAAATTTGGGAAATATGCAATCATTTTTGTCAATTAGTAATCATAAATAGAATTCAAAAATAAGAAATTCGATAAATTATTAAAATATGAAAATAAAATAAAAAATTAAAATGAAAATATCATAGAATTAAATTTATTTTATTTAGAACCTATTAATGAATTTTAAAATTAATCATTTTGTAGTAATTAAACATTAAAATAAAAAAGTTTTACTAATGAATTATAACCAATTTAATCATTATTATCTAAATAATCAAGTTAAAACCATATACCAAAAAAAATTAGTATTTAACATATAATTAGTTAATATAAATAAAGTAAAAAAAATACTGTAAATTGATTATATTTTATAAATAATAAACATAAAAAAAAAAGAGAATACTTTTAAATAAAGTTTCAAAAATTTAATAACAATACAATGCTAATAATATATAAAATAACAAATCTTAGAAATTTACTGAAAAAATAATTTCAAAATTAATTTAGCTAATTAACAACGTAAACAATATCTCATGAAGTAATGACTCCTATTTCTAATATCAACGCAATTAGCAATCAAATAGAAGTTTATTTATTATAACTTTTAAATAATTAATAATATATTTTCAACCAAGTAAATAAAGATATAATTGATAATATTATCAATATGAACAAGGTTATCAAAAGATGTTCTAAAATACTATATTACAACAATAAAAGTTAAATAGATTTAATCAAAATTTAAAATGATGATATTTAATGTACATTTGATAAAGTAAACATTGATTAAATATTAAAAAATATAATCGATATAGTTTCAAATTAATTCAAAAATAATAATAATAAGTTTAAAATTAAAAACAAAATAATTCACAATAATAAAATTTGTTTAGATGAAATAAAGTTTGAAATAATAATTTATTTTATTATTTGTAATAGCTATAAATTTACTAGAAATGGTAATATTAATATTGAGCTAGAAACAAAGGAAAATATTTTAGAAACTATTATTACTGATGATGGGATAGGAATTGAATAAACCAAATTAGAAAATATATTTTAAATGTATGGAAACATAAATGATAACCAATAGAATTTAAAAAATAATGGAATAGGAATTGGACTATATACTTGTAAAAAAATATTAAATCATATTAATGGAAATATATAAATTTTTAGCTGAATTAATGAAGGTACTAAAGTTATTATTGAATTTCCAGTTGAGTTTATTAAAAATAGAAAGAAATAAAAAAAAAATATTAAAATGTCAAAAATAGAATTAGATATGATTAATTATTGTTAATAAAGTCAAATTATCAATAATTATTCATTATTACAATAAAATAATATTATTTAATAATAAAATAAATTATACTTTTCTCTTGGAAATTTTGATGAATTAAAGGAGAATAGAACAAAAACAAAAAGTAGAAGTTAAAGTTAAAATTAAAGTAAATCTGAGCTTTCTAATTTTTATAACAAAAGTAAAATGCTTCATTTTAAAAATAATATATAATTATCAAAAAAAAATATTTAAAATTATCATAATACTTCTTTAGAATTGATTAACAGCTCTTAAGTAATAGAAGATAATAAAAATAAAAAAAATGTAGATTCAAAAAATTCTTTAAATGAAAAAAATTAAAAAGAATAAAATAAAAATTCTAATATTATAAATTAAATTGATTCTTTTGATTTTTTTTTATAATTAGATATAATTGAAAATAAAAAATAATAAACTGAATAAATAGGATATATTTATTAATATACTTAAAAAAAAAAAAAAATTTTTAATCAAGATATATCTTAATAAATAATTTAAAACTAAATCATTAATTATAATATTAATATTGATAAATTTGAAACATAATTTAATAATAATTAATAAATAAATTAAAAAAATAAAAGTTAAAATTCGATAGATTTTATTAAGATTAACTCTATAAATAATTTAGATTAAAAAAAAAAAATCTTATTAAATTAAGATAATAAATTATTTAAAACAATGGGATAATAATATATAAAAGATAAATATGATAAAGATTTTTAATTAGATGATATAACTAATTTAAATAGTTTTAAAACATATTAATAAATAAATCCTAATTAATTTTATGATTAATAGTAAGAAATAACTAATAAAATTTATTTACCATAAAAATAAAATCATTATTAAAATAAATGTAATATTTGTAATCTAAATGAAAACATTCTTATAGTTGACGATTAAGATTTTAATATTCTTCCAATAAATAACTTTCTTAAAAAGAAATACAATATATTAGCCAATTTTGCTAATGATGGGGATATAGCTGTAAATGTTTTTAAAGAAAGTTTTAATCAAACTATAAATTGCTGTAAAAAAGGTTATAAATTGATTTTTATGGATATTAACATGCCCAAAATGGATGGTATAACTGCTTCCAAAAAAATTTTTAAATTTTGTAAAGAAAATTGAATAAGAAAACCAAATATCTGTGCTTTAACTGCTTATGAAAATAAAAGCACAATCAAAGAATGTTTAGATATTGGAATGATCAGAGTTTTACATAAACCTTTAAACTTTTCAGAACTCTCTAAAATTTATGAAAAATATTTTAAAAGACTTTCTTCAATTTAATAAAGTTAAGATTCAATTAGCGAATTGAATATACATAAATATATTTGATTTAATGTTATAAAAAAATTTAATATAAATAATAATTATATTAATTGTTTTTCGTTATTTAATTTATAATAATATCTTAAATAAAAATGAAAAGATAATTTGGTTTCTTATTTTGCTTTATTTATTTAGCAGTTTTGGTTTAAAACTAATAATTTCATTAAAGAAGATAATACAATAAAAGAGCCTTTATATATAAAAGACTTTTCACATTTTCTTATTTAAAGGCTAATTTTTATAAAAGATTAATGTTAGAATCATAATTTAGAAACAATATAGCCAGATTTCATAGATATAAACATCTTTTTAAAATTTATCTTTATCAGGCAAAATATTACAGGACTTTATTGAAACTCATATATTTAAAAAGTAAATACAGAAGTTTGAAATCGAGATAATATTTATTTTTGAAAATCGCCTTTTATTTCAGAAAAAATAACAATCTAAAAAAAACTAAGTGGTTTTATAATTTATATTTATTATCAAGAATAGCAGCTAGCTAAATTAAAAATTTATATGCAATTACTTTGATAAGGTTGAAATAAATCATTATAAAAAAAAGAATACTTATTTATTATTAATATGCAAATTGGTTATAATCAAGAAATTAAATTTTGAAGTCTTAAGATATTTTAAGAAAAATAAGAAGCATGAAATTAAGATTCATGTTTTTCAAAATGATATAGTATAAATTATAATTTTCTATGTATAGAAAATAATTAATTTTAATTGAGTAATTGATTTAATAAGTTCCTTAAAGATCTATATTTTTATATGGTTTGTATTACTAATTAAAAAATGCAATTAAAGTATATGGATTAAAATATTTATAGTTAAAATTTTTATTTAAATATTTAAAATATAAAATAATGGCAAATAAAATTAAAAAGTAGATTGATAACAATGAAGATGATGAAGATAAGTTATTAAATTAGCAAAAAAAGTATTAATAATTATCAAATTAAGCTAAAAGAAAATATTTATAAATTTCTTATATTTAAAAAACATTATTATATTAGAAAAAATTAAGAATAACAAATTTAATTAATAAAAAATTAATATAAATATAAAGATATTTATAATATTACAGAAAAAAGTATAGTAAATTGTCTTATAAATATTATTTACTTGCCAAATAAATGAATTGATCTTACAATATTTTATAACAAATAATATTTATTTTATATAAATTATAATTACATCTTAATAATTCAAATCAATGCAATTTAAATAATTAATAAAAAATAAGTTATTAAAAATAAAATTATTATTTTATTCTGATTTATCATCATCATAATTAATTTTATTAGATTTATTTATAATATAATTTTCTATTTTATAATTTATTTTTAATGTTATATTTTTAAATGCCTTATTTTAATTGTCTTTTTTTGTATATTTTATAAATATTTTCTAAATAGTAAATAAAAATACTGTAAATAAAATATTAGTGAAATTTTTAAGTAAAATAAACATTTACATATATAAATATATAAATATTAATTTATAATTAGAATACGATTATTATCAATAAGCTTATAAAATTTATCATTTTAAATTATCTAATCAATATTATCTTATTATAGTCAAAACATAATAGTGGCTACTATTCGATGAAACTCCCTAAAATTATATCTTTTATTTACCTTATAGTTTTCTAAAAAATTCAATCAGTATTCTATGAAGTTCTTTTTTGATAATTAAAAATTAAGATTTTTTCGAAAAAAATTTATTTTAAACTTTTTATTTTCTAATATATTCAAATATAATGTAAAAATCAATTAAATAGGAAAGTTATTTATATTTTAAGATTTTATCATTTATATCTTCTATTAATTACATTCATTACATTTATGTTCGATTTCTATTATTTCTATAGCTTTAAATCTATCAAAAATATATATGAATTTTTCATAAAAATTTTTATCTAATATATAATCTTATTTTTATTAATATTAATCTTTAGAAAATTTTCTTCTAAATTAAATTAATTTTTACAATTTTATCATTCAAATATATTTTAAATTTCCTTTAAAATTTTATTGTATTAAATTCTAAAATCAAATTTTAATAAAAATAAAATATATAAGTTAAATCTTTTTATTTAATTTTCTTATAAATAAAACATTAACCTAAAAAATTTATAACTATTTTATTAAAATTATTTTTATTAAAAAAATTAGAAAACTTCAATACATTATTAAAAATCTCAATAATTTAAAATCACATTTATAAAAATTGAAAATATATTCTATATATAAATAATTATTTTCTAATAAATTTATTTTTTAATTCTAAATTTAATAAATTCTAAAGTAAATATATAGTTATAAAGAAATTATAAATCTCTATTTAAATAAAAAACTTTAATTAATTATTTTTATATAATTAATATTTCCATATTTATTCCTATAAATATATTTTGTTTTTTATAATTTAATTTACTTGTATTTGATTTTCATAATAATAAGATAAAGAATATAAAAAATAATTTATTAAAATTAATTAAATTTTTGACTATAATATTTTATAAATAATCAATTTTCGTTTAATTTAAATTTTCTTATTACATTATTTAAAGATTATATTCAAATATTTTTATATTAATTTTTATATTTTTAATATAAAAAATATATTAAGCCTACTATACAATCAATGATCCATTATATATATAAATAATTTCGTAAAAAAAAAAAAAATATAAAAAATATTTAATAAATTAAAAACTAATCAAATTCAATTGATAATTTTTAAAGATTATTATTTTAAAAGAATAAAAATTTTTTAAATATTATTTCAAATACCCATATTTTTAATTTATTTTACTAAAATAACAAACAATCAGTCGTTTAAGAAACCAAACAAAGAACATGTGTTTCCCCAGTCAATCTTGTAAGTGATTTTACAAAATATTAATTAATTTTGGGGTCATCAATCCAATTTAATATTGACTTATTATTTAGCATTCAATAAACTTATTATTTTATTTTAATAAAATTAATTAATTATTTTTATTCAATTATATCAGTTTTTCAAATATTTTTAATTTAAAAAATATTTTGAGTATTTTAATATAAAATTTTTAACTAATTCAAATTTAATTACTAATCTGTTCATAATAATATAATATAAATTTGTAAAATTTTAAATTATCCAATAAAGAATAAGTTTTATAGTTGTAACATTTGATTATTATTTATTATTAAAATATTAAAATAAAAAGATCTTATTTTGTATTTGATTATTTTAAATAAGATTTTTTTATTCATAAAATTATTATTTTATAATTAATTCAATGATATTACTATTTTATTTAATATATATAATTAATTTTATACAATAAATTAAAGTTATAATAATTCTTTATAACGTTTTGACTTTTGTAATGTTTAAAAACGTAAGTAAATGAAGAAAAAGATATAAAAAATTATAAAAAAATAAAAATGAACAAATACCTTAGAGCAACTATAATTTTATTAATCATAGAATTAATACTTATTAATTTAGGTATTTCAGTAAAAGTATTTTACTTTTTTAATAGCGATTATAATAATTTATTTTAAGAAATATAAAATATAAAAATAGGATTAATATTTCTATTTTTTAATGATTTTATTTATTGCTATTTGATTCTAGTAATAAAAATATTTCAATTTGTATTTTTAATTATATTTCAGGAATTATATATTTAATTATTCGGTAATATTAATTTATTTATGTAGTATACCTGTGAGTATTTATGTTATTTGTAAAACAAATGATAT
>Ga0315908_10001518_pt1 | contig 17368 bp, 11 predicted proteins | sample LakEriMetagenome_12_FD_203520 | JGI IMG/M metagenome (GOLD analysis project Ga0315908, IMG submission 203520) | Freshwater fungal communities from buoy surface, Lake Erie, Ohio, United States - Buoy 4 MA124 | ecosystem: Environmental > Aquatic > Freshwater > Lake > Lake biofilm | place: USA... | reverse complement strand
GCCATATTATTTAACTTGATCAATAGTATCCTCATCCCAAATCGAAAGGTGGATTTAAAATTTTGAACTAACTGGCGCTTGGAAATTTCTCGTCGCTGCTAAACTGCAAGTGGTACAGTTTTTGATACAGTGGATTACGATCAAGAAGTTCAAAGTGCGTCCCGCGATCGAGAATGCAGCCATGATCCATGACCACAATTTGATCCGCCTCAAGAATCGTCGAGAGCCGATGGGCGATCGCGACGACTGTTTTGCCTTCAGATAGCACGTGAATGGCTTCCTGGATGATTTTCTCGCTTTCGGTGTCCAAAGCGGATGTCGCTTCATCGAGCAGGAGAATGGGGGCATTTCGAAGAATAGCGCGAGCGATCGAAAGGCGCTGCTTCTGCCCGCCTGAGAGCTTACAACCGCCTTCACCGACGATCGCATCGTATCCGCCGCCGATTTGCTCGATGAACTCATGAGCATGCGCCTTTTTCGCCGCTGCAATAACATCCTCCCTGGAAGCGTCTAGCCGGCCGTAGCGGATGTTCTCAAGAACAGTTGCATGAAAGAGAAAGGTGTCTTGGCTGACCACGCCGATGTTGCCTCTCAGAGCCTCCTGGGTGATCGAGCGCACATCCTTGCCATCCAGGAGAATCCCACCTTTATCAGGATCGTAGAAGCGAAGGATAAGTGAGTATAGTGTGCTCTTCCCTGCGCCGCTTGGGCCGACAAAGGCATAGAACTTGCCAGGGTCGAGCTGCAAGTCGATGTCCCTGACTGCCGGCACTTCCTTCTTCACACCGTCGCTTTCCAGGTAGGAGAAAGATACATTCTGAAATGTCACTGCCCCGGAGGTGCGACCGATGTCGAGAGCACCAGGAGCATCTTGGATATCCGGCTTTTGCTCAAGCAGCTTGAAAACCATTTCCGCTGCTACCCCCGTTCTCTGAAATATCATATGCATCCGGCTGAGTTCCTTGACTGGCGGGTAGATCTGCGTCAAGGCCATGACTAGAAGGAAAAAGTTTTCCGCTTCTAGCCCACGCTGCCATGCATAAACAAGGCCGGCACCGATCCCGATCGATGCCACCGATTCGACAATCGGGCCGATCAATTCTATTTGCTTTGTCCATTTGAGCATGTGTTTCACCATGCTGGCGTTGGTCTCCTCAAAACGCTGGCACTCGTGATTCTCACGCGCATAAGCCTTGACTAGGCGGATGCCGGCAAAGGATTCTTGGAGGACAACCATCAGGTTGGATGAGTCCCCGACTTCGTTGGCTCCGCTTGCTTTTGCTTTCTTGCCGATTCGGATAATGGGCCACATGCACGCGGGAAACACCAAAAGAGATACCGTGGTGAAGACCCAATCCTGGGCGAACAGCACGATGAGAATGGAAATGATCGTGAGGGGGCGCTGTGCCAGAGTCTGAATGAGGATCATGGCGTTTTGATGCACTGCGGAGGTCATATGGATGACCGTCTGCATCAATTCGCCTGTCTTGGCATTGTTGAAAAACGCTGGAGACTGGCGCATGACGCTGCGAAACGTGTCGTTGCGGATTTCATAGATCACCTTGCTGGCCACCCACGCTTGCATGTAGGATGATAGGTAGCCCAGAAACCCGCGGGTGAAGATCAGCACGGGAATAAATGAACATGCAATGATGACACCCAATAGGCCAACGGGAGTGTCTGCCGCGAATCCCAAAATTTCAGCCAGATCCAGTTTCCCGATCAAGGGGAGTTTCACAGGTTCACCCATGGTTCGAGTCTGTCCTTTGAGAACCAGAGAGAAGATGAGTTGAAATCCGATCAGCATGAAGCCGTTAAACATGGCACTGGCCATGCCTAACAAAACACTGAAAATTAGCCTCCACTTGTGAGGAAGTACATATTTTCCTATCGAACCCGCAGTTCTCCCAAGGATATGCCGCGTCTCTGGGTCAATAAGACAAAAAAGGCAGTTTAAAATCTTCGACAGGTTTCGAGTAAAATATTTCATCAATTGCTTTGTTTCCCAATTCTTGAGCCGCACAGAAATGTGCATCAAGATTGCATTGGGTGGCGACTGAATAGGTGCCTCGCCTGTTCGTCAAGTCTGCATAATTCATCGACTTTCCGCCGGGCCAGAAAAAAATACGTGAAGCGCGGAGAGCTGCGCAAGGCACTGAAACTGCGAATGTCTCCAGCAGACGACTCACATGTTTTCATGCAACGCTTGTGTGATTAAATGCCTCCTCGCTGAATTGAGTGAGTAACTGGTGGCACAGGAGAGTGGGAGATGTCAGATTCGGAAACGGATCAGAACAACCTGTTTGCCATGGCTGAGGTGGACTCCGAAATTCGGCCCAGTAGTGAAGATATGCGATTATGGTGGTTTCGACTTGGGATGACACATCAAACACGACCCAACGAAATGAAAGCCAAACGCAAAAGACAAGGCGAAAAGCCCACTTCGCCGATACTCGGCGACAGCCACCGCCCGCCCCTCAGCCGTGCTGCGCACACGAACGCGTGCGTCCCGTTTCAAAATCGTGAGTTGGTTGTCCATAACGTGGGACATCCCTGCTGCCCCACGTGCCCCTCTCCAAGCTCGATCCCATGGTCGTTACCGTGACGTTTACCAAGCAAGCGCAACATGCGCACGTTCAACAGGGTCTCAGATTTTTCCCTTGCTCAAAATAATCCGCAGCTTTTGCACAACCACCTCCCGCTAACCATCAATCACTCAACGGTTATGCTGAAGGGCAGAATCTGAGTTGAGATTATCAAGCAAATCGTGGCGGTGACACCCACATCTTGCACTAAGGCGTATCAATCGGTTAAAGGCGAAAAGCGAAACAGGCTCCTGAATTTAAGGACAACATACTTTATAAGCAGCGAGTGGGTCCTGAAAATGTTCACTGGTCCCTTCAGACAATGGGCTCTGAACGCCTCTCCTTTGAGATTGAATAAGAGCCACAGTCTATATCTCAACTCGTCAGCTATCCCAGAAAGTTTCGGAACTGTTTTCCCTTGTTGATTTGAATGCTCGCGAATCCTGACGAGTGGAGGCAAAGCCCTGATAATCTCCTTGTTGTGCCTGGAAGTGGCCAAGCAGTACTCGATGCGCGCACCGTATGAATCGGGCGAATAGTGATAAATGGCACTGACAGAGGACAAAACGCGCAGGGCAACTATCATCCCAGATAAGTTGGTGAATTTCTTCTTGCTTGAAGCAGAAGAGTTTTGCCAATTAAGCAACTCAAGCGCTGATACCTGTGTGACGCCCGGCGGGAACGTTGTTCCAATTTTTAAGGTCTCAGGCTTTTCGTCATAAACGATTTCCCAGTCCCCCATGACACATACTCCATCAAAGTCTGAGTGATCGTTCAAGAATCCGCGCACATTATCGACAAGCAAGAGGTCATCGTGGCAGAGCACGAAAATTGGGGTATCACGGTGAAAATTATCTTTAAGGCGGCCAACCCAGAAATGCATGTGCCGGATCGCGGAGAGCGGCGTGGTCGTGCGCAAAGTTAAAATGTTGTGAAAGTTGCTGATGGTGGACTTCTGAAAGATGCCCTGATCAAGGCCAGAATCATCACCGTTAAAACTCACCACCACATTTGAAAAAAGATCTTCCGCCAGCTTAAGCGTGTCAAGCATTTGCTCAAAATATTTGCCACCCTTGTAAACAGGAATGACCAGAACTGGTTTTGTTTGGTTGCTCATCGTTTCTTCATTTTTCCCATCAGTTCAGCAGTGCTGCTGCTGCATTAATTGCTAGCCCTGGGTAACAACGCGCTAAAATTTTTCATTGAAGACAGTTATAAGACGGGTGGCTGGAAAACAAGGCTGCGCACACAATGAAATGCATACAACCTTCCGCTTGCTACAGCAAGATTGGGCATGCCGGAAATTTCATAGTCAAACTGAAATGTTGGTCTTCAAGTAGCGCAGCGCTTCAGGCAATTTAAGCAGATGCTTTTGCCAAATTCTTACGATCTGCCGTTTTTTTCTAGATAAGAAATTCACGCCGTTTTTTTTCTTCTTGATGAGGTGGTTTGCACAGATAGAACCGAGCATGTCGTACTCCGCATGCATCAGTTTCAGCCTGTTTTCATTATGTGCATGAAGCGCCGCATGCAGAGCCGTCAAGGGGACAATCTCCGCAGTGGGGAATCTCACCTCGTTTGCACCGACACCATGAGCACCAAGCAGTGTCCGAACTCGTGCACTCTCATCTTCAAAATAGCGGAGAGAATCCCTGTCAGATGTTTTGCCATCAACGACATCAAACCAGTTTTTTGACTTCTCGATGAACTCCAAAACCTTACTCATGCCTCCTTCAGTGATGCTTTGATGGTACTCACGTAGATTTTTATCTACCTGATCCTGTGGAATGCCATTGTCGACCCACTGTTCAATCGAGTCGAAATCTGTGAAGGTTCCCGCGTACGAAACATTGAAGTTCTCAAAATCAAAGTGCTCCTTGAGATAAGGTCGATATACCGGTGTCCCATGAAGGATGGACTCATAGATGACATTGGTGATTGGGTCGAAGCAGATTAACAGTTTGGCCTTCTTGATGAGCTCATAGTAGTCGCGTTTGTGCTTCGGATTCGATCTTGTGATCGCAAGAAACTTAAAGCCTTTGTATTTCCGGACAAATCTTGCAATCTGGTCGTAAACAGCTTTCTCTACTTTTCCTTTGCCGACGTAAAACAAAATGAGGTTCTCTTTTTCAGCTCGATTGACTGGCACCAGGTCCGTTTGGAGAGGCTGGTTGATAAACAAGTTGAAGTAGCAGCGCGAAATCATTGTTGAGTAGCAGACGATGTAGTCGTCTGGCCTTATTCGCAGGGCAATGGTGGTGATCACCATTGGTTTATTGAGAAAGAACCATATCCTACGCAGCTCCTGTGTCGCTTCGATCACATTCTGAGGGGTAACCTCTGGTGTGATGCAATAGACGCCGGCAGGCAGCTTTTCGCGATCCAGAATAACCTTTGTTCTTAGGTCCGCCCTTATCAAGTGACTGTATTCAAAAAAATCCTTCGCTGAATGAGGGAATAGAAACACATTGGCACCCGCTTTCTCCAGCAAGAGTGCGAGTTCGAACAGCAAAACAATTCCATTCGACTTTGGATCATAGTGCGGAGTAATTATGACAAATTTCATGACCGGTATTGTTCACGAGTCGAATGGCAGATTTTGAACATCTATGTGTTTTACACTGTCTTAGGTATGTATTTGCTCACAGCAGCTGCCACGGGCTCTTCTATAGTCGGCAGCATTTGATAGAGTGGATTGGAGACTATGGAGCCGTCTGGAAGGATGCGGGAGGAAACGGCGGGCCAATTGGGTTGTTCAGGATCGATGGAGATGATCCAAGCTTCAGGCTCTTCGCCTTGCATCAATTCGGAAAGATTGGCGACAGTAATTTCATCCGGGCGAAGATAACGGGCGGGAATGTCATAGGCGGCAAATAGTTTGATCCAATCAGGGAAGCCAAGTCCGGTCTGTGTATCACAGCCGACGTAAGCGCCACTGAAGAATTTGCGCTGTGTGGCGCGAATTGAGCCGTAGCCTAGATTATCAAAAAGGAATATCTTAATCGGCAGGTTGTTGACCTTAAGCATGGCAAGCTCCTGGAGGTTTTGTGAGAAGCCGCCGTCTCCCTCGATGAGTATAACTCGCTGTCCAGGTCGTGCAAAGGCAGCACCGACTGAAGTCGCCAAACCATAGCCCATACTTGCGAAGGCGGCGCTGTAGGTAGCGTACTGTTGTTGTTTTATCTCGTAAGTCTGCAATGCACCTGTGAATGCAGCGCTACTGGACGCAATGGCCAGCACATCATTTGCCTGGGAGGCTAGGGAGAGCTGGTTTAAAACAACAAAGGGACTTGGGTACTCGTTTTGGAGCAAATTAGCTGGCTCGATAACAGGCAGCAATCGTCGAGTGGATTGAACGTAGGCGAGCCAGTTGTCTTGGTCCCTCCACTGGACCAGCGGCAAGATTTCCTTGAGAAGGATGTTTGGGTCCGCATGAACCGTGCCGGCTAGCGTTGGGTGCCCTTTGTTGAGCTCATGAAGGCATGGATAGACCTGGTAGAGTTCGCCGTTGGGGGTGTACTCCTTCCAATTGAAACCAGTCTGCTGGAGATCAAGCGGAGTACCAAAAGCCAGAATAACATCCGCCTGAGCAATCAACAGATTGGCTGATCTTTGCCCGCCCCACGTCCCGGTGCGTCCTGCGGTAATAGCTGAGTCGCTGGGGATGCGATCAATGGCGAAAGTAGTCGTCATGACCGGAATCCCAAGCTGGAGAAATGTCGGAAAGAGTTCCCAAGCAACTGCTCTAGTTACTAAACCTCCCAGCAAGATGACAGGGCGTTTTGCTTGTGAAATAACGGCTGCAAGAGCTTGTGCTTGATCATGAATCTCCGTTTCCGTGGAGCAGGAGAGCTGCACCTTCGGTAGTGCCGGTACAGACTCCACGTCCAGTGAGTGGCGGTCAACGGGAGCACCTTGAATATCCAAACACACTTCGATGACGACGGGGCCAGGGTGTGGACCCCAGGCAGATTTCACCAACTCGCAAAACTCCTCCCGACCGATGACTTTTTTGAGACACTTGCTTTTGACGGAGATTTCTTTGGCGATGGCGACGCCGTCGATTTCCTGTACGCCACGCTGCCTGATCGGGTAAGTAAGTAAGTCTGTCGATTTGACCTGCCCGGAGATAACAAGCAATTCACGCCGCTCTACGTAACAGCCAGCGATGGAGGTCACAATATTGGTCAGGCCGGGACCGCTGGTGACGAGTGCAAAGGCTTTTCCGCCAGAGCTACATTCGTTGAAATGTTCGGCGGCGATGCCTGCGGATAATTCGTGGACTACGGGAACCATTTTGAACCGAGTCCGGAAGCCATCGATCAAGTGCATGCAGCCACCGCCTGCAACCATGAAGCAATGAGTGTATCCGAGCTCAACGAGCCAGTCGGCGAGTGCTTCGGAGTATTTTTGGAGGGGAGAGTTTGACATTAAAAGGATGGAACTAAGGGGGGAACTGGCATCTCATCAGGAGACGACCTTTGGGTTTAACCAAGAAACCGTTCGCCGCACGGCGGCATCTAAAAGGATATGTGAATGCAAACCAAGCTCTGTCTCAGCCAGTGTGGTGTCTGGAACGTATCGCATGGTTGCATCACCTCTGGCAGCTTGAGCAATGTTAATGGGAATGCTGCCACCTATGGCCGCTGAGACGACGTGGGCTGTGTCAGCGATCGAGAGAGAGTGGTGTGAACCTACATTGTAAGCATGACTTTTTTGCCCGCGAAATAGCAGGGTCCAGAGCCAAATGGCGAGGTCCGCAGCATAGAGATAAGATCGGTGTGGGGTGCCATCGCCCTGGATGTGAATGGGACCACCTCGTAATGCGTCTCGGATGAAGTTACCGACGGCAAAATGGGAGTCCAATGGCAGATGCGGTCCCACAAAAGCGAAACAGCGGGCAATTTTGACTTCATAGCCATTTTGCAGTGAATTGAGGCAGCAGAGCATTTCTGCGGCTTGTTTTCCACGGGCATAGGCTGCACCAGGTTGGAGAGAATCGACGGCCCCGAGGTAGCTTTCCGGGACATGAGTCAATTCGGACGGTTGCCCGCCATAGACAGCACCGGAGCTGACATAAAGGAATTTCTGCGCTTTGCAATTCACAGCAAAATCCACCACTCGACGTGTACCCTGGACGATGGTGTCGAACATTTCATACGGTTCCACTGGGGTACTGGAGGTCGTTCCTGCATGAATGATGAAGAGGTATTCACCTTCGGGGAAAGAGAAGTCTCTAATGTCTCCACGAATGAAGTTCAAAAAGGTACAAGAGGCGAGGTGCGGCGCCTTAGCTTTGAAGGCCTCAGGATCGCGTGTGAGAACCGTGGCACTTGCCTCCAAAGACAGGCGTTCATTGATGTAAGCAAACGTTTCCAACAACCAACGGCCAAAAAAACCGGTTCCACCTGTGATGAAAATTTGCTGCCCCCTCGCTTCTTCCCAGATGTTACGCGTGTGAGTGAGAACGTGTTCGAGGTCTTCGATTGGCAGCTTCAGAGCGGTCATAGTTAATGAGCACGAACAAATTGACGAATGATCTGGATTTCATAGTCGAGCATGGCCTTGGAGAGGCCTGGATAGGTGCCGAGAAAGAGTGCGGTGTTCATGATCTCATCTGCCCCGGTGAGAGGCGCGGCGGAACGAATTGCTTGCGGGCGGTCTTTTTTTAGCTGAACGAAAGCGGGCTGTCGCAGAAGGTTGCCACCGAAGAGCATACGGTTGCCGATTTTTTTCTCATCCAGATGACGTCCGAGGCTGGTGTGATTGAACGGGGCCGATGACCGCACACGAAGCATGAAGCCGAACCAGGAGCAGTCCACACGGCAATTGGTACTGTCCCAACTGAATCCTGCGGGAGTCCAGCCGGTTGCGTGCGTGGGAAGGGAGAATTCGATGAATTCTTCCAAGTCCGCGAGGCCGGCTCGGAGGTAATCCCAGTTATCTTTGCGGGCTTTAATGAAGGCGGGAAGTTTTTTGAGCTGTTGGCGGCCGATGGCTGCCTGGGGGTCGAGCGGCTTTACATTGTAGCCGAGGTGGCTGTAGATGTATTTGTGGTCGTAGCCTTCAGGAAGCTCCCCGAGCTGCCACTGGAAGCGTTTGTTGCATGTGTTGTCCTGGCCGCTGGCACACCAGCAGTCGCGACCCCAGTCGCGGAAGCTCTCGGCATAGCTTTTGAGTGGTGGGCGATGGATGATGTTGACGGCCCCTCCCTCACCCATGGTGAGGTGGTGCGGAGGATAAAATGACTGGGTAGAAATGTCTCCCCAAGTGCCGGTGTAGCGTGTAATGTGGGTCCCATCAGCGGCGATGCCGGGTGAGTTTTCTTTGAAACCCAGTGCTGCAGCGCGAGCGATGGGCATGGAGTAGGTGCAGCCAAGGGCGTCGCAGTTGTCTTCGATAAGCCAAAGGTCATGTGCACGGCAAAATTCGAGCACGGCTCCCAGGTCAAAGGGATTGCCCAGGGTGTGGGCCATCATGACGGCTTTGGTTTTGCCTGCAACGAAGGCCGCTTCGAGCTGGTCGATTCGGGCGTTACCAGTGCACGGATCATTGTCGATGAACACGGGCACCATGCCCGATTGAATGATGGGGGCGACGGTTGTTGGAAATCCGGCTGCCACAGTGATGACCTCGTCGCCCGGCTGGATGCGTTTGTGCGGCGGCAGTTTGTGCGTGGTGAGAGCAGCGAAGGCGACCAGATTGGCAGATGAGCCGGAATTGACGAGCAGGGAGTGTTTGACGCCGAGGAAACCGGCAAGTTCTTTCTCAAAGGCCGCCCCCTCCGGACCAAGAGTAAGCCAGAAGTCAAGCGTGGCGCCGACGGCGGCTTCGACTTCATCTTCGGTGAAGACGCGGCCAGCATAGGGCACTGTGGTCTCTCCGGGGATGAAGGGGGCAGAGTTTTCGACACCCGGACGGTTGGCCGTATGCATGAGTGCAGAGTACTCGCGTGTAAGCCGGAGGATTTCTTGTTTGAGATCGAAGGGAGAACGTTTCACGAAAAAATGAGTTAAGTGGCCCAAGGCAGGCGCGCGGCAGAGGCGGCAGCCGTGAATTCTGTGATTTGTTGTGCCGTCAGACCGGGGGCAGCTGCGGGATTAAGATGTTTCTGGTGATACCACTCTACGGTGCGAGCGACGGTCTGCTCAAAATTCCAAACAGGCTGCCAACGGAGCAGGTGTCTGGCCTTGTCTGTGGCGAGATTGAGCAAGGTAGCTTCATGAACGGCATGCGGATCAGACTTGTCTTCCCAGGTGCCGGGCCAATGTTTGAGGGCTTCGTTGACGACGTCTGCGACACTGCGGTTGGAACTGAGCGAGGGGCCAAAATTAAAGGCGCTGCAAAGCTGATTGAGCTCAGGAGCTTTCTTTTCAGCGGCCTGATGAATCGAGGCGGCGAGGTGCAGGTAGCCGCTGAGGGGCTCCAGCACGTGCTGCCATGGGCGTGTGGCCACTTTGTTGCGCACGGCGATAGATTCCCCCCTTGCGAGAGCACGAATGCAGTCAGGCATGATGCGATCCAGCGCCCAATCTCCACCGCCAATCACATTGCCAGCGCGTGCGGAAGCGAGGTGGACAACAGGGTTCGCACCCGAAAAAAACGACCGGCGATACGAGCTGATGGCGATCTCGACAGCACCTTTGGATGCGCTGTAGGGGTCATGCCCGCCAAGTGCATCCACCTCCCGGTAACTATGCACCCACTCGCGATTGTCATAGCACTTGTCCGTCGAGACGCACAGCAAGGTGCATGGCCGGGCGGCCATTCGAACGGCCTCCATGACATGCACTGTGCCCATCACATTGGTGGCGAACGTGTCCACCGGCTGTGCATATGAAAGCCGAACGAGTGGCTGTGCAGCGAGGTGGATGACAAAATGTGGCTGTGTTTTTTCGACCAAGCGGCACAGGAGACCGAGATCACGAATGTCGCCGATGTGATGATTGAGACGACTGGTGAGTTTAAGTTCATCAAAGATCGCAGGCTGAGTATTGGACTCCAACGCGAGGCCTGTCACCTCAGCACCTAAAGAGAGCAGCCATTCAGCGAGCCAGCTGCCTTTAAAGCCAGTATGGCCTGTGAGCAGTACACGCTTGCCGAGATAGGTGTCAGCGAAATGCATAAGGACTACCAGATTTTCCAAGGCGCCTTGCCTTGCGCCCATACTTTGTTGAGGTGCTGCATCTCCTGGTAGGTGTCCATCGGCTGCCAGAAGTCTTCATGGCGAAAGGCATTGAGCTGACCGTCACGGACAAGGTCATCGATGGGCTTGCGCTCGAGCATGACCTCAGGGTCATCGCTGAGGTAGTCGAACATCTGGTGATTGCACACCATATATCCCCCATTGACATAAGCCTCCTCAGACTGCGGCTTTTCGTTGAACATGTGAACGGTATTATCATCCTCGATGCGCAGAGAACCGAAGCGTCCGGCGGGGTGCACTGCGGTGAGAGTGCAAACCTTGCCGGAGGCATGATGCGCAGCAATGGAGGCGTTAATGTCTATGTTGGAAACGCCATCTCCATAAGTGAGCAAAAACGGCTCGCCATGCGGAATGTAACGCTGGACGCGCTTCACACGAGCTGAGGTCATCGTGTGTTCACCGGTTTCAGCCAGTGTCACGGACCAGTCATTTTCATCATTTTTATCATGAAATTGCAGCGCATCATTCTTCCCGAGGTAAAGCGTCACGTCGGAGGTGTTCCAAAGATAGTTGCGAAAGTACTCCTTAATGCACTCACCCTTGTAGCCCAGGCAGATGATGAATTCCTTGTGCCCGTAGTTAGCGTAGAACTTCATGATATGCCACAGGATGGGCTGGCCGCCAATCGGGACCATCGGCTTCGGACGGAACTCGGTTTCCTCACGAAGACGGGTGCCTTTACCACCACATAAGATAACAACTTTCATATTTTAAACTTTTCGATTAGTCTAATACATCATGCACTCTTCTGAATAATTAGGCCGATGTTGGAGTATGTTTTATCTATTTAAAATGGCTCTTTATTTTGGGGTCAACCCTTTACTGTTTGCCACTTCATTCTAATGCGATCAAATGTTTTTGGATGGCTGTTGGGAGAGCATTTTGAGGCACTTTGTAACCTCCGGAGGGTTTTGGATCGGGTTCAATGGAACTTGGTTGTGGGTGGAGTATAAATCATCAGGTGCATAGCTCAGCATATATCGCCATTGCCGCATATGTGGCTTATTGCAATACTTTTTTTGCACTCTATCAGTTTGTGCATGTCATTTAACCAATGAGACTCCTGGAGTTCTACTCTTAGTCCCCCCCGAGGGGGGCCTTATTCTGCTTGGCAATCAGTGCTGCTATTCATAAATGCGGAGTGGCAGATCTCAGGATCCGGGTTGCACTGCAGATATTCAAAGAGATGCCTCAAGGCAATTTCAACACGCTCGTAGGCGCTGGGTGTAATCCCATCCGTTTTTTGTGTTAGCGGGCATCATCATTTTTTATTTTAAAAATCCGCAATTTATTGTATGAATAAAAACAATGATCTCGCCCGCCGCCTTTGCCACGCTTCTGGATGATTTGATCCGGGACGCGGGTCTCAAGGGCGTGGAAGTGGCTGCCGCCACCGGCCTGCGCCCCACCTCCATCTCCGGCTGGCGCCGCGGCCGGGATCTGCCGGATACCTCCAGCATGCGCAGCCTCCTGGAGACGCTGCGCGGCCGCCTGCCTGCCAGCTCCCTGCGCCTGCTGCTGCGTGCCTGGATGGAGCTGCGCTTCGGCGATACCGCCGCCCTGGCCTGGGAGGAGGACTCATCAAGCACTCTGCCGGGGGAATCCGCGCCACCGGCCATAGAGCAGCTGCTCTGGCGCTGGAGTCCTGCCCAGTTGGAGGGCCTGGAGCACCTCCTCAAGCAGGCGGAGCTCCACCTGCCGGTGCGGGAGGCTCTGCTGGCCTTTTCCCGCTGCATGGCCTGAGCCGGGCACGACTGGAACGTCAAGGCCACTGCTTCGCTGCACGTAGCAGCCGCTCACGCGGTCTGAAGCACGCCTTTTTATGCAGAAGCGCCCAGGGTCAAAGCAAGAGACAGGTCGCGATGAGGCCCCATAGCGAACTTGATTTCAATTCCCCGCCACACTCGGCTCCGCCCGTCGATTGAGGAACTGGCGGCTTTTCACGATCTCGAGCACAGCAGCGGAGAAATGGCCGTTTTGAGCCTTCAGTGAGGACTGCATCTGTTGGAGGAGCTTTTTGTCGCTGGGCAGAGTTTGGCGTCCCAAAGCGTAGCCGAGGAGTTTGCGGGTGAATTGGGTGAGGAATTGGGGCTCGTTCTTTTTGAGGTAGTCGCGGAGGCCGGGGAGGCCGGTGAATTGGGTGCCGTCCATCATTTCGCCGGTGTCGTCGATTTTGCCGCCTGCTTCATCGGTGGGCCGGAAGCGGCCGATGGGGTCGTAGCTCTCCAAAGCGAAGCCGAGCGGGTCGATGCGCTCGTGGCAGACGGCGCAGGCGGAGTCGGCACGGTGTTGCATGAGGGCCTCGCGCAGGGAGTAGGGTTTGCTGGTTTCTTTGAGCTCGGGGACGTTCGGCGGCGGGGGCGGGCTGCTGAAGCCGAGGACGACCTGATAAAGGTAGTCGCCACGCAGGACGGGGCTCGTGCGATGCGGGCGGGAGGTCTTCGTCAAGATCGCGCCCATGCCGAGGAGGCCGCCGCGATGATGCTGGCCGACTTTGACCTCGCGGAACTCGTTCCCGACAATGCCTGGCACGCCGTAGTGCCAGCCGAGGCGCTCATTCATGAAGGTGTAGTCGCCGCTGATGATGTCGGAGACGTTGCGGTCATCGCGCACGAGATGGGTGAAGAACTCCACGACCTCGCGCTGCATGTCGTTGCGCAGTTCGGCGGTGAACTGCGGGAACTTCTTTTCATCGACGGTGCTCTTTTCGTCGAAGCCGTTGAACTTCAACCACTGGCCGGCGAACTCTTTGGCGAGTGCGGTTGCCTTTGAATCGCGCAGCATGCGCTGGGTGTGTGCGGCGAGCACTTCGGGTTTCATGAGGCTGCCGTCATCGGCGGCTTTGCGGAGCTGCCAGTCAGGCGTGGAAGCCCATAGGAAGTAGCTGAGGCGTGAGGCGAGCTCGTGGGCATTCAGCGGCACCTCGGTGGTCTTGGCATCGGCGATGGGCGGCAGCGTCTCGGCTTTGAAGAGGAAATTCGGCGAGACGAGGATGAAGACGAGGACCTCACGTGCAGCGGATTCGCGGTCGAGGTCCTTCGCGCGGCTAGCGAAGTAGAGGGCGTCGAGTTTTTTGGTTTCGGCGGCGGTGATGGGCCTGCGCCAGGCTTTGCGGGCAAGCTGATGCAGATGCCAGAGCAAGGCGCCGTCGTATTCCTGCTGCTGTGGCTTGTTGAGGTTCGGCGTGGCGTTGTAGCCCCAGTCTTTCTTCATCGCGACGAGCATGTCCTTGTCCTGCTGACCGAGGAGCTGGCCGAGTTGATCATCGCTGAAGTAATAGACGGTGATGTTCGGCTTGCCGCCGCGGTAGAGGTTGTTCGCGACCTCTTCGAGCCGGCGCTCAAACATGTCCGGGAACGCGGCTTTCATCTTGTTGAAGTCGTTCATCGTCTCGCCGGAGGCCTTGGTGCCGCGTTTCCAGATGGTAACCACGCCGGGGATGATCTTCGTCACGTCACGCGGCTTGTCGGTGCTGAGCGTCCACTGGATGGTGGCAGCTTCGACCTCGGGGTTTTCCATGTCGAGGCGTGTGTCCACTTTGAGCCAGTGCGCACCTTCCGGCAGCGGCAGGGTGAAAACAGTGGGCGCGGCAAAGGCGAGCACGTGCGGCTCGATCCTGCGACCCGGCTGCGGATGTTTGCCATACACACCGCGCATTTTTTCCAGCTCGGTAATCCGGGCCCTCAGCGCATCGAGATTCGGCGGCGGCGGATTTGCAGCGGCCTGCTTCTTTTTTTCGGCGAGCGTTTTGTCGAGCCAGTGGAAGTAGTTGAGCTTCTGTTTGCCGACGCTGACCTCGATGTAAGTCACGAGCGCGATGTCGCCTTTGTTGCCATCGCCGATGTCACCAAAGCAAAGATGGACGTGCGTTTTGCCGTTCACGGAGGTCTGCATCGGGTAGGGGCGGATGCCGTCGCTGTCCTGCTGCTGGCGCTGGGAGCCGCTGCCGGGGCGTTTGAGATTGTTCCAGGAGAGTCTATCCGCCTCGATGGCCTTGATGCGCTCATGCGCGGTTTTTTCATCGGCGGGCAACTCACGCCAAGCCAAGCGGGTGAGATCGAGAAAGCGGCTTTTCGGCTCCACGCTGTTCACGTGGTTCCACCAATTGCTCAGAAAGTGAATGCTGAGCTTCATGTCCTTCGCGAGTTGATCGAGCGGCGTCTTGGTATGCTTGTGCTTCCAACAAGCCAGCATGTAATCGGCCTCGCGCATGTCTTCGTCGTCCTTCGGCAGATGCGGCGCGGCTTTCTGCTGATACCACACATAGAGTCCCTGTTGCGCCTGAGCTTTCACCTGCTCCGGCCCGCGCAGGCCGATGCGGTTCGGATGAAACACGATGCCGGTGCCTGGCATGATCGTGGCGTAGTCGGCGAGTTTGCGTGCGGCGGCGAAATACTTGTCGATGGCCGCTGGGCTCATGAAAAGCACGTCGCCGGTGTTCGTGAAGCCCTCACCGCCACCGCCATCGGTTTGGAATTCTTTGGCGAGTGAATAATCGCGACTCGTGAGGTCGCGGATCGTGTAGTCATACTCGGCGTTCGTGAGGCGACGCATGGTCACGGGGCCTGGATCGCCGGATTTGGCCTCCGCGAGCAGATCGAGCGACTGCTGCACCCAGCCGGTGATGCCGGCTTTTTCCTCCGACGAGAGCTGCTTGGCCTTTCGCGGCGGCATGTCGCCGTTGTCGATGGTGTCTTTGACTTTAGTCCAGATTTCAAATTCCGCCGCGAGCTTCGGATCGGCCGCGAATCGCTTCAAATCGACATCGCCCTTCATTTTGTCCGCGTTGTGGCACTCGTAGCATTTGGCCGCGAGGAAGGACTCCACCTGCTTCCAATTGGGAGCAGCGGATAGGCTGGAAGCGGCGACGACAAGGCCGACCAAGGCAAGTTGGCGAGGATTCAGAGGCATTTTCGGGGTTTGGGGCGCGCAGACTACACCCGCGTGACAATACTTCCATCAGCAGCTTGCGCTCCGATTTTGCGCTTTCTTGTGTCTGGAAAGATGCGAAAGCAGATCACCTAAAAAAGCGTATCTAACGCACCCCCAATGAACTCCCCCATCTCACATCATGCTCCGAATCTGGAGCATGCGTTTTTGACGCGTCGCGAACTGCTGCAGCGTGTCGGCATGGGCTTCGGCACCGTGGCGGCAGGTTCGTTGTTCAATCAGCAAGCTGCCGCGGCCACGCTGGACCCGATGGCGCTGAAGCGTCCGCATTTTGAGCCCAAGGCGAAGCGGGTGGTGCATTTCTTCATGAACGGCGGCCCCTCGCACGTCGATACGTTCGATCCGAAGCCGATGCTGGACAAATACGACGGCAAGCCGCTGCCGAATGTGCTCAAAACGGAGCGTCCGACAGGTGCAGGCTTTAAATCGCCCTTCAAGTTCACCAAACGCGGCGAGTGCGGCCTGGAGGTGAGCGAGATCTTTGAAAAAACGGGCGCGTTTGCCGATGATCTGTGCGTGATCCGCTCCATGCACGCCGACGTGCCGAATCACGAGCCTTCACTGGGCCTGATGAACAGTGGCGAAAGCCGCCTGAACCGTCCGACGATGGGTTCTTGGGTCACTTACGGTCTCGGCAGCGAAAATCAGAATCTGCCGGGCTACATCGCGATGTGCCCAGGTGGCATGCCGACGCGACGGACAAAGAACTGGCAGTCCGCCTTCCTACCGAGCGCCTATCAGGGCGCGTACATCAACACCGAGGATACGCGGGTCGAAAAACTCGTCGAGTTCATCAAAAACGGCGCGCTGGACCTCAAGCAGCAGCGCCGCCAGCTCGACCTGCTACAGGAATTGAATCAAAAACATCTGGTGCAGCAGGATCGTGACCAGCAGCTCGAAGCCCGGGTGCAAAGCTACGAGCTCGCTTACCGCATGCAGATGGAGGCCACGGACGCTTTTGACATTATGAAGGAGCCGGAATCGGTGCGGAAGATGTATGGTGACCACGCCTTTGGCCGCCAGTGCCTCATCGCCCGGCGTTTGCTGGAGCGCGGGGTCCGTTTCATCCAGCTCTGGACCGGCGCGGGCCAGCCATGGGACAATCATGACGAAATTCTGGAGCACCGGAAGCTCGGTCAGCAGACGGACGGTGCCATCGCGGCGTTCATGAGTGATTTGAAGCAGCGCGGCCTGTGGGACGAGACGCTGATGATGTGGGGCGGTGAGTTTGGCCGCACACCTGCGGTGGAACTGCCGACGCCAGGAGCCAATGCCGGGAAACAGCACGGTCGCGACCACAATCACTATGGATTCACGATGTGGCTGGCAGGCGGCGGGGTGCGCGGCGGCTACACGCATGGTGCTACGGACGAGTTCGGCTTCCAGGCCACGGAAAACCCCGTGCATGTGCATGACCTGCATGCCACCATTTTGAAAATCCTTGGCTTTGACCACGAAAAGTTCACTTACCGTTACGCGGGCCTCGACTTCCGCCTCACGGGCGTGAACGAGTGCAAAGTGGTGCGGGAACTGCTGGCCTGAGTCTGGAAGAAAGCACGCCAACCAGCCCGCTTGCAAGGCGGGCGCTCACGTTTACAGTCGCGCCCTCATGCATCGCAAATTTCTC
>Ga0315908_10001517_pt1 | contig 17375 bp, 9 predicted proteins | sample LakEriMetagenome_12_FD_203520 | JGI IMG/M metagenome (GOLD analysis project Ga0315908, IMG submission 203520) | Freshwater fungal communities from buoy surface, Lake Erie, Ohio, United States - Buoy 4 MA124 | ecosystem: Environmental > Aquatic > Freshwater > Lake > Lake biofilm | place: USA... | reverse complement strand
TATAAAATCAATGAGCCATTTAATGATAGATACCCTAACAAAAATGTTCTACAAGGCTGAAGTTTATATTGTGGCAGACTTAAAAGTGACTACATCAATTATTAAGACTCTATGCACTCAAACTGTTAGTTCTCCTCCTGCAAATTTGTAACCTAATAGAAAAGGAATGAGATTTGCTGAATCTGAATCTGAATTTTAAGATTAGCCAGCTATTTGTGATAGAACCAAGAACAGCATCTTATTTAATCTAATTGAAAAATCTTAATTATACATGGAAGTGCAGATCGTCAAACAAACTGCAATCTTAAACGATATATTCATTAAGATCATGGTTAACAAGTATAAACCTTATGCATAAAATACTCAATTCTTAGTAGCAACTATGTTTGAAAACTTCATGACAACTTTTACCGACGGTATTGTCTCTAAGCAAGACCTAATCAGAATCGACAGAATCATCCATAATTCTAACACTCTTGAATCTTAATAAATAGGTCAAAAATAAAATTTATTAGTAACTATCTAGAAACATAAAGCTTATCTCCTCAAGATCTATACTGATTTCTAGAAGTGTTTATCCAATTTTGCTAGCAAATAATAGGTTAAAGTCAATTATGTAAGTTTATCAGAAAGACTAAAATAGGATAATTATATGTTTTTGTCGGATGTCGAGCCAGTCTATATTGATAATGAAAGCAATAACTATTAGAATACTATCAATCAGTTGAAGTTATCAGGATATGACGAATTTATCCTACCAGATTATAGTGGAGATGTTCTGTTGTTGAATAATCTCATGATTCAAAAAAAAATGTTTGATAATCAAGTTCCTAATAAGTTCAGAATATTCTATTGTCAAGGCTGCATGAATAGAATCATATACAAAACAGAAATCTACAATTATGAAGATTATGATTACACTAAATTAATTGTTAAAATAGATAACTAGTTAAAATAATTTGCTAATGAAGCCAAGACTGAATTAAGATATGAAATTTAAATTATTCCCTTTTTTAATTATCAAAAATAACAAGAAAATATCGTATATTATGTAAAATACATTTAAGATGTGTAAGTAATAAATGTGATAAATGACAGCAAATAATCAATGAACGTATACTCTTAGGAAATACTTCCTGCAGCTAAGCCAGTGATGTTAACAAGAAATGTAGACACCAGTTCTATTGTTCAAGTGACTCTTAATATCTAAGCAGTTCTAGACTACTATTATTAAGATTTTGAGAGATTTAGTATTTATGAATTGATTTTTAGAACTAACAACCAGAAGGTTATCGACAGATTTAATGTTAGGAAAACAATTCTCACTTTGTCTGAGGCTGACAATATCAAGAATAAAGCTCAAAACCATAATGTTGTTAATGAAGCATATGCTCAACTCAAGATCAATTTCGAAAAGTACCTTAAGATTTATTTAGTCAACAGAGTCAATGAAGAAAATGTATTAAGATTCTATTCTTTCTCAGTGTTTAGGAAACTTATCGTATTCTAATCTTATGCTGACCTTGCTGATTTATAGAATGTTTTCCAATAATTCAAACTTGAATAAAGTTTTGCAACTAAGTTTGAACAATAGACAGTGAACTACTTATCTGATACTATCTAGTTCTATAACATTCTCTGTACCGATTCTGATTAAATTTCTAATAGTATCAGTCTAATAAATTAGAATAATTAAATAATAGTTGACTAAAACTAATTCAGACAAACAGCTAGAAACCTCTTCAATAATTAAAACTTGTATATTTCCACTACTAAGGATTTCGGTAAAGTCTATTCAAAGATCTCCAATGTCATCTTAGACTATATTACAGTCTAATTAGTATTTAAAGGATCTATCATCAACTAATAAGTTATTCCTCTTAATAGCTAAGGTAATTTAATGCAATTAGTCAACTACGAAATGGACAACTATATCAGTAACTATAAATTTGGAACAAATATCAATCAAGTCATCATCTTCAAAGTTAATGGATAGAACTTAGAATGTTCAGTAGTTCAAACCATGGATAGTTAGTTGAACATGTTTGATAGAGAATTCCCAATTAAATATGATATGCAATACTTGATAGTTAAGAACTTATTGAAATTGGCCTTCATGTTCCCTTACAAGATTGATAACATTAATGTAAATAGTAACAAAGTAAACTTTTTAGGAATGAACCCAGTAGATGTAACTTCAACTATTCAAAAGAGAATCGACAGTTTATAATCCTCAATAGATTAAGTGTTTTATGAAAATAACAATTATGGAATCTATGTAAGCACCATGAGCCAAGCCTGTAGTGCTAATGAGTACATCAGATTATATGTCTCCAGCAATTGCAACACCAATTGTCTCAGACATGCCTAACAAACAGTCCCTAAAGCAGATATGTACAAATACTCAGATCTTATTGATCCTTCATATATTGTCACTGAAGTCTTCTACTATTTTGATGCTGAAAGAGATCAACAGTATATTTAGGACCTTACCAACATTAACGTTAATGATCCTTTCTATTAAATCTTATTCGAATTAGGATTTAAGCCTGTAGTTTATAATTATGATATAGCCAACTCCTTTGGAGGTGCTAAGGAGAATGGAGCAGGACCAAGTGGATCAGTCAATGGAAATGCCCAAAGGAAATCAGATCCTTATAATGATGAACTTGATGGTTTCTATGACTTTGAAGTAAATCTGAACTAAGCAAAGAATCCTAAATATAAAGCTAGTGATATATCTGGAGGATTCTTTGAATTGCCACCTGTTAGAGGAATGAAGAGAGTGTGGGTTCGAAGCTTGAAGTTATGCAGTCCCGATAATTTGGACATTAATAAATAAGCAATTTCTCCTGATGTTGACTCATAGCCCAAGTCAAATCTAAAGGATAGAGTGGGATAAGCTCAAAAATTCTATCAAGATCAAGTAGCTACTTTCTCAACCACCTATGCTGATTATGTCAATTTAGCTTCTAGTTACTAATTTATTGATACTATTGTAAATGCTTATTTGGTTTCTAGTTAGATTTACAACTAGGTTGAAAAGTTAGCCCAGACCTTATTAAGTATCTCATAAATGTAGAGTATTCCTTATAAGATAATATCGGATTATATCATGAAGATTGATAATGATGATTCCACTGCTTCTTTGAACACTGATTATGCAGTTCTAGTAAGAGACTATTACCCTACCACTGCCACTGTCTTATATGATAAAACTTATGTCAGCTATGTATCCTCAACTTAGACCAACAACATTTTCTCTAATTGTGACAAAACTATTACTAAGATCGGTACTAAAAGAGCTCTATCTATTTATTAGAATGGGCTTATCAAGTATGGTAAGGACATACCAGTCAATACTTGTTAGAAATCTCTCAATCCTATTACTTATGAGTAATACAAGAATTACATCATTGGTTTGTTCAGGTAATCAATCCTTAAGCAGATTGTTATTAGAGGATCTTGTTATGTTTGGTAGTATAAGTACATCAATATCGGTATCACTCAATATATCAAGTGTGTTAAGGCAGCTGAAGATTAATCAAAACCTAAATTATGAACAAATTCATTATTTTATTATCAATTAATATTATTATAATTATCAATTTGTATTATTATAATTATCAAAAATATATTGGTTTCGTTTAGTCTACATTAGTCTCTATAGGACAAGTAGGACATTTGAATTTAGTTTTATTGGCAGATATTTTAGCGATACTTTCCCTAAAATATAAATTAATTAAATTATACTTTCCAAAAATGTGTCCACACTTGAGCATCAAAGGTGGATTGTTTTCATTGGATAGCTCTTTGGATATAGGACACACAAATTAAGAATGATACTAAAACTCTTTACCTAATTACACATCTAGAATCATCTCATTTTCCTTTTAATTTAGTTAATAAAACTTATTGAATTTTGGAATCGAAATAAATCCAGCTTTGAAACATTTCTCTAATATACTTTCAGGTAGAATTTCTTTATATTAAATATATTAATAAATGTACTTAACATTCTACAAGTTTCTTCTATGATTTGTTTTTCTATTATAATCCAATATTAATTATCCAAATAATTAATATAAGGAGAATTATTTTAGTCTGAAAATAGGATTGAAGTCATTAACTATTATATTTCGTTAATTTTGTCATCTGAAAAATGCTTGAAATTCGATCTTGCATAATGTACTGCCTAGACTTTACCATATTCTTTTAAAACTTGAGCGAACTTTTAAAGTTTAAATTATTAATTTACATTGAGTTTTACTAAATTGAATAAAAGATTACTTTACACATTTTTTAATTCTTAATTGTTTTTTTCACACCATTCTAAAGCTGGCTTCAAATTTTTATTTTATATTTCTTTTAAAATATTGAACAAATTTTAAAATTTTTATTGAAAAGCAATATCAATTTTAATATTAGATTCTTAATTGATAGACTCTACTATTTTAAATTCACCTTGCCTTAAAAAATGATCTTATATTAGTTTTATTATTTAATCTTAATCCATTTATAACTATTCAGTTTAATAAAAATTATATTATTCTTTTAAATACTATTCATCTATCTATTTTCCAAGTTTTGATATATAATTATAATAATCTTAATGAATTTTAATTGTGTTTTCTAAGTAATTTTTATCATAAATAAATTCAATTAATTTTTATTAACTTTATTAGTTTATATTATTGTTATCATTATTATTTAATTATTGATTATTTTTTATTTTATTTTAAAATTCATCAATTTTGTTAATTATTTAATCTATTTAATCTTCTAACAATTTTTTAGTTTATTTTCTTTTTTTTTATACTCTATCTATATGTTTTAATAATTCTAGCTGATTAGTTTCTTTCTATTAAGAATTCATTTTAAAAAAGCTAAAATATAATAAAAATTAAAGTCTATAATTATTTCGATGATAAAATATTATTAAATTTTATTCAAAATAAACTTCATAATATTAACTTAACTATTTATATATGAATACTAATCAATTCGAAATTGAAAACTTAATTCTAAAAAGTAAAGAAGATTAATAAAATGACACTGAATTATCATTTGAATATATGCCAAATAACATTGAAAGTGAAAAATAAATCTCAAAAGATACAAAAATATAATAATAGAATAATTTTAAAGTTTACATAAGAGTACGTCCTCTGAACGAAAAAGAAAAAATAGCCTTAGAGGAAAATAAAAGATTATAAGATTAAAGCTAAATATAATGCATAAACAACTAAATAATAGTGAATGACAATAAACAAATAGAAAAATAGTTTGTATTTGAAGATGTATTTGACGAAGATGTTAATAATGAAATTATTTATAAAAAAGTAGGATTGCCTGCATTGTAAAATATCGTATAAGGATATAATAGTACAATATTTGCATATGGAATGACCGGAGCTGGTAAAACTTATACAATGTTTGGAAATCTATCTTCAGATAGATCTGGTTAGTAAGGAATAGTTATCATGTTATATTCTCAATTGATTTCACATATTAATTCTTTGGTACATAATCATACAAAGTATACTCTTAAAATATCCTTTATTGAAATTTATAATGAAAATATCAAGGATTTACTCTCGAACACTAAAGAAAATCTTGTTATACTTGAAGACCCCATTAAGGGAGTTACTATAAACAATTTAACTGAAAGATTAATAGAAATCAACAATAATAATGACAATAATAATAATAATAGTGATAATAATAATAACAGTAATAATAATAATAATAATAATAATAATAATAATAATAATAATAATAATAATAATAATAATAATAATAATAATAATAAATAGATAATAATAGATATAATAAACCAAGGTATAAAATGAAGAATAGTAAAATCAACAAATGCAAATGAAGTATCATCTCGTTCGCATGCAATAATATCTATATCGCTAATCTAAAACGAATCTTTATCAGAACGTATGGGCAAACTGTACTTAGTAGACTTAGCGGGTAGTGAAAGGGCATCATCAACCTAAAACACAGGCATTAGATTATAAGAAGGTGCAAATATTAATAGAAGTTTATTAGCCTTAGGTAATTGTATTAATATTTTAGCTGATAAGTCTAAATAGGGTAGTCATATTCCTTATAGAGATTCTAAACTCACAAGGATTCTTAAAGATTCATTAGGAGGAAACACTTATACTTCTATGATCAGTTGTATTACCAAATTCTATAAGAATTATGATGAAACTATTAATACTCTCAAATACAGTTAGAGGGCATAGACTATTCATAAGGAAGTTACGCTTAATTATCATCATCTTTAATCAAATTCTCAACATGATTTGCATTATTAAAATATCATTTCTTAATTGAATAAACAGTTATAGCAACTTAAGTCATAGTTATAATTCTAAAATAATTAATAGTCATTTAATAATAACTAGTTTTAAATTAATCATTCATAAGTTTTGCATCTTTTTAATTATTAATAAATTTAAAATATTGAGGAAAAAATAAAAATGGAGTTAGAAATCAAAGAGTTAAATTAAATCAAATTTAATAATTAAAAAAAAATGAGTTAGTTATTAAATGAAAGGAAAATCATAGAAGAATTAAAAGAAACAGATTTGATTGACATCAATGAATATAATAAAAAAAGGAATGAATTACATTAAGAAATAGAAAATATTTAATAAATAATGGAGGAAAACGAAACTATAGAAAAAGAAATAGAACTGAAATTATAGAAAAATTAAGAAGAAAAAGATTAAATAATGTTTAGTTAGAATTAAAATTAAAAATCGCAAATATAATTACAAGTAGAAAATAATATAAAACAAAATAGAAATTTTGAAAAAGAACAATTATAAAAACAGTTGGATGAAATGAAACAAATAATTTAAGACAAAGATAGACAAATAAATAATCAGAACAATGTGATTAGAAAACTATAATAAAGTCAAAATGTTAAAGATTTAAAGGAAAAGTAAATCAATTTAAAAATACCAAATTAATTCATCAATAGCACTTTAAACCAGAAAAAGACTCCAAAAAAAGATAAGAGTACTAATAACATAAATTAGATTTAGAAACATTATTTGTAATAACAATAATAGAATTTATAATAATAATAATAATAACAAAATTATTAGCTAGTTAATAATGAGTATAATTATAAAAAAAAAGTTAACTAGTTCAACAAGATTTACTAATAATCCAATATTGAAGACTTCAAAGAATTTAGTAAAAAGCTTAATATTTAAGAATAAAAAAGAAAATAAAAGAAGGAAGAATTGGATGAAATATAAGAGAAACTAAGACCTAATGTTTTCAAAAATATTAATGATAATACAAAGGAAGAACAGAAACAAGTAAACAGGAATTAAAGCATGAACACAGTTTTAAGCAATAGACAAGATATGAGAAAACAACTTTAGAATTATAGAGTTTTAATCTAGGATACTCATCACAAAATGGTTTAAAATAATTATGAACTTAAAGACATTGAAGTTTCAATTTAATTACTTCTAAAGAATGAACAGTTAACTTCATATATCAATTAAAGTTGTTAAGATAAACTTAAATTCATTCTATAATTCTATTAATCTAATTTGGTTATTTAAGAAGGAGATAATTCTAAATTTGTCAATAATTCATCCTAACTCATAAATAATAATAATAATAATAATAATAATAATAACAATAATAATAATAACAATAATAATAATAACAATAATTATAATTATAATAAGTCAAAAGTTCAAGGATTGTTTAGTAACCTTGCAGCTAATTATTCTAGTGTAGTCAGACAGCATTATCGATGATCTTATTTATTTATTTAAATATTCATCAATTTAAAATTATATTAGGAGATCATTAATAAATGTAAATATAATATTAAGTAATGTATTATTAATTTGTTAAATTATTTTTATTTAATCTTTATTAATAAAATCAATTTGAAAAATAATATATTTGCAAAAATTTTAGAAAAAAATTTATAGATTTATATAATTAAAAAAATTAAATATAATTCTGATTAATATGAATAGAAATTAATATAATTATATTAATGATTGATATAAATAGATAATATTTATTATATGATGAAAATGATTAATTTTAAAGATAATAAAAGATATTAATAATATAAGAATGGATAATAAAGAAGACGATTAATAAGATGCATAATTTGGAGAAGATTACAATCCTGAAGAAGACAAAGTTGAAGGAGACTTCAAGAAAATCGATCTACCAGAAGTGCCAAAAGTAACAGGAGAAGAGTCTGAAGAATAATTAGGATTATTTAGATCTAAGTGTTATAGATGGAGGAATAAAGAGTGGAAGGAAAGAGGAACTGGAGATCTCAAAATATTGTAAGAGAAAGATTCTAAGAGGGTTAGGCTTTTAATGAGATAGGATTAAACTTTAAAAGTCATTGCTAATTTCTATATTAGGTAAGAACAACAATTATGTAAACTTATTTAAAATAAAACTGCGGATAATGCGTGGATTTTAGACTGTTATGATTTTTCTGAGGAGAATCCTACTGCTGATAAATTATGTTTTAAATTCACAAACAAAGAAAGTAAATATTATTATTATCATTTTATTTAGAGTTTGTTGCTTTCCAAGAGTTGTTTGATAAATCTATTGAGATTAATAAATAAAGCTTTGATAATTAAAAGAAAGCTGAATGATATATTATTATTTTTATAATATAATAATATTAAATATTTATATCTTATATTATGAAAAATATTATAAGATATTAAAAATAAAGTCAAATTATTAAAATTTTGAAATATTTCTCAAAAGAAATTTAGATTTAAAATGATAGATAATAATCAAATAAAATGGAAATTATTTAAGATATTCTTGATAAAAAAAAGTTTTTATATTAAAGTTACAAATAATTAAGTATTTAAAAAAAATAAGATCTTTAATTTGATGATTTATTTTAACTTGAAGATAATTTAAATATTTAACTTTAATTAAGTTAAGATTTAAATTCATTTAAATTATTTGTAATTAAAACAAAATATTTTAACAATCAAAAATTATTAGTTTAAAAAATTAATGCTAAATTATTATTAAATAAATTAATTGAAATAATAAATTCTGAATAAATAATAAATGACTCCTAAATGCAAGATATAAATTAACTGATTCAATTAATTTATTAATTTGATATTTAATAGTTTAGACAAACAATTAAAAATTTTTTTTCTTAAATAATAATTTAATAGACTAAAAATTTAACTTTTAAACTATTAATAATATAAAATATTTTATAAATTTAAGATTAAATAGTTGATATATTATTATAAAAGAGCGATTAATTTAATATTTTTTTGAATGATTTGATATAAAATGAGAAGTTAAATAAAATATAAAATATTTTAATTTTGGATATATTATACCTTTTATAAAAATAATAAAAAATTACAACTCAATTTAAAAAAAAATTTATAATTAAATAACATTAAATAGTTTAATTACAATTAGAATTTAAAAATAATTATATATTTGATATATATAATTTTTTTGTTAATTTAAATATATAAGTATTATAATAAATTCTATCAATAAACAATTAAGAAAACAATAATAATTTTTTTAAATTTATAAAAAATAATTTATTAAAATATACAATGAATTAGTTTTAAATTTAAATTTTACTAGTTAAGTTTAATATTAATTAATTAGATTATTTATAAACTGATGACTTAAAAACTAATTGGTAAGAGTATATAACATTAGATTTAAATTCAATTGAATAATTATTTATATTTTTATTATAAGATTAATTAAAACAAAAACAAGTTAATTTTTACATTGAAACTTAATTTATTTGCTTTATTTAATATTTGATAAAATAAATATTTATCAATTAATCTTAAATTTAAAGTAATGTTAAAAAAATTACTGATATTATTAAAATTTTTTACAAATATAATTAAAAATAAAAATTAACTAAATTTTATTTAAGTCTAAAAAATATTTTTTAATCAAATGATAGTTATTTTAAAATAATTGAAATTTGTTTAAATAATAAAAATTTATAAGACGAATTGCAAATCTTAATTATTTAATCATAAACTTTTAGATTAGAATTTTCTTTAGAATAAATAAATATAATTTTGTCTAATTTACTTAATATTGAGAAAGTTTACAGAATAACTCAATAAAATTTATTTAAAATTTTATAAACTTTAAATTATTTAAAATTAAAATTTATTGAATCTCAGAAAAAGAATGATTATTATAAAAATTAAATGTAAATATACAATTAAAATGAAAATAAATATTTACAAAAATATTTTATAAATAATTTAAAAGAAAATGATGTATAATTGATAATTTAATTATTATTTCATTTATAAAAAAATAAGATGAAATATTCAAATTTAATTTAAGAAATAGAAAATTTTATGATTGTAAATATTAATTTATACTTTTTAGAGCATTAAAGATGATGTATATTATATTAATTTGATTATTTAATGGTTTAATGATATTGTTGAAATTTAAAATATTTAAATTGAAATCGATAAATGGAAAGATCATATTTAATTAATATAAAATGTATTATTAAAAGCAGATATATTTTAAATTGATTTGTATACATTTACAAAATATATTTAGGTAATTATTAAGATAATATTTAAATATTCTATAATTTATAATAATATTTATTTTTTTAGGTAAGTTAGGTTATATATTTAAATTATTAACAAGCACATTTAAATATTATGATTTAAATGCTATAAGATGATAATTGCTTTTTATAAATTACTAAATATGAAAAAAGCAATATTGATATAGTAATTTCTAAAGTTATCTAAATTTTAAATATTTTCTATAATGATTATCAAACAAACTAAAATTAAAAATAATAAATATAAAATATCTTTTAGTAAATACATTAAATATTATTAAGTAAATTGTATCAATAAAATAATAATTTTTTTAATATTTCTTTGAGTGTCCTTTAAATAATAAAAGATTTTAATCAAAATTAACTGCCTCAATAATGTTTGAATATATTATAATAATATGAAAATATATAATAATAAAGATTGTTAGATTTAAAACAAAATAAATATTTTTCAAAAACCGATTTTGAAAATTTTTCGAATTATTTTTATTATTTTTCATTAAAAAATTTTGATGAAAGCTAATTGTAGGATTATACAGTGATTTTAGAATTAATTTCAAAATTAATTAATTAAAAAGACACTAAAATTTATGAAACTCCAAAATTTATGAAATAATTTATTTAAAAAATATAACTAATAACTAAACTAATTTAAATGAAAGTTATTAAGTTCAATAATGATAATAAGTCTATAAATATAAATTGAGTATAAATAGATAATATATTAAATATTTGTGATAAAATATCCTAAATTCTAATTGAAATAAAATAATCGTAGTTTGAATTTCTGTAAGATAATTCTATAGACTATTCATAATCACAATTATTTAGACTAGTTTATCAAATATTAGAATAGATATTATAAAAAAATTGCATAATAGAAACAGAGAAAGTTTTAATAGAACCTTTACTAGCTGATATATATATTTAAAAATATAACTTAGTAATAGAAATAAACGGATAATCTCATTATCATAATAACATGTTATTAAACAAATTTAGAAATTATGAAAGTCTTTATAGATTTAATGGCTATAAAATAATTCAAGTCGATTATAAACAATTTTACAAGTAGCCTTCAATAGAAAGCAAGTAGAAATTTTTAAAATATTTGATAGTTAAAGAAATAGACCAAGAAATCTGAAAAAATATAAAAAAATATTAAGGTTATTAGATATATCAAACATTATATTTGGCTACTTCTTCTAAATATAGTTTTCTCATCTTAACAAGATCAATTTCTTCTAACTCAAATGGGAGCTGGAAAGGAATCATACTGGTTTCCTTGATCCTGTTCCTTATCTAATAATAATAAAATATTATAATTAATTAATCTAATGTTAATTATATATAAAATAAAAAATATTATGATAAAATAAAATAAATACTTTAGCAAAATAAGGATGTTCAAGAGCTTCATCAAGTCTGATCCTGTCTTTAGGATTGAACTTCAAACATTTGGAAATGAAGTCGATGGCTTCTGGACTGCTAGCAGGATAAAGTTGTTCGAATGAAACTTTTGATCTTTCAGGGAAACTCATTACATATTCCAAAGCTTTTTAATCGGTGATGAAAGAAAGGTTTTCCATTGGTTAAGAGCCTAATATTTCTAAAATCACGTTTAGTTGGTCTTATTAACTATAAGGACATCCATCTTCTTTTTATTACAAATTGTTGTCAGGAGAAAGTGGGAAGCAAGAGTTTCCTATAGTTTATTATTATTAACTTGATAATATGATGATATGATAATAATATTATAATACGATGATAATATTTTAAATATATATGTTATTAGTATATGTATGATACCTGGGAATAAAGGAGATCTATCTAAGAAAGTTTAACAATTTTCCTTGATCATAGTCTACAATTCAGCAGCAATACATCCAATACTCCAAATATCAATAGATCCACTATAACTCTTCTCTAAGAGAATGACTTCTGGACTCCTATACCATCTAGTTACAACATGACCTGTTAACTCCCTCTTCAACTTACTTTTATTATCCTAAATAGTTTTCTACTAACTCTCAGGCAAATTTTAAGACTCTTAATCAGTACCTATCTTGCTAATCTCTACTAATTTATCATAAATCTTGAATCCTTAAATCCCCTAAGCACTTCTGGCTAATCCAAAATCACAGATCTTGATACTGCAATCATCATTGATCAAGATATTGGCTGGTTTTAGATCTCTATGAAGTATGTTAGCTGTGTGTAGATATTTCATCCCAACTATTATGTTGTAAAGGATTGCCTTTACGTGGATTTCCCCAAGATATAATTAAGATTTTAATAGTTTCTTTAAGTCTGATTGGCATAGGTCTGTTATTGCATAAAGTACATTGAAATTTTGTTCGCTGTTTGGAGGGATCATTAGGTCTATCATTGATATTAAGTTTTCGTGTTTTAAAATTCTTAATAAACATATTTCTCTTAAAATCTATTAAAATTATTTTATTTATTTTATTCATATTTCTAATTGATATTATTTTAATTATTAATTTTATATATAAATTTAAAATTACTCTTTTAGAATCCACAAGATCATCAAATACTTGATCAAACCTTTTGATAGCTACCTTTTTTCCAGTAGAGATTTAAACAGCTTATACAACGATACCATAACTTCCAACACCTAATTATTTTACGATTTAATATTTATGAGCAATATCTTTAAATTTCTCTTAAAGCTAATTTTTTGCTTGATTTCTACTATTTATTTTCATCTACTATTATTATTGAAGTAATTTCTATTAATATTAGATTTGATTCGCTTTTTATTATTATTCGATTGTTTATTCATTTTATTTCTATTATTATTATTGGTCAGTGTCCATTTTTTCTTATGTTAAAATTTATTATTAAATATTTAAATATCTTATATATATAATTATAAATTAAACTATATTAATAATTTAAAAATTTCAATAAATAATAATCAGTTTTTGTTTTATTTAATTTTTATATAATAATAAATGGGAAATTTATTTTTTGAAGGTAAAAAATAATTGGAAATAAAAAAACCAGCTCTAATAGAAAAAACTACAACTTCTTGTTAAGATATTACTTAGTTATATACATTCGACAAAAAAATAATAGGTAATATTAATTTTAAAAAAAATATATAAATTATAAATAAGAATAAAGCTATTCATGTTATTTTATTTGATAATATATTAATCATTATAATTAAATAATTATAAAAATAAATTATGAATTATTAAAATTTAATAATAAGGTAGTGGAAAATTTAGTATAGTTTGAGTAGCAACATGTAATTACAATAATAAAAAAAAATTCGCAGTCAAATCAATATAAAAAGATAAAATAAAATAAGAATTATATTTATTAAGAAGAGAATTAGAAATATTGAAAAATCTAGATCATCCAAACATAATAAAATTTTACGAAAGTTATTAAGACTAAAAATATATACATTTTGTGTAAGAATATTGTTCAGGAGGAGAATTGTTAGAAAGTTTGTTGAAAAACAAGAAACTATTTGAAAAAGATGCTTGCAAAATAATATTCAAAGTTTTGTAAGCAGTAAGCTATTTACATGAATAAGGAATAGTGCACTGAGATCTAAAGTTAGAAAACTTATTATTTAGCAGCAAGCAAGAAGACTCTGAAATAAAAATTATAGATTTTGGATTAAGCAGAAGAATAAATAAGACAAATAACATTAAAAATAATAATAATAATAATAATTTACAAAAAAGTACCATTTATAATGATAAAAATGACAATAACAATTTAAATTCATTAGTAGGAACTCCTATTTACACAGCGCCTGAAGTACTTAAAGGTTAAATTTATAATGAAAAATGTGATTGCTGGTCAATTGGAGTGATAATTTACATTTTATTATGTGGAGTTCCTCCATTTGAAGGGGATAACAGAGCAATAATATTTCAAAACATTATAAAATAAGAAGTATAGTTCGATAATAAAAATGCTTAATATGTGAGTAAGAATGCTTAGGATCTTATTAAATAATTGTTAAAGGTGGATCCTAAAAAAAGAATTGCTGCTAAAAATGCTTTGAAACATTAATGGTTTAAGGATTTAGATAAGTAAAATGAGGAGAAATATAATCAGTAGATTTTATAGTTATAGCCTTATATTCTTGATAATTTGAGGATGTTTAGGTAAACAAGTAGGTTGAGGTAAGAGGTATTAAAAATTACTCTTAATTTTCTCAGTGATTAGTAGTTGTTCGAAATCCAGAATGCTTTTAAGTTGATTGACAGGGTATATATACATTCATACTTTATGAATATTTTTATTATTATTATTCATATTAATAAAATACATATTATTTTTTATACATATTTTATTATTATTATTTTATATATTATTTCTATGTTTTATTATAATTCATATTTTGTAATAATTAAATTAATAATTATTTAATTAAATTATTAGCATAATACTGGATATATTGAAGATAAAGATTTGATAGAAGTTTTATGAAAAAAAGGTTACAAAGAAGTAGAAAAGTAGGTTAATGATCTACTAGAAAATCTGGGAGTAAAAGAGAAAAAGATAAATTACAGTTAGTTTTTAGAAGCAACAATAGACTCGAATTTCTTTTTGATTAAGGAGAATATTTGGAATATTTTTAAATATATGGACACTGACTAAAGTGGTTTTATTTCATGCGAGAATTTGAAAGAGATTTTAGCGAGAGAGGGGAGAGAAATGAATGAGAATGTTTTATATAAAATGTTTAAAGAGTTTGATATTACTAATGATGATCGCATTAGTTTTGAGGAGTTTACTGCTGTTATGGAGTGGGAGCAAGAAAGTAGTAAGGATTTGAAGTAGCATAAGTATCAATAAATACTTAGATTAAGGAAAAGTATTCGTTAGTGATTATTTATATATATTATTGAGTCATTCTTTCTTATCATTTAATAGTTTTTTTATACTTTATTAATATCTTAATTTTATTATATATTATTATTTATTTTTAGTATTTTTTATTATTATATTATAAATCAATTAAATATTGTCTGATTTTTCTTTAAAAGTTCATTTATTTCTTATTCAATAATGTCTAGTTTATTTTATTTATTTTACTCCAAAATTATTTCTTGTTTTAATATTTCTTTTTCTTTTTCTATTAAATTGTTTTCTTATATCATGTTAATTGCTTCTCTTAATACATTTTTTTAATCTTTTTATTCTAATACTAACTATCTTCAATATTATTTTTTTATATTACTTTTAAGGATTTTATTTTATTAATTATTAATAAAAAACTGCTTGAGTTTTTTTTAATTCTTCAAGATTAGTTTAATCAATTATCTTCTTTTTTTAATTTTTTAATATTTATTTATCAATCTAAGATAACAAATTTTTGTTTCTTTTTTAATATAAATCTCTTAATTTTATTAAATTATAGATACTTATGATTCACTATTATTTCGATTTATTTTGTAATAGATTCAACAAAAAATTTTTGGCTTTATTCGAATTCTCATTGCCTTGCAATATTGTTTTCTTGTAATTATTCTTTCTAGTGATTAATTTACTAAAATAAATAATTATCTGATTACATTTAAATATCAAAATTAATAATAATAAATTATAGATAATAATAAATATATTAATTTTAATAATTTCTTATAATAAATGTCATTGTTCAATCGTTATTATATAATTTATTTATGTTTTATTATTATCTTTATAATCTTAATAAATTAAACGCTAAATAAATTCTAGTAATTGTTATTATCAAATTTATATATAATTCAATTAAATTAGTTAATGAATTTATATCTGGTTAAATCCTATCAATAATAATCATTATAATAGAGTATATTAATGATGTAATTTAATAACTGAAAAATATAACTGTTTTTATTTTATTAAATTATTATTTTTCTTAAAATATCCAGAAACTAAAGAAGGCCTAAATTAATTAAGTTGATGTTGATATATAATATAATACTTTTTTTTATTAAAATTTATAATTAGAAATAGATTAATCTAATTAAGTATCTCACATAATAATAAAAATTAAAAAAATAAAATTTACAAAAATTTGAAAAATTGTTTAAATATTAAATATGGTTAAAAGGATATTTTATTAATTTAATTATTCATTATTATTATCAACTTTATTTATTTTATTATTTAAAATTTCTTTATTAATTTACTCTTATTTTAATTATAAAAATTAAAAATAAAGTTAATTCTTATTATTTATTTTTTTTTATTAATTTTTTTATTTAAAATTATTATTATATTCAATTTATTTACTTAAATTATTTTCAGTTGATATACTTCATTTGAATTTATTTTAATAAATCAAAATATTGCATTTAGTATTTTTATTTTCATATTATAACTATTAAATTTAATTATTATATTTATTTTTTATTTTTTATTGAATTATTGAATAAATTTATTCTAAAATAATTTGATTTGAAGTTTATCTTTTAAATTTTTATGAAAAATTATTAGGGAAATCACTTTAATTATTCTATTCATATTAAATAGAACTTAGGGATTAATTTTCTAATTTTTTATTTTAATTAAAAATGTCTTATAAATTTATTTATTTTATTTATAGTTATTCTAATTGTTATTCTAAATCATTTTAAGATTATTAAATGCTATTTTATTCATTGTTATTTTAATTAAAAGTGTCTTATAAATTTATTTATTTTATTTATAGTTATTCTAATTGTTATTCTAAATTAATTTAAGATTATTAAATGCTATT
>Ga0315908_10001516_pt1 | contig 17394 bp, 9 predicted proteins | sample LakEriMetagenome_12_FD_203520 | JGI IMG/M metagenome (GOLD analysis project Ga0315908, IMG submission 203520) | Freshwater fungal communities from buoy surface, Lake Erie, Ohio, United States - Buoy 4 MA124 | ecosystem: Environmental > Aquatic > Freshwater > Lake > Lake biofilm | place: USA... | reverse complement strand
CGCCGGTGCCGGGGAGGTAGCTCGCAAATTCATTACCATTCACGATCGCCCAGCCCCCGATGAGGTTGTTTGAGAGAATCGGGGCGGTGCCAAACTTGATCTGGGCATTGCCTGCATTGAGGGAGATGCCCAGGTTGGTGCCGCCGAAGTTAACCACCGAATCGGTGTTGCGGGTGAGACTGGTGAAGTTCAGAAGAGCGGAGCCGCCGGAACCGATCGTGGAGTTCACAAAAGACATTCCTCCATTCGTCGTCAGAGCGCCCAGATTTTGGACGGAATCCACGCCATTGCCGCCGAAGTAGCCCAAAGTGGCACCGGTGAGGCTAACGGGGATGACTCCAAGCCTAGTCACGTTGTTGACGAGACCACGGTTGTCGAGGTTCAAGGTGGTGCCGAGCGAGGCGGCGACCGAGGTGGTGTTGGCCAAGGTGCCGCTGTCGATGAGGGTGAGGGCACCGCCGCGGACGGTGGTGGTGCCATTGAAGGTGTTGGCATTGGTGAAGACGGCGGTGTTGTTGCCGGTTTTCACCAGATCAATGTTGCCATTGATGGAGCCGCTGAAGCCTGCGCCGTTGGCGGCGGTGGTGGTGCCGCCGGTGACGGTGAAGATGGCCTGGGCTCCGGCATTGGTGACGGTGCCTCCGGTGCCAGCGAGGTTGTTGGCGCTGCCGAGAATGCCGACGGCCTGATTGTTGCCATTGAGGTCGAGGGTGCCTCCATTCATCTGGAGAGTCTGCGTGGCACCGATGGCGTTGACGAAGAGAGTGTTAGTGCCGCCGTTGAGTTTGAGAGTGCCGTTATTGACGGTGGTCGCGCCTGTGTAGAACTGCGGACGGTTAAAGTTCAAGGCACTCGCATCTCCCTTGGCCACACCACCACTGCCAGTGATGCCGGCGGAGACATTGAGATCGCCCTTGGTATAGATAAAGCCGGGAGCCGTGCCAAAGGCGAGGAGTCCTCCGCTGATTCCCACATTGCCAGCCTGGGCGATGATGCCGCCACTGGTGACGGTGAGTGCCGTGTTTTGCGGGATCGGACCAGCGGCCAAGGTGCCGCCGTATTGGTTCAAGGTCAGGCTGTTGATCGTGGTTCCAGTGATGAAGGCGCCACCGTGCTGATAGCCCATCGCCACATTGGTGGTGGCCCCGGAATTGAGGAAGGGTGCATATTCTGCGGCAGTGAGGGCGCGGAAGCCGTTGCCGCCCGTGGCACCAGCCACGCCGCCTGCGCCGAAGTAAGCCGCGAAGGAAGTGCCCGTGCCGGTCAGGGAGGTGTCCACGAGGATGTCGGGACGGATGGAGATCGTGGTCGTGCCCGCAGCACCAGCACCACCGACAAATCCGGTCGGCGTGGCACCGGTGATGGTGAAGTTCGCCACCCCAGGACCGGCGGTGGCACCGAGATTCGGGCCGCGCAGGAGGAGAGTGGAACCAGTGACCACACCGCCGAGGATACCCGCGTTCAGCGTGGTGTTGCGCAGGGAGTTCGCCGCGAGATTGATGGTGCTGGCACCGGAGGCCATCGTGACGGTGCCGCCTTGAACCGCCAAGGGAGAATTAAGCGGAACCGTGGCCGCCGCGCTCAAAGTGAGGGTGTTGGTCACATGATTGATGCCCGAGATCGTGGTGTTGGCCGCGATCCCAGCCCCGGAAATGCCCATGCCGACGACGAAGTTGCTAGCGTCGTTGACGGTGAGAGTCGTGGAATTGGTGGTCGCCGCACCCGAGGTACTGGAATAGAGAATACCGAGCGACTCGGTCGTGTTTGTCCCGCTATTGCCGATGATCGTAAGCGTGCCACCATTCAAGGTGAGGCCGACGCTATCGGTTGCGGTGTCCACTTGGCCACCGAGGCGGCTGTTGACGTTGGTGCCCGTGTTGTCGAGAACGAGGGTGCCGCCATCAAGGACGATGTTGGAATTGAAGAGGCTATTGCCGGTGCCGGAGTAGGTCAGAGCGCCCTGGGCGGCGATCTGGGTGCCGGTGGACGTGCTGGTGCCGGTGAGCGTTAGATTGCCGTTGCCGATCTTGGTCACGTTGAGTGTGTTCGGAGCCGCCGCACTGAAGCGGGCGAAGCCCCCCCCAAAGGTGGAGTTGGTGTTGTCATAACCGACGAACAGGGTGCCAGCGGTGCTGCTGGAGTTGGTCACGGTGCCGTCGCCGATCAGGGAACCGAACAAACCACTGAAGCTGTTAAGATTGAGAAAAGTGCCACTGGCAAGATCCAGGCGAGAGTTGCGCGCGCCTACGGGAGCCCCGCCAGGAGCAGTGGCCACCAAGACATTGATGGCCAAGGTGCCCGCAGTGACGGTGGTATTGCCTGTGTAGGGGTTCTGCGCGGCCAAGGCGAGGACTCCGTCGCCAGTCTTGGTCAGACCCGCCGTGCCAAGGAGAGCGGCGGTGGTCTGCAAAGCGGGCTGGAGTGCGGACACGTTCTGGCCGTTCCAGATGGTTTGAGCGATGTTGAAATCGCGGCTACTCGCCCCGAGATCGACGCGACCTGCGATGGTGGCGATGGAACCCGGATTACTGGAGGTGACGGTGACACCGCCGTTCAAGGTGAGTGCGCCGCCAAAAGCCGCTCCGCCACCCTCAACGGAACCACCACCAGCAGTATTCACGCTGGGGTTGGTGTTACCACCGCCGTTGTTATTGAAAACGATTCCGGCAAGGGCGTTGCCGTTGCCAGCAAGGTTGAGCACCCCAGGGCCATTGATCACGACCGTGTTACCCGCCGCGATCTGCCCGCCATTGACGTCCAAGGAAAGAGTACCGCCATTGATGATCACGCCATTCGCAGGATCCGCTGCCAGGGGAACCGTGACCACCCCGGGAGCTCCGCCAAGGCGCAGCGTGCCCTGACTCACAATGGTGCCACCCGTGTAAGTATTAGGAGCGTAAATCCGCAATACCGACGGACCCGTTTTGACGAGAGAAACGGTCCCCGTTCCGCTCCCAATGGCCGTTGCGGTATCGACGATGTTCGAGTTGATGAAGATCGTGGCCTGGTTGTTATAAACGATCAGTTCGGTGTTGCCGCTGGCAGCGTTGCCCCCGGCGGTGAGAATACCGCGTGTTGCCGTGGTTCCGATGGAGGAGTTGTTGTTGTTGTTGCTCCGGACGATGCCGCCCATCTCGAGGTTGAGGACATTCGTGGCCGCACTGAAGGTGACATCCAGAGTGGCACCAGCGGCTAGGCGCAGGGCACCCGTGACGTTGTTGGCTGCGGTGAGGTTGGTGGTGGCCGTCAGGTTGGTGATGTTGCCGGAGGCAAGCGTGGTGGCATAAGGTGCGAATCCAGCCTGCCCCATTTCGCCGATGCCAAGTTCGGAATTGTAGCTCGCGTATCCTCCGTAGTTGGCGATCGCCCACGGCCCAATGATGCCGTTAGTAAGCACGGGGGCCGAGGTGAAGAGGATGTTTGGGTTACTGCCGATGGCACCCAGTGTGCCGGCGCCGGCGCCGTTGATGAAGTTGCCGAAGTTGACGGTCGCGCCAGAACCAGCGGCGCGGTTCAAAGAATCGAAGGTCAGCAGTGAAGAACTGATGCCCACGTTACCGTGTTGGGCGTTGATGGTCGAACCCGCCTGAAGAACATCGAGTGTGCCAAAGGTTTCCGAGGTGGCCATCTGAGGGCGCCCAATGTAGTTGAGCACGCCGCCACGCAGATTGATGGCAGCGGAGTCATTGAACCGGTTGTTTTCGTTGATGGTGCTGGTGGTGTTGTCCACTTGAAGCGTGGCGTAGTTGATCCCCAGATTCGTGGTTCCCGAGAAGCGGGCGGAATCGCGCATCAAAGTGGTGCCGCCAGAAATGAGGATGTCACCGGTGGTGTTGCTGTCGGAGAAAAGGGTCAGAGTGTTCGGCCCAGTGCGCTGGAAAGCAACGGAACCCGTGACATTGCCAGAGAAGTTGCGGTTATTCGCATCCAGGTTCTGGACAAAGGTCGAACCTGCGCCGCCGCTAATGGTGCCGCCCGCGTTGGCGACGGCCGCATCGGTGAAGAGACGGGAAGTCTGAGCATTGCCGTTCAGGTCCAAGGTGCCGCCGACAAGGCTGAGGTAGTTGTTGAAGTAGAGCGTGTTGTTGCCGCCGTTCATCCGCAAGGTGCCCTGATTGATGACGGTCTGGCCACCCGCGATGTTGCCACCGACGCCGGGGATCACACTGGCTGAGGGCTGGAGGGTGAGGATGCCGTCGCCCGCCTTGACGAAGGAGATGTTTCCGTTGCCCTGGCCGTTGCCGCCCTGGAGCAGGCTGGTGATGGTGGTGTTGTCCGTGGCGAGGCCGACGGTATGGATGATCAGCGGAGCACCGGCAGCCGTGTAAGAGAGTACACCGCCGCTGATGCCGGTGTTACCCGCCTTGGTGAGGATACCACCGCTCTGGATGGTGAGGAGGTCGAGCGGCTTCATCGTAACCCCACCGCCGCTTTCCAGCGTGAGGGAGTTGATTCGGCGAGCGTCGATGGCGGCGGGGGCGGAGGTGAGGCGGACGTTGGTGTCGACGGTGAGAGTCGAGACCATTTCTGTGCCGGTATTCAGCACGCGGAGAACCGCGGTGCCAGTTCCCGCAGCGGCGGCGGCGGCATCGGCGGTGGCGAAGGACACGCCAAGGCCGGAGGCGGTGTTATCGACAATCGCCCAAGGGATCACCCCTTTGTTCGTGGTGGCTGTGGCACCTGTCTGACCCGCGAAGGTGAACCCGGCACCGGTGGAGGCGATGGTGGAAATACCCGCAGCGGCGGCGGATCCGAGACCGGTGCCGCGGAAAAGAGCGGTGGCACCGGACGGCGGGGTTGTGGCATTGATCGCCGGAGAAGGATTGTTCGGCAGACCCAAGACCAAATTTGTGCCCCCCTGAGCGGCGGTGGAGGTGACGGTGATGGTGCTCTGGCCACGCCCGAAGGTGGGAACGCCGAGGGTTTCGGTGACCGTGGTCGCGGAAGCGGTGGGACCAATCAGGTTAAGATTGGCACCGGAGAGGGTAATCGGCCTGCTGCCGAGGCGGTTGTTCACCTGGGTTACGCTGTTGTTGAGCGTCAGGGTGGCGCTGGGAAGCACCTGCATGCCGACGGTATTACCCCCAGCCAGGGTTCCGTTGCCGGTCAAGGCAAGTGTGCCTTGAAAAATCTGCAAGCCGGTAGTGGCATCCGTTGGAATGACGGTGTTCGCCGTGGTGAAGTTCAGCGTGCCGGTGCCATATTTGCGGACGGAGAAATATTGGTTCGCCGTCGGGGTTGTTGCCGAAGTGATATTGCTGTTGAGATTGATGACACCATTGCCCTCGGTATTGAAGAACAAGGCTCGTCCGGTAGCGGTCGGGTTGTTGATTCCTCCGTTGATGTTCAGCGTGGCTCCATTTGCAGCACCAATGGCGGCATCGGCACTCATTGAGAGAGCGCCCGTGGTGGTGCTCGTTCCGCTGGCCCCGCGCAACTGGCCGCCAAAATTCACCCCACCTAATGGGACGTTTGCCGTGGTGCTGGAGTTAAGGGTGATCGGATTGGAAACAGAGACACCGTTGAGGTTCACAGCAGCCCCGACAACTCCAGGCACGCTAATGGCCGCGGTGGTTCCGAGAGCTGAGGCATTGCTGAGTTGCAGCACACCGGCATTGACGGTCACACCACCCGTGAAGCCTGCATTACTGATCGCGATGTCCAAGATCCCGTTGTCGCCCTTTACAAAACCATTTGTCAAGCCACCAAAGGCCGAGTTCAGGGTCAACGTCCTGCCCTGAACGACTTCGATGACGTTGTTGGCAGCGGTAATGTTGCTGAAGTTGATCGTGCGTGAGGTGGTAATGTTGTCCGCTGCGCGGAAGGTGGCCGTGGTGCCGTTGAGCGTGACGGTATTGGCGAGGTCACCGAGTGCCCCATCGCTAATGGCGGACAGCACCCCTCCGGTCACGGTGATGTTACCGGTGAACGTGTTTCCGGAATTGCCCAGAACGAGAGTGCCGGTGCCAGTCTTGGCGAGGGTGAATGCGCCGTCCACGATCCCAGAGAGTGTGAGGCCCTGGACCACGTTGGAAACCTGGGTGCCACCGACGCTGAAAGTGCTGTTGCCCCCGAGGGTGGACGCCCCAGTAAACTCCAAGCCGTAGCCATTGGCTGGGGTAACAGTAAGTGTGTTGGCACCACCGGTGTTCAGGTTGCCGAGCTGAATCATCTTGTTCAGCGCCGTGGAACCCGGAAACCCGGCCGTACCGGTGCGATCCACCAGAACGGTGGCGCTTCCAGTTAGGGCAAGATTGTCACCGAAAAAGAGGTTCTCGCGGTTGCCAAGGCCGTTGCCATTGGCACGGAGATCGAGCGTGGAACCGGCGGCCAGGACGATGTCGTTGACTGCACCACTGTTGAAAGCCTCGGCCCCCAGGGCACGGAGCGTTCCGGAGTTGACGGTGACCGTGCCCGTGAAGGAATTGTTCCCGCTGAGGACAGTAACACCATTGCTACTAGCGGGGGCGCTTCCTGAAATGACGAGATTTTTGGCACCAGAAGTTTCGGAAATGTTTCCGGAGAGCGTGAGTAAGCTGGTCGTGTTGGCGACAGCGTTGATGATGTTAAAGTCAGCGTTGCCCGTGCTGGCAAGGATGATGTCTGTGGAGATCAGGTCGTTGGCCGTTGCCGCCGCCGCCTTGGAAAGCACCGCCGCCAAGGGCCCATTGTCAAAGGTCAGCGTGCTGCCGTTGAGCGTCTGTAATGTGTAACCAAAGAAGGCAGTGGTTGGGTCTCCAATGTTCAGCGTGCCGGTCATGGCGTTAACATCAAGATTGATGGTTTGCGCCGCAGTGAGATTGGCCGTGAGGTTGATGATGTCCCCTGCAGCATTGGCCGGCACGCCTCCCGTCCAGCTACCGGCGGTGTTCCAAGTCAATGGACCAGCACCAGTCTGATTCCATGTGAACGTGGCACCTTGCACGGCAGGACCTGGCAGCCATGTCGCCATTAGGCAAGTCATGAACCATCCAATGAGTTGGCGGTGTTGGCGGAGTGTTTTCATAAGCAGTTAAAAATCAGAGAAAAAGGAAGCGGAAGCGATAGATCACGCTGGCCAACAAAAACAACGGCACCCAAAGGGAGCCGCTGGCGAAACATGTGCAGACATGCGTCGACGATAATGGTTGGATAACATTCTTGAATTAAACTTCATAAAACCACAGGACCCGCCTTTCCTGCAAACATATTTTTTAATCTGCAGAAAAAAAGTTTAACTCATTGAAAATCAGTGACTCATCAATTGATGAGCGCCCGCCAAAAGAAATCAGACATTTACTTACTCTAGACTGTTCATATGACTGACTTTTGAGCATCTCAAAAATCAACCGAACCAAGCTTAACCCTTAATTGACGGTTGCTCCCTAGCTTAATTAGGCCCACAAAGAAGGCAGGGATCCAATGAGAAGGAACGAACCACAAATACTGCGATTTAAGCACTTCTGTGATTTAGAATGCATAAATGCGTCTTGTTTTTTAGGAATCAAGAGTGCCCCCGACAGGAATCGAACCTGTATTTAGAGTTTAGGAAACCCTCGTTCTATCCATTGAACTACGGGGACCAGTTGATTTCCAACAAGATAGGTCTGTGAGTTGGCACGGGCCAAGGACGGGAGATTTAAGGCTTCAAAAGCCATGACTCAAGCACTTTGCGAGAGTTTTGCGCTTCAGCCCATTATAAGAATAACCCTGATCCCCGATTTAAAGAAAAAAGTGATCAGATGTGAATATTAAGGTTCAATTGATAATACAGATGACAACCATCTGACAGTAAACATTCCCAAAAGCATCATTCATGAGCACATTGCTGATGAACCGTCGGCTACCGCCTGGGGTGGTTCATGCGGTGGCTGGGGTGGCGGGGCTGAAGCCTCTGCCGCGGCCGCAGCTCGTCTGTATTGAGCCCAGAAAGTCCTTCACTGGTGGTTTCGGCGCTCAATTCGAGCCCTTTGCCGACGAATGCCGACTGCTGCTGGCTAATGACTTCCTGGAGCAGGTCAGCGATGCGCGTGGACTGCTTGATCACGAAGCCGTGGAAGTCGCGCCAGAAGCTGGCGTCCCGCAGCTTGTCGAGGTCCAAATTATGGCGCCCGAACCTGCCGGGAATGAGCTCCAAAAAGGCATACACGGCGTAAAGCGGGGTTCAATTCATTCCGCCGGGCATGCCCAGTGCCTGCCGCGAGTCTGGCACCACGGAAAGGGTCTCCGCCGAGTGCACTGAACCGACAGCGAGCGCCAGGAGCAGGAGAAAATGAAACGCGTGCGATTTCAGGGTTTGGTTGTCGGCTGTGGTCTTCCTCAGGCCAGTCCGTTGGACTGGCAGTAGCGTAAAATTTCGACCATGCCCTTGAGCCCAGTCTTGCGGCAAAGGTTGTGCTTGTGGACGGCCACCGTGCGGGGACTCAGGGACAGATCCTGCGCCACCTGTTTCAGGCTTTTGCCACGAGCGAGCTGCATGAGCACTTCCAGCTCACGGTTGGAAAGTTTTTCATGCACCTGCCCGCCGATGCCTTTGCGAACCGATTGATCGACGAACTTCAGCGCCAGTTCCCGGGAAATGTAGCTGCGCCCCTCTAGTGTGACCCGGATCGCTTCAAAAAGCTCGTGCGGAGGTGCGTCCTTGGCTACATAGGAGAGCGCTCCGAGCTGCAACGTGCGTGTAACGAAGGTCTCCTCCTGGTGCATCGAGACAGCGATGATGCGCGGCGGTTCCGGCAGCCTAAGCAACTCGGTCGTCAGTTCCATTCCCGACCGGTCGCCCAGTTCGATGTCCACCAGGGCCAGTTGGAAAGAATGCGCACGTGCCTCGGCCATCGCATCGGCGCAGGTGCCAGCGGACATCACCGTGGCCAGCGGAAACTCCGTCCGCAGCATGCTGGTGAACGCCTCACGGACTAGGGCATGGTCATCCACGACGAGAATGTTGAACGGAAGGTTATCGGGCATGAGCGGACTTGGGGGAAATGGGTTTAGGAGGGCGTTGAAACCGGGTGAAAGACCCGTAGGCCCACACGGGTGCCGCCAGTGGCGGTTCGCATGATTTCCAGACGCGAACCCAGCAGGAGGCATCGTGCCTCAATGAGTGGGATGTCACCGCCGCTATCCGCCGCCGTCCACAAATCGTCCTCGCCGTCATGATCGACGGTGATCTCCAGACTTTCGGGGCTGGCATGGCAGGTCACCTGCACCCACGAAGTGTGCGCGTGGCGCACGCAGTATCGCAGAACTGCCTCCATGAGATGAAATAGGTTCAAACGGCGGGCGAGGTCAAACTGAGGCTCGTCACCGTTGATATTGAGCACCAATGAACCAGCAAACTCCTCCGAGATGCTGCGCACCAGTTGCTGTAGCGCCGCGTTCAGTCCGAAAACCTTGAGCACAGGCGGAAATTGCCGCTCGGTCATCTCCCGCACGGTCTGCATCGCCAGCCGTAGGTTTGCGTCCAAACTTGTCAGGAGCTTTTCGATGCTGGTGGCATCCGCGCCATGGCTCAGCTCATGCCGGATCATTTCTCCGATGGAGGAGCAGGCAACCAGACTGCCAGAGACCTCCTTGTGGAGCATCTGCGAAATGATCATGCAGCGCTGGTCTTCTTCTTTCAGATGACTGCTAAGAACCAGCTGGTGCCTGATCACCTGTGTTTGTGTTTCTGAGTCTAAAGTGAGGTGAGGCATGATGAATAGTCCGTCATGTTAGAGCCGCGCTTGAATGCTTCACCGCGTATCGAAACCAATCATCTAAATGTACATTTATGTTTTAGCGGGTGATGAACTTTAGATCCTATCACCATTTCCATGGGTCATCTTTTCATTTTGGAAAATCGCCGTTACTGAATCACTGATTTTTTATTCAAATTTTAGTGGCCGTGATTGATTAATCGAGAGATGCCCTTAATCCGGCCTATCCAATCCCAGCTACTTGCAACTGAGTTCTCACGGTTGCCGAGGTTATCTGGCGCAAGCTTCACGGCAGAAGGTCTTAGCTCTGATCAGGGATCCATTCGCAACCGCCGTGATCTGGATGCCGAGCAAGCCAAGTAAATCAGGTTTGCCAGACTTTGTAGATCACATCAATGAGCCAGCGCAGGCCATCATTCTTCGCAGGTCTGCTGCGTGCGGACTCACAGCAGCGCGGTCGTGTCCCAAGCCTGAACCTTGCGCATGATTGAGAACCACTCATCAAGCTGCCCCCATTCAATTCTAACGCATCCAGCGAATCAACAAGGCCTCTGACGGCTCCATCAATGGAGCAGGCTAGGGCATCTCGGGGAAGTTTGGTTCAGAACTGATTTACGCCGCGTTGGCTTCAGCACCTTTGTGACCGAGCTGTTTCACGGCGAGGTTGAGTTGGTCGTACTCGATCGGTTTCTTGATCACCGTGACGGGCCCATAACCGAGAATGCGGCTGAGGATTTCGCTGTCAGGGTAACCAGTGATCACCACGATGGGCAGGTCGGGATAAAGCGCCTTGAGCTGGGAATAAACTTCGTCTCCGGGAACGTCCGGCAGCTTGAGATCGAGAAAGACGAAGTCAAATTTCTGCTTTTTCGCGATCGCGATGGCTTCTGCACCAGTGCCAACCACCAAACGACCGAAACCTGCCTTTTTGAGGAACTGCTTAAAGAGCGCCTGCAAAGCAGGATCGTCATCGACCACCAAAACGGTCGGTTGCCCAGATTCCTCTTCTTTGCGCAGCACATCACGGTCAAGGAGGCTGCGCTTGATGCGCCAGCGACCTCCGATTTGTACCGCAGGCAGCTGCCCGCGCTGCACAAGATAATAGACGGTGGGAAGAGGAATGCGGAGGTATTCCGCAGTCTCTTTCACGGTCATGAGTTCAGGTGCTGCTAGATCGGCCATATGGTTAGTGGAGTGGACTGAAAAGTTCGGGGCTTTAGAAAATAAAAATGAGTCGCTGAACTTGGATAATTCATGATTCGTTTATAAATCCCATCATTACAAGGTCTTTTCCGGCTTCGGAAGAAACAGGGACTTCAGATCATTGGTAGATTTGCGAATGGGAATCCAGATTGCAAACCAAAATTGCACATCGAATGAAAAATTCGGAAATGCTAAAGAATTTCATACAAAACATTCAAGCCAGAACCCAAACAAAAAGTCGAGCCAAATAGAGCCACTGCACACTTCCATCCGTGTTGGATCATGGCCGCTACGATGACTGTTTTGAGGCGTAAGAGATGCAAGACCTGGATTTTTGAGAATGGAATTTCAGATAGGCCCATTCGGCATCTGATTTGCGCTTTGCCACCGCTTGGCCTAGATCAACGGCTCCATGTCTGATTCGATCCCCAATGTCCTTGCTGAACGCTATGCCACTGCCCCCATGCGCGCCCTTTGGTCGCCGGAGGGCAAAGTCCGATTGGAACGCGATTATTGGATCGCAGTGCTGAAAGGTCAGCGGGATCTCGGCATCCCTGTGCCGGAGGGCGTGATTGAGGCCTATGAAAAAGTGAAGGATCAGGTGAATGTGGCCGCCATCATGCAGCGGGAGCGCATCACCCGGCACGATGTGAAAGCGCGCATCGAGGAGTTCTGCGACCTCGCTGGTCATGAACACCTGCACAAGGGCATGACAAGCCGTGACCTCACGGAGAATGTGGAGCAGCTTCAGGTGTTCCGCTCTTTAATAGAGATTCGCACCAAAAGCGTCGCGGTTCTGGCTGGCATCTCCCGCCGGGCGGCGGAGACGCGCGACATCCCACTCACGGCACGCACTCACAACGTCGCCGCGCAAGTCACCACCCTGGGCAAGCGCCTCGCGATGTTTGGGGAGGAAATGCTGCTCGCGTTTGGCGATTTGCAAAACGTCATCGCCACCTATCCGGCGCGTGGCTTGAAAGGCGCGGTCGGGACGCGGCTGGACCAGATCACCCTCTTCAACGGGGATGCAGCCAAGGCCAGTGAGCTGGAAAGCCGCATTTTGCATCACTTGGGCATGCCTGCGGCCTTCGGGGCCGTCGGCCAAGTCTATCCGCGCAGTCTCGACATGCAGGTCGTGGCCTCTCTCTGCCAGGTGGCCAGCGGCCCGTCCAGCTTTGCCCGCACGCTGCGTCTCATGGCCGGGCAGGAACTTGCCTCCGAAGGCTTTGCCAAAGGCCAAGTCGGCTCCTCCGCCATGCCGCACAAGATGAACAGCCGCTCCTGCGAGCGCGTGAACGGCCTGCATGTCATTTTGAAAGGCTACCTCGCCATGGCCGCAGGTCTGGCAGGTGACCAGTGGAATGAGGGCGACGTGTCATGCTCCGTCGTGCGCCGGGTGATGCTGCCAGACGCGTTCCTCGCGCTCGACGGCTTGCTGGAGACCTTCCTCACGATCCTAGATCAAATGGAAGTCTTCGATTCCGTCATTGAGCAGGAACTCATGCGCTACCTGCCATTCCTGCTCACCACGACGGTCATGATGGAGGCCGTCAAATCCGGCGCGGGCCGCGAAACCGCGCACGAAGTCATCAAGGAGCACGCTGTGCAGGTCGCCAAGGACATGCGCACCGGCAAGGTCCGCGAAAACGACCTCCTCGTCCGCTTGGTGCATGATCCGCGCCTGACACTCACCGAGTCCGACATGCAGCGCATCGTCGAGGCCGGCAAGGCCAACGCTGGAGATGCCCCGCAGCAGGTCGATGCCTTCTGTGGTCGCGTCGCAGCCATCGCGAAGGATTTTCCTGAGGCCGCGCAGTATCAGCCCGGGGTGATCCTATAGACAAAGGCAGAGCGTCGAATTCTCAGCGCTCGTCATGCAACGAGTGTTGCTCTCGTTGCGTTGATCCTCGCGCATGATTCTGCGTTCTCTTTCTCTGCTGCTTGCCCTTGGCCCCACGCTGTCCTTCGCTGAAAACTGGCCTCAGTGGCGTGGGCCTCGGCTCGACGGCACTTCGCAGGACACAGGCTTTCCGGTTTCGGCAGATGGGACCATGACGTGGAAGGTCGAGCTGCCCGGCAGCGGACATGCCTCGCCGATTGTGTGGAATGATCGTCTTTTCATCGCCGCAGCGGTGGCTGAGTCGGAGCAGCGTGTCCTCATCTGCCTCGACCGCGCCACGGGCAAGACACTCTGGCAGTCGAATGTGCTCAAAGCGCCCATCGAGAGCATCCATCGCCTCAACAGCCAAGCCTCCAGCACGCCAGCCACCGACGGCGAGCGCGTTTTCACCGCCTTCCTGGACAACACCGAAACCGAAGCCACGCGCAAAGCCAACACCGGACGCGTCATCGGCAAAGGCGAGGTGCCGAAGGGCACGGTCGTCATTTCAGCGCATGATTTTGACGGAAAACCGCTCTGGCAGGTGCGCCCGGGTCTGTTTTCCAGCAAGCACGGCTTCTGCTCCAGCCCGGTCGTGTTTGAGGACAAGGTCATCGTGAACTGCGACCACGACGGCGACGGCTACATCGTCGCCCTGGCCAAAACCGACGGCAAAGAGCTATGGCGCATCGAACGTCCCAATCATACCCGCAGCTACTGCGTGCCGCTCATTCGCGACATCGGCGGGCGCACGCAGATGGTGCTCAGCGGCACGCTCTGCGTGACCAGCTACGATCCCCGCACTGGCAAGCTGCTGTGGATCATTGACGGACCCACCGAGCAGTTTGTCGCCTCGCTCGTCTTTAGCGAGCAGACCGGCCTGCTGTACATGACCGGTGGTTTCCCTGAGCATCACCTCCTGGCCATCAAGCCCGACGGCAGTGGCAACGTCACCAACACCCACATCGTCTGGCGCACGAACAAAGGCGTGGCTTATGTTCCATCGCCCATGATTCAAGGAGAGCACTTCCTCATCGTCTCCGACTCCGGCATCGGCCACTGCTTCGACGCGAAGACCGGCGACATCCTCTGGGAGGAGCGTCTTCGCGAGCACCACGCGTCCCTCGCCAGCGCGGAGGGCCACGTCTATTTCATCAACGACTTCGGCACGCTGCGCACCGTGAAGCCGGGCAAGAGCTATCAGGCGATCGCCGAAAGCGAGTTGGGTGAGAAGGTTTTCGCCTCTCCGGCCCTCAGCGAAGGCCAGATCTTCATCCGTGGCGAGCAAAGCCTCATCTGCCTCGGCAAACGCAGTGCGAAAACTGCCTCACGCTGAACGCCGCTCCACACTCCGGGCTTGTTCAACGCCAGGGGCATTGGCTGGCGCGCTCTGGCTCGCAGCAATGCACCCTTTAATGTTCGGCCTTGTGTGGTCGATGGTCTGCTTCGCTGATGTCATGGTAAACTAGTTCTGTGGTAGAGGAACGGCGTGCGACCGGAGAAAGTCGTTCAGGAAATCTGCCTTCCCGGTGATGAATATCGAGTCGGTCTTACCATCGGGACGGTAAACGACGGCCTCCCCACACTGGAAACAAAGAAGAAAGTCATAGATCCCGTCTGAGCCACGAGCACGGAAAGCATGACGTGGATCAAAGCATGCCGTTGCATCCCAGGCCCCATGGGTAGCGCCCGAAATCATGTCTGCAATAGCGTCTCTGTCGCTCTGAGCGGCCAAACGGTATTGCCCTACAATCTGATGCCCACGAAAGCCCTGCTTCAGGTTCTCTTCTGGCCACGGTTCGATCGAGTAGAACACTGCCTCGGAGTCTGAGCGCAGTGCTCGCAGCGATGCAGACGAAAAACGGTTCAGTGGTGTGTAGTGGCACCAGCCAAGGCCAAGCAGACAAAATGCAACGAACACCCAGATACAACCGAAGCGTCGTTTACTTGGGGGCGGGCTATCGCTGGTCTGTTGTTCACTCATTCGTGGTTGGGCGAGTGACTTTGCTCCTCTTGGCCGAACAGTGTGGATGGTTAACAGATCGTGAGGTTTGTCAGCAGCTTTATCGCTAACGTTTTTGTCGGAAAAGTACGGGCGGCGGTGCTCATGGGTGTCGTTTTACCCTCCTATGCCGTTGCTGGGCAAGAAAATATGGGGCTTTGCAACGGCATAGGAGGGTAAATTCCATGGGTGAATATTCCAAACTCTGAGCCAAGTCTCGAGGAACGCCTGCGCGGCTTGATCCGCCTGAAGCCATATTGATTCAGTCGCCTTCTCCGGCACATTCACCCTTCCGCTGCGTTCCAGGGCGGCTCCTTAGTCGCATTCTATCTCGTGGCTGCCGCCGCCGCTCGGTGGATAAAGTGTCTCTCTCCTTGTTCGTGCGATTGGCCCAAATGTGTCAATGACTCAACGCGCTTGGATGTTTGGTGCAGGGGGCTTATACACTCAAAATCCACCAGCGGTCTCAAGCCAGTAGGCAGATGATTTCCCGCAGATTCGGTTTATCCGCGAAGTGAGTGCGTTGGCTCAATTCGTCAGGCAGGATAAAAACGGCGCACCCACTTCCCGGATGAGCCGCAGATTCAGAGAGGCCCACCGATGATGTCGGAAGAAAATCTGCGGGCCTCCATGAATCTGTGGGAGAAACAAGAGCGGCTGCATTCAGTTTTCGATTTCATGCGTAGGCCCTGTTTGGTGCAGGAGCTGTTCATTCCCTTGGCCAAAACGAGGTCTTCTTACGTTTGGAAGGTCGCTCAAGCCCTGTGAGTGACCGGGGAGACGTTTGGAAGGTCGTTCAAGCCCTGTGAGTGACCGGGGAAGCGTTTGGAAGGTCGCTCAAGCCCTGTGAGTGACCGGGGAAGCGTTTGGAAGGTCGCTCAAGCCCTGTGAGTGACCGGGGAGACGTTTGGAAGGTCGTTCAAGCCCTGTGAGTGACCGGGGAGACGTTTGGAAGGTCGCTCAAGCCCTGCGAGTGACCGGGGAGACGTTTGGAAGGTAAGTTTCAGAGAACACACCGCAGAGATGAGAAAAGCGCAGAGGCTTGAACTCAACGGGAATGCTGAGACGGGGAGTGACTTCCCGCAGATTCAGGGAGAACAGCCTTCAAAAAGCAATCCTCGGTGCCATTCAGGTCAGTGTGCAACGGCATGGCGGAATGGATGGAAGTGATGGCCCCTGACGATGGGTCAGCCTGTTGCATCCTGCCCCCCCTCACTCAGTTGGTGAGACCATTGATGTCGAGCAGCTCGATCATAAAGACCAGGGTGCTGAACGCCGGAATTTTCGGTGAGGGGCTGCTGCTGCCGTAGCCGAGGTAGGTGGGAATCACGAACCGGAACTTGTCACCCACCTTCATCAACTGCACGCCTTCAGTCCAACCACGGATCACACCATTGAGAGGGAAGCTGATCGGCTCACCGCGCTCCACCGAGCTGTCGAAGACCGCGCCGCTGAGCAAAGTGCCGTGATAGTGGACCTTGACGGTGTCAGTGGCTTTGGGTGAAACCGTGCCGCTACCGCGCTGCAAGACCTCAAACTGCAATCCTGAGGCGGTGGTTTGCATGCCGCCGCCGACGTTGAAATTCAAAGTCGCCGCAGGAGCGGGGGCGGAAGGCAGCGAGGCGGCAGCAGGAGGAGCTTTTTTGGGCGCTGGCTTGGTCGGCTGGCTACAGCCGAGAAGGAGCAGGGATGGAAGAATGACGAGGGAGGCGACTTTGATCATGGTAAGAGGCTTGAGGCGGCCCAGTGTCTCGACTTGCTCCCTGCGGTCAAGCCAGCATGTCGAAGCTGAACGGCAGGCGTGTGGTGCTGGGGCTCGATCCCCGCTTGAATCCCGTGCCAAAGCATGAGACTCAGCGGCCATGTCCTGGATGTCCTTTCCCGCCCTTGAGGCTCTGCCTGGTTTTGCGCATCGTTTCACGCTGCGACACCCGGAGATCGACGTGGACGCGGAGCGGGCGGTGGTGGTGGAGCGGTTGTGGCCGTGGCATCACGAGCAGGCGGCAGAGCTTGGCTTTTGTGGCACCGCCTTGTGCATCACCGAGCAGGTGCATGGCTGCGAAGTGGCGGTGGTGGAGTCACCTCAAAGCGAAGTGGCGGCAGGAGCGGATGGCCTCATCTCCAACGTGCCCGGACTCGTGATCGGCATCTATGTGGCGGACTGCTGCGCGGTTTATCTGGCGGATGCCCGCACCGGAGCGTTTGGCGTGGTGCATTCGGGCAAGAAAGGCTCCGAACTCGGCATCACGGCGCGGGCCATTGCGCTCATGCAGCAGCATTATGACACGAATCCGGTCGATCTGGTCGTCCAGCTCAGCCCGTGCATCCGCCCGCCGGCTTATGAGACCGACTTCGCAGCGCAAATCCGGCAGCAGGCGCTCGATGCGGGTGTGCCTGCCGGGCAGGTGCATGACACGGGCGTTTGCACGTCTTCGGATTTGCGCCGGTTTTATTCCTACCGCATGGAAAAGGGCCGCACCGGGCGCATGCTCGCGCTGCTGGGCCAAAAAAGCTGATCTGCGATGACTTTTCATTCTCCCGCCAAAATCAATCTCTGGCTGCGTGTCTTGGGCAAACGCCCAGACGGCTTCCATGAGGTGGAAACTCGTCTGTGCCGTCTGGCGCTGGGCGAT
>Ga0315908_10001514_pt1 | contig 17402 bp, 11 predicted proteins | sample LakEriMetagenome_12_FD_203520 | JGI IMG/M metagenome (GOLD analysis project Ga0315908, IMG submission 203520) | Freshwater fungal communities from buoy surface, Lake Erie, Ohio, United States - Buoy 4 MA124 | ecosystem: Environmental > Aquatic > Freshwater > Lake > Lake biofilm | place: USA... | reverse complement strand
GCCTTAAAAGCCTTAGTCAATTGTCCTGTTGAATACTCCTTCATTAATTTTCCAACATCATTATAAACCGTTATTACTCAAGGATCTTTTAGTTTATTTTCTTTTATCTCCTCTTCTTTCTTTTCAAATAGTTCTTATTCTATTGCTTAATCTATTTTTATATTCTCCTATTAGTTCTCTTCATTCATAAATTTATTTAGCAATTATTCTTCTTCTTTTGTCATCTCTAAATCTTAACTTATTTTATAAAATCCATCTTATATTACATCGTCGTATACTTCATCTTCTTCATTATTTTTAAACTTATTTTCATTTTTAAAATTATTTTTTAATTGTTTTTCGTTAATTTTCATTTTTTTATTCTTAATTTTACTTATTAAATCTATATTTATATCTTCTTCTTTTTATTTATGTTTTTTTTATTTTTCATTTTTTTATATATTTGCTTTTTATTTATTTTTTTTTTATATTCCCATTATTCAATATATATTAATTAAAGATATTATCTAAAAAAAAAATAATTTAATATATAAAAATATATTAATATTATTTTTAAAATAATAATCAATTTTAATAATAAAATTAAATAATATATAATTTTTTTCATTTGGTTAATTAGTTTATTTCTTCTTATTCAGAATCTTTTATTTTTTTATATAATTTGGTATATAGTTTAGAACCTAACAATGATTTTAATTATAATATTTACTTTAAGTCATTTTTCCTTTTAATTCTTTTATTTATGCGTCATATTTTTCCTTTATTTATTTTATTTAAATATCAATTGACGATTAATTTTTTATACTATTTCTTTTATAATTTTAATCTTTTTTATATTAATCAATATCCTTTTATTTATCTCCATTTTCATATGTTTCTTATTTTATATAGGTTTATATTTGATTATCAATCTATTAGCTTTTAATATTATTGTCTTCTTTTTAAGGGATTGTTTTTTCTTATATTATATCAAAATTCTTTTAAATATCTTGATTATTTTAAATTTTTTCATTATTTTAAATATTTTAATTTGATTTCATTTTTCTTAATTATTCTTCTTACATTTATTTCATTAGCATTTTTCTGCGTTCAAATTTTTATAATTTTGTTTCTAAAATAATACTTCTTCTTTTTGTCAATTATTATTCTTATTCTTTTTCTTATTAAAATTATTCTTATTCTTAATATTTTATATTATTTTAATATTATTGTTTTTGTGACTAAATATTATTTTAATTTTTTTGCAATTCATTTTTATCAGGTGTAATAAAATTTTATCAATCTGATAATAATTCATTTTTATTTGGAGGTTCACATTAATTATTTAATTAACCATCTTCCAATATAACATATAAATTTTATTTTTATTTAGAATTCATATTATTAGAAAAACTAGTTCTTACAGAAGTATTCTAAGAATTGGTATAACTTTTTATTTTTCGTTCCTATATTTTAGCTTGAATATTTAACTTCTATTTATTTATCTATTATTTCATTTTTTCTTATTATTAAATTTAGCCTTAATTTATTTTTATTAAATCTTATGTGACAGTTTCACTACTAATTTGATTTTTTGCATCATTTATTTTATTTATTAAATGCTAATTATTAATAGACTTCTTATGATTTTTTAATAACTCAATTTCCGTTTCACTTATTCCTTAACTTCTTAAGACCATCATTTGTATTTTATCTTTAAATACTAAATATTTTTAATCATTTATTGCTTCATAATATTCTACACCTAGCTATTATATATTTATTTAGATTTACTTAATATAACTCGACTAATTATTCTAATTTCTTTTAATCATAAGGGGGTTTTTATAAATCTAATTCTAAATTAAAAACTTGCTCTGCAAAATTTTAAGGTAATTGAAATTTATTAATATATTTATTTTTTTGAGTTTAAGTATTAGAATTAGGTATTTTAGGTTTAGATCTTCCAAAAAGAGAAGAAAACATAAATTAAAATGATTATTATAAAATATTTATAAGATTAGATATAAAATAAAAAATTTATAAAAAAGAATATATAAATGGACTTAACAATATACTAGAATAAATTACAATAGTCTTAAATATTAAATGAAAAGGAATTAAAGCACTTATGCGATTTATCAAAAGAAATATTTATGGAAGAACCAAATGTGGTGAATATAAACTATCCTGTGACAATATGTGGAGATATTCATGGATAATTTTATGACTTACTAGAATTATTCAAAACAGGAGGATAACCTCCTTAAACTTGCTATATATTCGATGGAGACTTTGTTGACAGGGGATACAACTCAATAGAAACGATAGAATATCTATTGACCTTAAAATGTCTATATCCTGGAGAGATTACGCTATTGAGAGGAAATCATGAGAGTAGATAAATAACAAAAGTTTATGGATTTTATGATGAAATACTAAGGAAATATGGTCATGAAGGGCCTTATCAATAATTTATGGAGGTGTTTGATTTATTACCAATAGCTGCACTGATTTAAGGCAGAATTCTATGTCTGCATGGAGGATTGAGTCCAGACATTAAGACAATTGACCACATCCGAACAATAGATAGAGTTATGGAGATTCCTTATGAAGGACCTTTTTGTCATATGATGTGGTCTGATCCAGAAGAATTGGAAAATTGGGCTCATTCAACAAGAGGAGCTGGTTGGCTCTTTGGTTCTAATGTTGTTAAAAAGTTTAATCATCATAATGGATTAGATCTTATTGCAAGGGCTCATCAGTTGGTCCAAGAAGGTTATAAATTCTGGTTTGATTATCAACTAGTCACTGTCTGGAGTGCTCCTAATTATTGTAACAGGATGGGAAACGTCGCTGCTATTCTCTAAATTGACGAAAAACTACAAAAGAAATTCAAAATATTCAATGCTGTTCATGAGTCAGCTCATTCAGTTAACCCCAAATTTGTACTCCCTTATTTTCTTTGAAAATAAAAATATATTTATAATAAGAATTGCCATGCATTTATAATACAATAATATAAAATAATATAATATTTTAATAATGGAGGGTGAACTATATATGTGGACAAATATATTTAGCGGATGGAAGTTGAGATATTTCATATTACATAATTAGGTTTTAATAATCTGTGAGAAGAAGGGAGGATTCACAATAGGACAATTACATTTGTAAATATCTAGTATTCACTTGACTCCTGATGACCCTTTAAAGATTGTGATAAATAGTGGATTGAGTGAAGTAAACTTAAGGGCAGGCACAATTTGAGAGAAGATAGAATGGGTTAATATATTGAGGCAACAGTAGAATTTGTCTTTTAATTAAATGATTGAGAACAATCTTAATTAATTGATCTGAGAGCGGAATAGATTCAATGAAGAGTATGATTAAATTATAAATTCATTGAGCATGAAGTAACTTGATAAATAGTTAGCTTAAATCAATTCTCATCTTTCCATCATTCAGGAAACTATCTAATCTCATTAACATCACTCTTTCATATTCTCCATCCACAATCACACTATCGGCATCTAAACTGCTTTTCAATCCATCAACAAACTCATTTAATAGTTTCAAATCAAATTTGATGTCCTCTTCAAAATTATCAACAAAAAACAACAAATACAGCCATAACAATAGTCATAATAAATATCATTTTAGTAATCATTATTATAATAATAATAATTATCATCTTAGACATAAAAATTTAACTCTCCTAATAATCATTAAGAAAGTTAATCCAATAGTTTTATTAGTTTTGATAATATTTAAGAAAAACAAATTGATACTAAGCAAAACTATATCTAAAATAAAATTAAAGAGTTGTAAGTTAGTGAATAGGAAAAATATGAGATTCTCAGGGATTAAAATTTATTTTAACTTGAACTTTTCAAAGAGGATGTGTTTGATGTTTAATAGATAAAAGTTATGGAGAGTACAAAAAGTGATAACAGTAATTAGAATGTGTGGAATTTTTTGAAGGAAAGGATAGGAAAAGACTTGATGCTTTAGATATTACCAAGTAATATAAAATATAGAAATAATATAAATATAATATATTAAAAAGATAATAATTTATTATATAAATATGATAGTATGGTATTAATGCAATATTAATTAGATAATAAAAAAATATAATAATAAATATAATAAATAATGAAGTGGATATGCATGAAGATGTGAGTATGCTTCAGAGAGTAGCTGAGTAAATTTAATATAGAGATGTGCTTTGAAAGGGGAATGAAGAAGAAGAGAGCTGTATCCGAATGGGATATGCTATTGGATTCGCTTTGAGTGGATTATAATAGAGTATGGGAAGGAACAAGATGCCTTTCTATTGCAAGAAGGGTGAAGTGCTAGTGATGTGAGATCTAGAAGGTAATAAGTATATTAGTGAACAAGTGAATTAGAACACTATTGCTTATCATTACTAAACTTAACATTATACTATCAAGGGAAATGTTCAATTATAAATGTTATTCTGGGGCAAGTAGCTTTAGATCAACTTACAAAACCATTATCATTACATTATATTTTAAAAACATAAAGATATCATCAAATATAAAAAACCCAAAGTAGTGTTGTAAAACATCATCATGGGTGAAATGTATGTTGATTATTATGGAGAAATGGTATTTGAAAATGTAAACAATAAAGATATTGCTATAGTAAACATTCAGCCAAGAACCAGATAAGTTTCAGGACTTATCAAAAATAGAAAAGGTGAAGTACAGTTCGAATTGAAAGGCACTTGGGATAATCACTTGTATTTATAAAGCCCTAATCAGGAAATTAGTCTTTGGCATAATAATAACACTTAGTTCAAGTTGTAATCTATTGACATCAATTCTCTTTCCCAACTTGATCTTAAAGACACTCGTTTAAGGAAAGATCTAGCTTACTTTCGTCATGGCTCTTTCCATAATGCCAATACCGTCTATCATAATTATCTCTCCAATTAAGATGATCACAAAATCGATCTCAAGTACTTTGTTCCTTCCCCTGACAATTCAAATGAGTATCTCCTTAATATACAATGATAATACAACTTACAATAAAACTTTATTTACTTATTTATTCCATTTTATATTTTCTATTTTTATTTTATATTTATATGTATTTTTTATATTATAAATAATCATTCGATGTGATCTTTTATTTTGCTGTTACATTCAACACAATACTCAATTTCATTCATTTTACAAATTTTACAAATGTTGTAGCATCCACATTCCAATAAAATCAATAATTTTTATTATTAACACAAAATGCATTCACTAGTTACTTAAACTGTGCATTCTTCATTTGCTATTTAATCATAATTTGTTTTTACTGATTTTTTATTATAATTAACTTAAATAAATTTTTAATCGTTACTTTTATTTTCTTTTTGACTTTTAATGTGATTATAACAACAATTTTTATTTGTACATTCACCTTTTTATTTTTCATATTTGCAAATATCTTTATGAAATTTATTACAGTTTATATTACAACTTTACTAGCTACTATAAATACAAACCTCATGATTTGAATTACAATTATTAACTTTACAAAATCCTTTAGTTTAAAAAAGACACTTCTTATATTTAATTATAAGATTATTTATTTATTTTTATATAAAAATACGTTTTTTTAATTTTAATTTAGATTTGATTTATGCTTATTAGTTATTTAATTATTCATTTATTATCAATATTGTATTAATTTTATTATTTAATTTCTAGTAAAAAAAGTAATATTTTTTATTATAATTTAATTAAGAATAAATATTTATATAAAAATAAATTTATAATTTTTTCATTATTTATTTTGATTACTTTTTTATTATTTTAATTAAAAAAATTAATTAAATCTATTAATTATTTTTTACATAATTTAATAATTGTCTAAAAATTAGAAATAAAAATAATAATAATAATTATATTAATTTTGCGAAAATATAACAGAATAATAAGTAAAATTATATAGATTAAATAATTATATTATATAATTTATCATTTTTTCATCTTGCTGTACCTTTAAATAAGCTTAAACCAGCTTAATGACTTTTGATTTTGGATGCTTATTTTTATTAATAAATTGAATTAAAATGTTAATTTATATAAATTCTATAATCAGGAATAGTATCCAAATTATCAACAAAAATTAATTTTTCCTTTATCATTTTAATGATTACTTATTTCCAAAAATTATCTGATCTGGTTAACCAATTATAAGTTAAAATATTTAAATTTTATATTTAAAAAATTTATCTAAAGTCTAAAAAGCTAAAAATGATAAGTGCAGAATATTTGCCGATATATTTTAGCAGATCTTGTTTGAACTTTTTTTTGTTGTTTAAAAGTAAGGGAGTATGAATAGATTAGTTAATTTTGAGTTGAGAATGTTTGAGGTGAATTTATTAAAGCGAGTTAGAGATGAGGGAAGAATAAGTTTACTAGAACCTAGGAGGTAGAGAGTAATAAATTTAATTTATAATTTGCTGATAATTATTGATGATGTCATTTTAGAAAGAGTTGATGAGAGTAAGGTTCTTATTGGATTGTTGAGAAAGATCGAGCAATTTTTGCAATTAAGTGGCAGACATTTTCTTATTGACTTGAGGAGTATTCTGAATTTAACTAGCTCTACTGGCAAATCTAAAGGTGGAAAGTGATTCAACCCTATTCAATGAATTTTTACTTGAACAACAGATTAATCTAGTGTAGCTATTTCCTCCTAAACAATTTTCCAATAATCTAGTCAACAAACTATCTCTATATCCAATATGCTGGTTTTTTATCTAATCCTATAGAATTTTCTTTGTCTTCTTATCCTTAGCTAATTTTAACTACTTTTCTAATTTGTTTAAATTTATGATATCATCTATCACATTTCCTAATGCTAATAATGATTGATTAATATTGCATGCTTCTTTCATCCTTATTCCTTCTGCTCCTGATTTCTCTACATTTTCAGTGCCTGCCAAATCAATTAACAACATTTAACTTGCTGTTTACTCTTCGTTCTTACTTGTGATACAAGTCAACACTATAATTCCATGACTACGACTTGAATGCATGTTTAAATCTGTTTCCCCCATTTTCCTTTTCATACTTCCTATTTAAATCAAATCCAACATTTTAGCACTACTGTCAATAGGAATTTGAGTTGCATTACATACTACCAGATTTGAATCCTTATCATGATAAATTTTTGCTTTATACTCTTCATCCACATTCAATAGATCTCTGATCTTCTCATTGTAGATTTCTATATAGCTCATTCTTATATCATAAGTTTTATCACTGTGATTTTCATTATAAATAATGTCAAAAATACTCTATACAATTCTAGGTACTAAGCCGTAGTTCTCATCTATCATCTGTCCTTTATTGTTCTGCTTAATTATCTATTACTTCATAAGCTATATATTTTACTGATTATCGAATCCTGGTCCCAAAATCGTATGGGTCTTCCCCGACCCACTTTGTCCGTAAACCAATATGCTTTCATTATACCCATTAATAAAATCTTTTACTAGAGGTAAAGCCACTTGATTAAACATTTATTGTTAATCTATATCCTCATTAAATATCTTGTCAAATTTAAATATGTTTTGCTTATTGTTATCTCCACTAATACTTAAAGTATTTTTGTCTATTTATTCTACACATTATCTATGTTCCAGTTCTTCGCCTTAGTCTGGTCTTAATCTTATATAAACTGCACATCCTGCTTTTTCTTATTATTATTATTATTCTTCTTCTTCTATTATTTAACCATCTTATGATTTAGATAAATTCTTTGTTAATTTCATTTACTTTTTTTATTCTGCTTTCTTTTTGATCCATTCCAACTATTAATCCAATAAAACTTAATCTGACACCATTATTTAATCATTATCTCCGTTTCCCCAAACTTACTATATTAAACTCTAGATATTATTTATAATTTAAATTTATTAAATTTTATATTACTTAATTAACTGAAAAATCTTAAGAATTATTCATATTTATTAAAGTTTCATCATCTATTTATTTTTTTATTGTATCCTTTTTACTTACTATTCTATTTTTCCTATTACTTAACATTTTAATTTATTATAATAAAAATAATAAAAATAATAAGTTTTAAGTATAATTATTAAATATAAACAGTTAAAAATATAATTTAATTTGATTAATTTATAAAACAAAACTAATAAATATTAATCTTGATATTTAATATATAATTAATAAAATAATGAATAATATTCATCAATAAGATTAAAATTTCAAAATAGATAAAGAGAAACTAAACAAAAAAATAAACTGACTTTTAAATTTGAAGTAAGAAAATAATAATGAAAAGATTTTTCAAAATAAGATTAAAAATACAAATATATAATATTACAATAAGGAAAATATAAATAAATTAAAATAATCTATATAGACATAAAGATACTACAAAAACAGGATAATAAATTTTTTAGTAAATAAATCATAAAATCCAAATTTATTTTAATCATAAAATGATATAAATTCTTATGATGTGTTAATTAAATTTCATTAACAGGAAGAATCACGTCAAAAATTTAATGAAAATCTATTGATTAATAGCACTGATGAAAAAGATTGTAATGATTAATAAATTAATTTAGAATTTAATCAAACGATCGATAATTTTAACTAAAATTTAGTAAAAAAACATCACATTAAAAAAAATTTTAATAAAACTAATATAAATATCACTAATACTTTTATAAATTAAAATTAACCTGAATTAAAATAAGATAATTTAAATGATAAATATAAAAAATGTGTAATTTAAAATAATTAAAGTATTTGATATTGTAATTAATAAAAAATTAATTATTAATATTATGATTTATCTAATATTTCTATTAATAATAATGATAATATTAATAATAAAAACTAGAATTTTAAATTAAATAATGCAAAGTTAAAAAATTAAAAAAAAAATAATAAAAGTAAAATAATTGAAAAAAACCTACCACCTTTAATTAATGATTTGAGTCGATACTAAAATTTAAATGATAAATAAAATAAATCAATAAATAATGAAAATGACATAAATAGCTATTTGTAAGTAAAGTGAGGTTATTTATTATTAAATTTAAATAAGGAAAAATAAAACTTTTTAGATACTTAAAAAAATACTGAATAATTTATCAAATACTACATATGAGATCAATTAGCTAAAAAAAAAAATAATTAAATAAATAATTTAAATAATCAAATTGAAATTTCAAAAAATAATGAAGAATATCTTGAAAATAAAAGTAATAAAAAAATAAATAAAGTTGAATTAGATATTAATGCTATTAATTTAAAATAATTAACATTTCATAATTTACAAATAGCAAAATTATATTAGTAAAAAAATAAAGATAAAAAAATCATAAAAAATTCTTCTTTATAAGAATGTTTTATACAAACCAAAAATAATATATATTAAAAAAATATAAATTTACAGGGCTAAAAAAATTAATTTTTATATTAACAAAAAAATAAACAAAAAAATTAAAAAAAATATAATGAATAGAATATTTTAAATACTGATTTATAATAATTTTTCAATCAAATTGATTAAAATGAAAAAGAAAAGATTAAAAATAAAGATTTTGGTATAATATTATTAAATATAAATTATATTTTTAAGAAAATTTTCCTTTTAATAATATAATTGAAAAATAATCTTAAATTAATAAATAATTATCAAGTTTAAGTGATTAAAATAATAATTAGATAATTAATGAAAACACAAGATAATATGCATTTAATTAGGAAATAAAGTATATAGAAAATTAAATTAGATAATAAATGTTAAAATAATAATAACATAATATAAAAAATATAAATATATCTGCTTGGGAAACTAAAGACTTATAAAGTAATAATAATAGTTAAACTTCTTTTTGATAAAAATTTAAAAAAATTAATATTATATAAATTAAAGTTTATTTGATAAAATTGAAAATTTATAGATAAGAACAATAAAATATTATGTAAATAAAAACAGTTTATAGAGATAATTTATAATTAAAATATAATAATATAACTAAAATTATTTTTAATTTAATGAGAATATATTATATATAAATATATAATTAAATGGAAATAGATAGTGAAATATTTAAATGGTTAATAATAATGGAAATAATTGACTAAAAATATCTTAATAATGCAGGAATTAATATAAGAAATAAATATTAATTAGATGAAAGAAATAGTTAACTATTTGAAAATGCGGTTTTAGTCAATTAATTGAGTGATAAATTATTAAAAATAGAAAATAAAGAAATAATATATGTAAACGCTATCAAACAAGATTCTTCCATTTTAACTAAACTTAACAATTGGAATACAGTAGTAAATAAACTGAATTAAATAAATATAAATTTGGATTAAGACTTAAAAGACCTTGCGATTGCTGGGGATAAACAAGTTGTCAATTTAATATTAAAAGATATATATTAGCAATATAGTTTAAAATTATAGAATATCAATTCAATAAATAATAAAAACAACAAAAATATTTCCAACTCTAATAGTAATTTCAAAAATAATAGCAACAAAAATCCTAATACTCTGCTTTAAAAATAATAGATAAATATATAAAAAAAATAAAACAACAATACTCCAAACATAACATAATTTTTGAAAGAATAAAATTAAATACTGATTTTAAATAAAAGTAATATTTAAATATAAAATTAAATATCTCAATTTGATAAATATGTAAATGAAACTGATAAATAAATAAAAAATTATAAGACATTTAATTTATTGTAAAATGAAACAAACAGTAATATTAAAAAATTCTTAAATATAGACGAGTGTACAGATTTATAATAAATAGTAATATTTAGTTTATAAGAATGCATGAAGTAAGATTAAAAATAAATATCTCATATCATTTAAAATGATTATCAAATATTGTAGACACTAATGATAAAAGGAAAATAAAAAAGTTTTGGAGTTTTATTATAATGGATTGAATTTTTAAAATAAAATATATATAAGATAATAAAAGTAACAACTGAGAATAATCAACAAATAATAAACTTTTTATTTATGATTATTCCTTGCATATTTTCAAAAGAAAGAGCAGTAATTTAAAATGCATTGTAGTTAATAATAAATTATGTGAAGGGCATATAAAAGTTGAATAATTTAAATTATAACTAAGAATTATATTAATGGATAATAAATTGTAGTAAAGGGTGTAAAATTTTTTAAAGTAATGTAAGTAGTAGTTAAATAATTAATGATTAAAGCAAGATAAAAACAACAGACAGGATTAATGAGTTTTTATTAATTAATGAGAATGACAGTGAATTATAAATATTATTAATAAATATAATAGAGAGTATTTTGATAGTGAATGTAGATAGAATAAATGAGTTTTTTAATAAGGAGATGATATGTGAAAATGTGCGATATTTAAAGATAATGAGAATAATGATAATAAATATTAATTAAATAAAAGAGAAAATGATAGAGTAGAGAGTGATATAGAATATGATAGAGATGAGTGTGAAGTAAATAGAGATGGATAAGAATAAATGGATAGGACTTAGTGTAATAGGAAGTGTGATAATGAAAGGAGGATGGGAGATGGAGAAGGAAGAAGTAAGAGAACTACTGATATTAATAAAGAGAGGAATAGGAGATAAGAGTGAGGTAATAGGAGTGTAAAGTGTATGTGTATTGTTTGAAGTGTTGGAGAGGTTAGCAAAGAGAGAGGATAATCTAACAGGAGTGGTGTATAAGATGTTGGTGTTTAGTCTAATTGAGAACTATCAACGTGAGACTGTGAGAAATATGATTCTAACTAATTTCCAACTCACTTTACAATTACATCCTTCCATCCCACTCCCCACTCTCCTCATCCCTCTTCTTAAACAGATCTCCCTCAACCATCAATCTCATCAATCTCGATCCTTCCAATCATAACTACTCCACCCTCAACTATTCTAACTCTTCATTCTCATATCCTCTCATCCCAATCTCACCATTTCCCTTGCTCTTTCTCTTTTCTAATTCCTAATCCAATACATTACCTCTACTCATTCTATTTAGTCAATCCTTACTCCTCTAATCAATAGGTTTGCACATCATTCTCAATTCATTCATATTATCATTTAAACTAATCATCTACTCAAACATATATTCTTAGACACTCTTAAAATCAAATCAAATCATCTTTTCAATTCATAAAAGAGAGCTATAATTATTTAATACATGCAAAACATTATTAAACTATAAATCTCTAATATCAATAACAATATCTATTATATGCTAAAAGAATTGTAAAATCATTATTGTTAGTAAAAAATCAAGCCTCATAAAGGTATTGAGATTCTTCTCTAATATTTTAATGATCAAGATACTAATTATTAATATAATTTACCTACTTAAAATCAGAATGTGTTCAATACTCTAGAGGAGTAAAAATCCACTTAATAAACTTTTATAAAATAAGATTAATATGATATACTAAATCAATCTATAACTAAATTAATCAATAACTAAAAGAATGATTCTTAACTTGATTTCTTTATCAAACAATAAGAACTTATTCTTAATAATAATATCTTAAAAACTGAAAAATTACCTTAAATCAATAATTCAAATTTATATTTTAATAATTATAATACTACTACTAACAATAATAATAAATAACCTACTAATAGTAGTATAAATAACAATAAAATTATTATTTAAAAATTATAAAAACAGAAACAAGAAAATAATTAAACTATAAAAATGAAAGAAAAAGAACAAGAGCTCAAAAAAATAATAAAATAATAATGAGCTAAAGAATAAATAGATAAAATGAATATAATGAAAGGATTGATTGTTAATGTAAAATCATAGAAGAATGTAGAGTAAATATTAATATAAGATGATGGAAAGATAAAAATGAAGGAGGTATAGAAATTAATAGGTAATTAGTTAATATATGATTATGAAAAAGAGGAAGAAAGGGAGTAAAAGAGTTTGGAAATAATAGAAAATAAATATTAAAATATGATATGATATATTTATTAAAGGTACAGTTATAATAATTAAATGTAGATATAAGACTTTAGTAAGTTATTAAAGGAGATGAAAATACAAGATATGATAGAAAAGTAGAAAGTTAATGAAATAGTGAAATAATACTGTCAAATGATAAGAGATTACAGTAAGAAGTTCAATTATGATTAATTTCTATTCTTACTTGTGTAAATAACAAAATAGGTGTTCAAATGGGATGAGGTATCTATTTTGGGAGATTTATTTGAAAAGGTATTGTGGCTAATGGGAGAAGCAAGTTGATCTGTGGATGTGAACACTTATCAGATTTTTGTGAAAATAAACAACAATCATAAAAACACTAAAGCCTTGACTCAGAGTAAAAAGCAAGAGTTTTGAGATTATAAAATCAGTCACTCGCTGCCTTCTTCACTTTTTAAATAAATCAGTCAATCTCATGGTATCGTACATCTCATAATTAAGGATCTTCTCTTCTCTATCTTTTCTCTTCAGATCAATGAGCAAATTGTCTCTTATTCTAAAAAGACAATCTACATTCCGCTCTCCATTAACCCACTATCCATACATACCACTAATTCTACATCTAATATCTTACCAAACTAATTCTCTATTCAAAATACATCTTCATCTCTTATATTCTCTAAAAATTATTAATACCCTAACACAAAAAAAAACAAAAGTTAATAAATTATTAATTAAGCTTTAAGGAATAAACTTCTTTTACAAGAATAAACTTTAAATTTTATTCAAAAAAAAGAATAGTTAAGAATGCAAAGAATTTAATTTTTAGCTTAAAGAAAAGAGACTTTAGCACATCAGAAAAACTTAAAAGAAATTTAAGAAATGCAACTAAAATTAGAAAAGATAAAATTAGAAAAACAATAAGAAATGCTCAAATAATTTAATTCTTAAAAAAGAGTTTCTGAATTACCTTTATCATCAAAATATGTCAATGAACCTTTATCAATAAGAAAATAAATTTTAAAAGAAAAATAAAAAGAACTTCTTTAAAAAGAAGAGGAAAAACTTAATTAACTAAAAATTTAAAATCAATAAAAAGAAATACAGTTATTATAATAAAAAAAAAAATTTTTATAATTGTAAAAAAATTAGATATAAGAAGATAATAAAAAGAAATAATAATAAGAAATAAAAAATTAAGAGATTTAATAAAAATAAAAGGAATAAATAGAAAAAGAAAAATTATAAAAACAGCTATAAAATTTAAAGTATATTTTATTATAGAATTATTTTAAAATATAAATTTATATAGTTAGGCTCATTTTAAATGAAATAAAATTTAATAAAATTTTTAATATATTTATTGAAAAAAGCAAAATAAAATTATATAAATATGTATATATTATTTTAAAAATTTTTTAATCCAGGACTTTTCAAAAACTTTTATTATTTTAATTGACAATTCAATATAGAATTTCTTTTATTATATTTTAATTTTATATTATAATTTTATTGGAAACTAAAATAAATTATTAATTAGAAGAGTAAAAAATAATGAATTAGTATTGATGTAGAAATAAAATAATGAGGTAATAGATAAATTATATAAACACATTAATATTGAGTTGGTATTTAAAGATTGAAATGAAGAGTTGTATTAATTATATTAATTTTATATTGACACAATAGAATTCAATATCAATATTCCAAATTATAAAGAATTACTATAATATAAAGGTTATATGATATTTTGCTATAATTTTAATTTATGTCCATAAATTATATCAAATATAGATTGTTAAAAAGTATTTAAAAGTGTAACAAAAAATATGGAATATTTTTAAAATGTTCCTTTTGGAGTTAATTTTGATGATTTCAAAAAATGTTTATTAAGATTAGCTATAAAAGCTGTTAATAATTTGAAGAATTAAAATTAGTTTAATGATAATTAAACTTAAGATTTTCTTTAAGTTGATTATATTTAGATTAATAGATAAGATTTTGATGAATATTAAAATTTAGATGAATTTAAATAATAAAACTTAATTCAATTCATTGAATATTTGAAAATTCCAAAGATAAATAATGCAAAAGATAAAAATTTATTCGCTAATTAATTAAATGAAATTTATAAAATAAACTAAAAAATATATTATAACCAATATATCAAAGGTATTTTAAATTTCAAAGATTAATAGAATAATAGCAAAAAACAGAAAAGACTTAATTATCGATTCTTAATAATAATCAAAACAAAAATATTAGTAAAATTATTGTTAAATAATAAAATAATATAATTAAAACTAATTTTTTAAAACCTTAAGTTAAAGAATTATAATATAAAGAAGAAAAATCAAAATAAAAAAAAATAAAATAAGAAAAAATAAAATAAGAAATAGTATAAAAATATACTGAAAATAACAAAAACGAAAGTTAAAATAATATTAATTGATAAATATTATAAATATAGAATAAAATAACAAAATAAAATAACAATAAAAAAATAAATAATATTGAATAAAATAATAATTGATGAACAATTATTAATATATGTTTAAATTAATAGTAATAGGAAATTCTGGAGTAGGAAAATCCTGTTTAGTTTTGTAATTTATAGACAAAAAAGCTCGTAAAAATCATGACATAACTATCGGTGTGGAGTTTGGAGCAAAAGTAATAAAAATATAGGAAAAAAGTTTAAAATTACAAATTTGGGATACAGCAGGATAAGAAACGTTTCGTAGTATTTCAAGGAGTTATTATAGATCAGCAGCAGGAGCTTTATTAGTTTATGATGTTACAGATATTGAAAGTTTCAATGCACTTGAAGAATGGATTGAAGAAATAAATCAACATGCAAATGAACAAATCACTTTGATTCTGGTGGCAAATAAATCAGATTTAAAGGAAAACAGGTAAGTCTCTACAGAACAAGGGAGCAATTTCGCTAAATAAAATAATATGTTGTTCATAGAAACGAGTGCGATTTCATCTCAAAATGTAAATGAAGTAATACTATTACTACAATATTTATATTGAAGGCCTTTATTGTTTGTTCAGAAGCCATTCTATAGAAAATATTAACCAACAAATTAAACTTGGAAGATGAAAACTGTGGAGTGAAATTAGGGCATCAAAATAATAAAGTAGAAAAGAGTGAATAGTAAAAAAATAAATGCTGTTGATAATAAATAATAAATAATATAAAGATAAAGGTGTAAAATAAATAATAAATAATTGTATGAAATTATAATGATGATTTATCAAACAATAGATCCAGCATTAGAGGCAATCTTAGGCCATAGATCAGCACACTCTTTAGCAACAGGTCCAGTAATAGCAGATCCTTTCATTTATTTAGTTTTATCAGCACAATTTATTAATGATGTTGTTTGTGTTCATACCACATGTGATTTTTACTTTAGCTCCTACTTGTCCACTTCTTCCTCTCTTACTCATTTATTATATAAGATATTTATTTAATATTTATAGCTTATTATCTAAATATTATTATCATCAAATTATTAAAATGTTGTACATATTAGTCATGTGTTTAATTATGATTCATTATATGGTTTCTTTTATTTTTTTGATATGGCCAAACATTCTACATAAGAAAAGATAATACAAGAATAATAAAATAAATAATTCTTTTGAATAGAAATGTTTGGTTATAGGACATAGAGGAGGGAGTAAGATGGAATTAGAAAATACATTGGAAAGTTTTAAAGAGGGGATAAAGCAGGGATGTGACATTTTGGAATTAGATATTTGTGTTACAAAAGATAAACATTTGGTAGTCTGTCATGACCAATCTCTTTCAAGGCTATGTGGACAGTAATTAGACATTTCCCAATTAAATTACAATTAACTCCCTAAATTTTAAAATCAAGTCCTCATTCAATTCAACTACCCTTTTACTTACATGCATTCTAATTCAAACCACAGGATGCCTCTCTTGGAGGAGGTATTTTATCATTATATTATTATTCATTTAGTCATTATTCTTTTTATTATTTATATTTATTTTATTATTATTATTATTGACTTTTTCCATTTTTTTATTAATATATTATAATTATACTATTATATTATTATTTTAATAATATAATAGGTGTTTAAAGCCCATCCTGATGTTCTTTTCAACATAGAAATAAAAACTCCTAGTTAAGAGGTAGTTATTTTATAATAAAAAACTAAAAGACGATTGTTTAGTTTCATGAATTGGTGGTAAAGTACCGACTTTAAGAACGTCTGATTTGGGGAGTGAAGGATAAGAAATATTTGAAGTTAATTAAAAAGGTAGATCCTAAAAATCACATTTCCGTTTTCTTTACTGCTTAGTCCTGTCTTAAGTTATATTTTACTTACATTTTAGGCATCCTCCCTTATATTTCTTTTTATGAAAACAGTCTTCAATTCCCTTTCCCT
>Ga0315908_10001511_pt1 | contig 17405 bp, 15 predicted proteins | sample LakEriMetagenome_12_FD_203520 | JGI IMG/M metagenome (GOLD analysis project Ga0315908, IMG submission 203520) | Freshwater fungal communities from buoy surface, Lake Erie, Ohio, United States - Buoy 4 MA124 | ecosystem: Environmental > Aquatic > Freshwater > Lake > Lake biofilm | place: USA... | reverse complement strand
CGGCGGTGTATCTATCGATTTATATCCGACAGATGTGCAAAGCCAAGTGAGTTCGAGAAGGGATACTTTGCGTTTTGATTTTTTTCAAAGAACTTTCAAGAACAGCTGGGTGCAAGTGGCATTGCTTGCAAACTATGGTTTCGAATACCGTACCAAGGAAGACGGCTATTTTTATTTTGGAGCTTCCTTCCACCGACCGTTTGCGGATATTGCTCAAACCGCTGTGCAATTTGATATCAATACGAATCCGACAAGGATTAATTATGCACTCTCGGGAAGCTATTTGACACTAGACTTCAGGTACTTTTTTCATGAGGATCCCGATCGAAAGCGAATGTTGAAGAATAAAAAATAAGGTAAAAAAAAACCCGAGCATTGCTCGGGTTTTCAATTTTCTAATGAAAATTATTTTTTGTTAGCGATCAAGTTTACTACCAATTTCATGTCATTGCTGATTGCTTTGTCACCAAGGCTTCCGAAGAAAGTCTCAGAACCAAAACGGATATCAAACTTAGAACGATCAAGTGTAAGCGTACCGTTGATAGTCAATGAAGCATCCGTACCAGTTACTTTCGCTGGGAAAGAAACATCCTGAGCAATTCCTTTGATTGTCATTTTACCGTTTACAACGTGAGTGTTGCCAGTTGCTTTGTCAGCTTTAGCAGTAACTGAAGTCACTTCGAAGTTTGCATCTGGGAATTTAGCCACTTCAAAGAAATCTGGGCTTTTCAAGTGGTTAACCAAGTTTGCATTTGTTTCTGCATCCTTGATGTCTGTAACAGCGATGCTGTTCATGTCTACCTTCACTTTACCAGCTGTAACATTACCGCCAGCAACAGTTACTTGTCCGCTAGATACACGTACAGTGCCATCATGTTTACCAGTTGCTTTTGTAGCGTACCAGTTGATTGTAGAAGTTTTGTAGTCGATGTTGAATTTACCATCTTTCAATTGAGCGAATGCTCCAGTTGCGCTAAGTGCAACTACTGCTAAGGCTAAGATTACTTTTTTCATTTTTATTTATTAATTGTAGTTTGTATGCTTATATACTATTTCTCATTTTATCTAAAAGGACGTTGAGCGTTGCGGCTTCTTCCAAAGACAGTGCCTTAATATGTGAATCCAGTTTGCTCATCGGTTCGTCTAATTGTCCAATAAACTCAAGACCGCTTTCAGTAATAGCCACATGAACTTGCCTTCTATCACTAGGGCATGTCTTGCGTTCTACATAGCCTTTATCTTCGAGTTTGTCCACCAAGCGAGACACATTGCTGCTTTTATCAATCATTCGCTCAATCAAACAGTTTACAGAGAGCGGCGATCCCTTCTGACCTCTCAATATTCGAAGAATATTGAATTGTTGAGGCGTAAGTTTGAAAGGTTTCATGACTTGTAAATTCTTATCACTGAGCCAACTTGCGCTATAAAGGATGTTCACGGCAAGTTTGTGGTACTCGCTGCTGAACTTTGTTTGTTTGATGTCGTTTTCTATGGACATGGTGCAAATATATGTATATACATATAATGTATGTACATATATTTTCAAAAAACTGTTAAACTCTTTGGGAAGGGGTGTAACTATTATTTGAGTTTAACAGTATAAAAACCAAATAATTTATGCCATGAAAAGCGTCATTACCCTATTGATTCTATTGTGGTCGTCTCATTTGATTGCGCAAGCACCGCAAGGAGAGATGATTAATTTTTACGGAAAAATCACGAAAATGAACTTGACCGATTCCATTGAAAAACCTATGGATGGTGTTAAAGTTGAGTTCTGGTCGGATAACAAAATGCTCGGCGAAGTGATTTCTGCGGGCAAAGGAAAATACTCTTGTAACCTTCCATACAGAAAGGTTTACCTTGTTAAATATGGTTCTGAAGACTACGCTCAAAAACTCATAGAGGTAGATATCACCAAGTTTTATGATGATGCTGAAGACATGAAATCATTGAAAATGCAAGTCGATGTTGCGTTATTCAAGGACACTGATTTGGTTGGACTTGATTTCATGAAGCAGTTGCCAATGGCCAAAGCGCAGTATAGTTCGAGAAAGAAAACCTTGGTATGGGATGAGAAATATACCGCTCAGATGCGCAATCGCATCATATCAGTTTTAAGTGCATATGGATATTAATAATTAAGCAATATGAAAACGCTATTATTTGGAATGTTAGCTCTTCTATCATTAGGAGCTCAAGCGAAGAAAGAAATTGAAGGAGACCATTTCATTCTCCAAGGTAAAATCTACGAAATCGATGTATTCAAAGATGGTGCAGTAGAAGCTTCCAATGTGAATGTTATAGTCTATCAAGATCAAGAGATCTATGTTTCATTTTTTGGAAAAGAAAATGGCTCTTATGAATTTGTTCTACCAGTAGGTCATGAATATGAAGTCTGGTTTGGTGGAAAGGCATACGTGAATAAAAAGGTTTACGTAGATGCCCGCAAGATGCCACAGAGAGAAATTGGTTATGAGTGCAATATTGATATGGGACTATTCAAGCCTATTGAAAATGCTGAATTTCCATTATTGGTAGATCATTACGTAAAGGTGAGATGGGATTCTGAATACAGAGAACTGACGCCAGACGTGGAGTATACGGAGTTTAAGGCTCGCGAACTCGAGAAAGCATTGAAGAAAATTAAGAAGACACACGGCGGATATTAAGTCAATTGTGACAATAGTATTGCTGTTGTCTAAAAAGTAAAAGTACCTTCGTCCCGGCTATCTCATTAGCCGGGATTTTTATTTTGGAAAAAGACGAAAAAAAGGAAAAGAAGAAAATCTCCAAGGAAGCGCTAAAGCGCAGTTGGGGCGTATTTAAATATCTTAAAAAAGACAAGTATCTCTTCTTACTTGGTAATCTCTTGCTTGTTGTATCAGGGCTATTGGTGATCGTGATTACCGCACTACTTGGCAGGCTGGTAACTCCAGTTGAGCAAAGTGCAATGCCTGGAGGACAATTCATGACTAATGCACTTCATGCCATTGGTGTTGATGAATCAATGGGCGATACAGGTATGACACTTGCTGCGCTCGTGGCATTGCTCATTATACAAGGGGTCTTCTCATTTTTTCGAGTGTACATCTTTGCCTATGTGACAGAAAATGCAATGTTCGAATTGCGAAAAGATGCCTTCAGTACGATCATCAGAATGCCCATGCAATTCTTTAATGAACGCAGGGTGGGGGATCTCGCAAGCCGTCTATCTAGCGATATCAGTACCATACAAGAAACACTTACGGTTACTCTCGCTGAATTCCTCCGTCAGACTGTGATCATATTGGTGGGTATTGGATGGCTGATTAGTTACTCATATAAGCTCACGCTAGTAATGCTTCTCACGCTTCCTGTGATGATCGTGGTGATGGTATTATTTGGAAAATTCATTAGAAAACTCGGAAAGGAAACACAAGATAAAGTAGCTGAAAGCGGCGTCATCGTTAACGAGTCACTCACTGGTATTGTCAATGTGAAATCGTTTACAAGCGAGCGTTTTGAAGCAAATCGTTTTGTGGTTGGTATTCAAGCGATTCGCAAAGTGGCAATGAAAGGAGCCATCTGGCGTGGTGTTTTCGGTACTTTCATTATCATTTTTCTGTTCGGAGCGCTCGGTATTGTAATGGGCGTTGGAGCTTATTTGAGAGATCAAGGTGAAATTCCTGGCAACGTTATATCTGAGTTTGTTTTCGTTACAGGTCTTGTCGCAGGCTCGATTGGTGGACTCGCAGCACAAATGGGGTCGCTCAGTCGAAGCATTGGTGTGATCGAAAGTGTGATGGAAATTTTATCCATGAAGACGGAAGAAATCTCACTTGAAACGGCTCCTAAAGAGGATATGATTCATGGCAATGTGAACTTCAATGATGTTGAATTTCACTATGCTTCGCGTCCAGATATTCAAGTCTTGAAAAAAGTGTCGTTTGAAGTGAAGGCAGGACAACAGATTGCGCTGGTGGGCTCTTCGGGCTCAGGTAAATCAACCATCGCCTCCTTATTACAAAAATTCTATGAACCTATCGCAGGGTCGATTCAGTTTGATGGTCGCGACGCCTCCACTTTTGAACTTTCTGCGCTTCGAAGCCAAATGGCTTATGTGCCTCAAGAGGTAATCCTTTTCGGCGGCACTATTCGAGAAAATATTGCCTACGGAAAGCCCAATGCTACAGAAGAGGAAATTATCTCTGCTGCTAAAAAGGCAAACGCACTTCAATTCATTGAATCTTTCCCAGAAGGGCTCAATACTGTTGTTGGAGAGCGAGGAATTCAATTGAGTGGTGGACAACGCCAACGCATCGCTATCGCTCGCGCTGTATTGCGCAACCCGACTATTCTTATCCTTGATGAAGCTACGTCAGCTCTTGATAGTGAAAGTGAAAAGCTTGTACAGGCAGCATTAGACGATCTGATGAAAGACCGCACTTCTATTGTGATTGCGCACCGATTATCTACAATTATCGCTGCAGATAAGATCATTGTTTTAGAGGGCGGACGAGTGGTTGAGTCGGGAACACACCAAGAATTAATTGCAAATGCAGATGGTGTCTATAAGCGACTCAGCGAAATCCAATTTAAGACTGAGGTAGATTTGGGTTAATCGTTGTAAATTGCGGCCTAACTATTACGAATGATGGAAAGAAAGAAGGCGCTAATCACTGGTATCACTGGTCAAGATGGTGCATACCTTGCGGAATTACTTCTCAGCAAAGGATATGAAGTACATGGCATTAAACGAAGAAGTTCTTTGTTTAATACTGATCGTATTGACCACTTGTATCAAGACCAACATGAAGAAGGTGTGAAGATGACTCTTCACTACGGCGACCTGACAGACTCTACCAATCTGATTCGTCTCGTTCAGCAAATCGAGCCTGACGAAATTTATAATCTCGCGGCGATGAGCCACGTTCACGTTTCATTTGAAACGCCTGAGTACACAGCTAATGCTGACGGCACGGGCACGCTTCGTCTCCTTGAGGCGATTCGTATTTTGGGTCGTGAAAAGAAGACTAAAATCTATCAAGCATCTACCAGCGAATTGTACGGAAAAGTGCAAGAGGTTCCACAAAGCGAAACCACTCCATTTTACCCAAGAAGTCCGTATGCTGTAGCTAAACTCTATGCGTTTTGGATTACTAAGAATTATCGCGAAGCATATGGAATGTATGCATGTAATGGTATACTTTTCAATCACGAATCACCATTGAGAGGTGAAACATTTGTTACTAGAAAAATCACTAGAGCTGCAGCGAAAATTTCACTCGGACTTCAAGATAAATTATACCTCGGAAACCTAGACGCACAGCGCGACTGGGGACACGCAAAGGATTATGTAGAAGGGATGTGGTTGATGATGCAACAAGAGGAAGCTGACGATTATGTTCTCGCTACAGGCAAAACATACTCAGTGAAGTATTTCTGCGAGCTAGCATTCAAGCATGTTGATATCGAACTTGAATGGAAAGGAGAAGGAGTAGATGAAAAAGGAATCGATAAGAAAACAGGAAAAGTTCTTATTGAAGTTGATCCAAAATACTTCCGTCCAACAGAGGTTGATTTGCTTATTGGAGATCCTTCTAAAGCAAAAGCAAAATTGGGCTGGGAAAACAAGCACAGTCTTGAGCAACTTGTAGAAGAAATGATGGCTGCGGATGTGGCGTTATTCAAAAAAGATAAATATCTAATGGCTGGTGGTCATAAAGTGATTAATTATCACGAATAAGGATTTAGTCGTTGCCAAAAACAGGATCCATACTTTATTTAGTCTTACGCCCCTTCCTTCGACAAGGGGCGAAGGTGTTTGTGAGCAGACATGAGATTACGGGCTTGGAAAATTTCCCAAAGCATAAACCAGTATTACTCATTTCAAATCACCAAAATGCAATGTTGGACCCCGTGCTTATTTGTTATTTTTCACCCAAACAATTGCACTGGCTAACGCGAGCTGATATTTTTAAGAATGGTCTAGTAAAAAAGCTACTACACAATTTCAATATGATGCCCGTATATCGCGAACGCGATGGGGTGGGTAATATGCGCGATGCAAATACCAAAATATTTGAAGAGTGTTATGATCGATTAGAGCATCATGCAGTCGTGTCAATGTTTCCAGAAGGCACACATCGCGGGAAGAAACAATTAATTCCGTTTAAGAAAGGGCTTGGTCGACTCGCTTTCGGTGCTTTAGAAAGCAAACCAAATATGCATGATTTGGTAATTCTGCCTGTAGGTTTGGATTACTCAGATTTTTATGAATATCACCCGGAAATACTTATCAAATTTGGTAAACCAATAGAAGTAGAGAAGTGGAGAAATGTTTATCAAGTCGATTCAGCAAAAGCTATTGCTGAGTTAATGGATGAGGCTAGAAAGGCATTGAGTGATTTGATGATTGATGTTCAAAAGGATGAGCTTTACGATGCTATTATTCAGAGCAGAGAACTTTGTTTCGAGCTAAGCAATAGTCGAAAGCTTTCAGAGCAATTTGATTTTTATCAGAAATTCATTAAAGCATTTGAACGAGATGGTCGCGCAGAAGAAATGAGCGTAAAAATTATCGAACTCAATTCAATATGCAAGGAGAATGGTTTTACAACATCATCCATGTCGGCATCAAAACCAAAGGCCAATATGATGGCTTTGATTCTAGGCTTTTTCACCCCAGTTTATCTACTTGCAAGAATTCTATTTTTACCAATAGAAAAACCGATTGATATTTTTATAAAGAATAAAATCAAAGACCCTCTATTCAAGAACTCCCTTAGAAAGGCACTTTGGACATTCTTAGTTCCTATTTATTTGGGAATTATTTCTATTCCAATTAAACTATTTACACATTGTAGTTGGCTGGAATGGTGCATCGGATTGCTAGGTATTTTATTGGCTGGTCGGATTGCTATTGGCTGGTTGAGAGCTTATAGAAAATTCCAATCGACTAATCGTTGGTTGTCTTTTCAGTCGAAGAATTCAGAGAAAAAGAAAAATTTAGAATCCTTGAAAAAAGAATGTTCAGATTACATTCTTTCAATATCAAAATAAGCGCATGTATAAGAGAATTAACGGGCTTCAGCACATAGGAGTGGCTGTTAGCAAAATGGATGAGTCATTAGCTTTTTACCGAAAGTTTTTTGGATTAAATATTCCTTTTTTTGATAGTGTTGCTCAAGCTCCATTGATGCGCGTTTACTGTAATGGTGATAACATTACCAAGCGCGCAAGTATGGTGGTCAATCTTCAAGGTGGTTGTGCTATCGAGGTTATTCAGCCTACATCTTTCGTTGCTAAACCTGCACCATTCGAAGTAAAAGTGGGCGACCTAGGCATCTGTATTACACAAGTGAAATGTCTTGATATTGAAAAGTCCTATGCTTTCTGCAAAGAAAATAATGCTCCAGGTCTTACACCATTAGAAAATGACCCAATCGGACGAAAGACATTTTATATCCAAGATCCAGATAGAAATATGTGGCAATTCCTTCAAGGCAGCGGTTGGTACACTGATCAAAAGCACCACAGCGGTGGAGTAGTTGGCTGCAGTACGGGAGTTAGTGACATGGAAAAGGCACTCGAACTATATGCTGGAGTGCTTGGCTTTGACGAGATTGTTTATGATATTACTGGAGTTTTCGAAGATTGGAAAGCGCTCGGAGGCGGAGATTCAAAATACCGCCGTGTATTGCTCACGCAATCAGCTCAGCCGGGAGGTGGATTCGCGAAAGTCACTGGCAAGACTTACATCGAATTGATTCAATCACTTGAACGCACTCCAGAGTTTATTTTTAAAGATCGCATCTGGGGTGATACTGGCTTTGCGCACATAGGCTTTGATGTAAAAGGAATGAAGGCTTTAGGCGAGGATCTAGCTCAAGTTGGCTATGGCTTTACTTGCGATAGCAATGATGCTTTGAGTATGGGAAATACGAAAGTACACTGCACTTACATCCACGATAAGGACCGCACACTCATAGAAATGATCGAAGTGTATAAAGTTCCTATCATCGAAAAATGGGGTGTATTCTTGAATGTTGAAAAACGTGATCCATTGAAGCCACTACCTGATTTTATGCTGAAAGCTTTGCGATTCAGTAAAATCAAAGATTAGTGCATGCAGCCTTGATATAGCTTGGTTTTGATAAGACGTGCGCTCGGTAAAACGGTCTTCAATTTAGCAAGAGCACTATCAGCGGATGCTTCCATATCGTAGATTCCAGACACGATTACAATGGTAGAATCGCCCGCGTTTTCCTCATAATAATCAAGATATTCGAGACTCAAGAAGTTTGATGCAAATCGACGAGGATAATAGTCTCCAGCCCACATTTCATCTTCTGCATCAATAGGAAGAGCAATGAGATTTTTCTCAGAATTAAATTCCCTTCCCATGGTGTCTACTTCTTGCTCCAGTTTTTCTGCAGAAGATATCATGATTGAGCGAAGATTATAATAGCTTGTTCCAGTATCTGCAACAAGCACATAAAGATCTAGATAGTCCGAAAATTCATTAAGTACTTCACCAGTTCCGATGGAATCTAAATCGGGATGAACTGGTTCATCAACTATGATGTAGTCTGCTTTGGTCGGGGCTACAATCGCTACAGCAGCTGGCTTTTCGCCACATGCTATTATGCTAGATGCAAAGAATGTGAAGTAAAAAATTCGAGCGACCATTTAGAGGGGTGGGTATCTCTACAAACTTACAACGAAAATGGTTAGCTCTTTGGCTAATTTTTATTCTGTTATCGCGCGCTCCATTTTCTAACGAGGCGATGAAATAATGCCGGAAAATATCTGCGAACAACCAATCCCAAAGCCTCTGTGCGGCCGACTGAAATCTCATATTTTTTCTTCGCAACACCGTTCAAAATCTTTTGTGCAACGAATGCTGGACTTAGGCCTGAAGACTGATTGCTATCTAATTCATTGCTCGCTGTTCCATCGCCTTTGAGAGCGTGTTTTGAAATATTGGTCTGTGTAAAGCCCGGTAAAACGAGGGATATGGCAACACCATTTTTTTCTACCTCCATTCTCATGGATTCATAGTAGCCATGCAGCGCATGCTTAGAGCCAGAATAAGAAGAGCGCAAATAAAAACCCCATTTTCCGACAAGACTTGATGTTATGATTAGTTGACCTTTTTTATTTGCAACCATCTGACGACCTACCATTTTTGAGAGTAAAATATTTCCAAAAAAATTCACTTCAAAAATTCTACGATCTACTTCCAATGCGGTTTCTACAGCTTCTCCTCTTTGACTAATTCCGCCATTATTGAATAAAATATCGATGGCAGGAAATGCTGCTAAGACATTTTCTGCAGTTTTCTTTACGCTGTCTTCATTTCCAAGATCGAGAGGGTAGATGAAGACATTATTGCTATTGCAATTTTTCTTTACTCGCTCCAACTCTTCTTCGCGACGAGCGCTAAGAATGAGTGTACTTCCAGCTGAAGTAAGTAAATAGGCCAATTCTTCACCAATGCCACTTGAGGCTCCGGTGATCCAAATAGTCTTGCCGTTATAATAGTTATTCTTCATGCAGCGAAATAAGCAACTATTTCCGATATTGCTACAAAGTTTAACGATTTCCATAGCCTAGCATTAAGGGTTTATTAACCTTAGCTTAACGATGTAATGGTAGCTTTGCATTGTTATAAAAAGCGAAAAATTGCCGCATGAACAAACAGAAAGTACTTCTCGTAGATGACGAACAGGACATTCTAGATTTAATTGGATTTAATCTGGAAAAGGAAGGGTTTGAAGTATTCACTGCAAACAACGGGCGCGACGGTCTAGAGTTAGCTCGGAAAAATAATCCCGACTTAGTTTTATTGGATGTGATGATGCCAGGAATGGATGGGATGGAAACATGCAGAGAGCTAAGAGATGATGATAATTTGAAAAATGTGCTTATCGCTTTCTTGACTGCACGAAACGAAGACTACTCGCAGATTGCAGGATTTGATGCAGGCGCCGATGATTATATCGCAAAGCCTATCAAACCAAGAGTGCTAGTTTCAAGAGTAAAGGCATTGCTTAGAAGAAATAATGGAGCGGAAATCGAAGTTAAGGAAGCGCCATCTCATGGAATTGTGATAGACAAAGAAAGATACGTGGTTTTTAAAGAAGGTGTCCAGCTCAATTTACCTAAAAAGGAATTTGAATTACTCGCTCTTCTGACCTCGGCTCCAGGCCGCGTTTTCACCAGAGAAACAATCTTAGCAAATGTCTGGGGAAACGATGTAATCGTGGGTGATAGAACCATCGATGTTCATATCCGCAAACTTCGTGAAAAACTTGGTGATGATAATTTTAAAACAGTTAAGGGCGTAGGCTATAAATTTGAGCCTTAATGACCCAAAACTCACCAAAAAGCGTATCGATTGTTTCAGCATCCCTCATCACGGGATTGTTGGCCGTCACTTATTTCTTGGTCGTTTATTTTCTTGAAAGAGAATTCGAGTGGCTGTGGGTATTGGTATTTGTCATATTAGGATTTGTAATCTCCTACTTCATCATTTTCACATTCATCGAACGGTTCCTTTACAGCAAGGTAAAGATTATCTATAAAACAATTCACGCACTTAAGGTCACAGGCGGCGACATCAAGCCTAGCATTCGTATGAGTTCTGATGTACTTGGTTTGGTAAATGAACAAGTAGCTGACTGGGCGAAAGAGAAAATTCAAGAGGTCAAGGATTTGCGTGCTACCGAGAATTTCAGAAAGGAATTCATCGGAAACCTTGCACATGAATTGAAAACACCCATTTTCAATATTCAAGGATATGTTGACACATTGCTTGAAAGCGAACTTGACGATAAAGATCTTACCAAGAAATTTTTACAAAAAGCATCTAACAATTGTGATCGTATTACTGATTTGTTGCAGGATCTAGATCAAATCACACGATTTGAAAGTGATGGATTGCAATTTGAAATGGTGCGCTTTGACATTGTGGAAATGGCCCGCCAAATGATGGATTCTCTTGAGCAACAAGCGCGTGAAAAGAACATCACTTTGCGATTGAAGAATGCGAACGAAAAGCCTATATGGGTTGAAGCAGATCCAAAGAGGATTCAGCAGGTATACACGAATTTATTAGTTAATAGTATCAACTATGGTCGTGAGGGCGGAGAGACTCGTATTCGCTTCTATGATATGGATGATAATATCTTGATTGAAGTTGCAGACAATGGAGTGGGTATTGCCAAGGAGCACATACCGCGCATTTTTGAACGCTTCTATCGCGTGGATAAGAGCAGATCACGCAATGAAGGAGGCTCGGGTCTTGGCCTTGCTATTTGCAAACACATTATCGAAGGACACAAACAAACAATCTCTGTTCGCAGCTCTGAATTAGTGGGAAGTACTTTCGCTTTTACACTTAAGAAAGCACGCTAGTTAGAAGCGGCTGTAGTTTTCTCCAATAAAATAATTGGTCTTCTTTTCTTTCCCAATAGTAGTGGCGCCACCGTGCCCTGGATGAACTACATATTGATCGGGTAGGGCATACATTTTTTTCTGCACGGAGTCCACTAAATCTTGCGCATTACATCCAGGCAAATCAACTCGCCCCACACTGCCGTCAAAAAGTACGTCGCCGGATATAACTTGCTCATGCTCGTGATCGATAAAGGCCACATGGCCTGGAGCATGGCCCGGCACGAAAATCACATCCAAAGAATGTTCTCCAAATTCAATGCGGTCGCCTTCGTCAATAAAATGCGTTGGCATCGGACTTTCGCGATAAGGGATATCCCAGCGCAATGACGCAGCTCCAGCTCTTTCGAGCACGGCAATTTCATTCTTATGGGCATAAAATGGAACGCCATATTTTTTTACCACAGCAGCATTTCCCAATATGTGGTCAATGTGACAATGGGTGTTAAGTAAATACACTGGAGTCAATCCGTTTCTTTCAATGAAATCAAAAAGCACTGCATCCTCAGACTCATCTGTCATTCCAGGGTCGATGATGATGGCTTGTTTTAAAGCATTGACCAATACATATGTATTTTCCTGGAATGCATTGAATGTGAAGAGATGGATAGACATATATTTTTTTTGCGAAAATAATGTATTTCGATAGCCTGAAAATGAAAGCTTTTTGTCTCTTTTCACCCTAAAACCGTTAAACTTTCTGGTATTTGCAGAGTTATTAGTATGATTAGTTAAATTAGCTGAATTGGAAGGTCGGTCAAATATGAAGTCTAAAGCTCTTATTGTCATACTTGGTATTATGCTCATGGGTCCACTATGCTCGTGGGCGCAGTTCTACCAAGGGTCAAATATGGAGTTTGGGAAAAATAGAGTTCAGTACCGAGAATTTGATTGGCTCTATTACCCAACAGATCATTTTGAGGTGTACTATTATTTCGGCGGCGAAAAACTAGCGCAGTACACACTTGTTTCTTCCGAGAAAAATCTTCAAGAGCTTCAAAAATTCTACGACTACACTTTGGATGATAAAGTGCAGGTCTTGGTGTATTCGAAGCAAAGCGAATTTCGTCAAAGCAATATTGGTATCTCTAACGATGACCAATACAATATCGGTGGTGCCGCTCGAATCATGGGAAACAAAATGTTTGTTTACTACGAAGGTGATCATGCTGCATTAGAAAGACAAATCAGAGATAATATCTCGCGAGTTCTCTTTAACAATATGATGTACGGCGGTGATTGGAAAGATGTTTTAAAAAGCAACACGCTATTAAACATGCCTACTTGGTATGAAGACGGAATCATTTCCTATTCAGCTTCGCCCTTCTCCGCAGAGTCAGAACTATTCATGCGCGACTTAGTGCAAAAGAAAAAAGTGGGGACCATGAATAGATTCGAAGGCAAGTCTGCACAATATGCGGGTCATGCTTTCTGGAAATTTATTTCTGAGGTTTATGGTGAAAATGTGATTCCGAATGTGCTCTATATGACTCGTCTGAGTAGGAATGTAGAAAGCGGGTTTTTATTTGTTCTTGGACTTTCTACGGAAGAGATTACAAAGGAATTCATCAATTATTACAAAGAAAAATACTCGAAAACACGTGATGTATTAATTCCTGGAACACGCCCAAAACCTCCAAAGGACGCTCCACGCGCGGAGAAGAGAGCATGGAAAAGATCGGAGAAAAAATTAGGTCAGCTTCCAGTTAAATACAAGAAAAAGTATAATTACTCGCAATTCAAACTTTCTCCAGATAGCACCAAACTTGCATTTGTAACGCATGAAATGGGGCAGTCTAAGATTTGGGTTTATGATTATACCACTCAAAAACTAAAACGGATCATTAAGAAAGATTACCGACTTGACCGCATCGCTGATGAATCTTATCCAATTCTAACATGGCACCCCACGTCGGAAATCCTTACGTATATCTTCGAAGCAAGAGGACGTGCGTTTATAGGAAATTATGAATTGGCTGAAAAAAAGAAGGTGGAAAAGGAGCTGTTCCGATTGGAGAAAGTCGTGGACATGCAATACAGTCAAGACGGAAAAAAAATTGTATTCAGTGGATCAAATAAAGGCCAGACGGATATTTTCGTTTATCAGGTTTTAGGAAATAACCAAGAGCAAATCACTTTCGATGCGTTTGATGATATCAATCCGCGCTTTATTGAAAATGATACGCGCATCATCTTTGCTTCGAATCGACAAGATGATACACTGCGCAAGGAGGAGGATGAAGAGATCATAGCATTGAATAAAGATATTTTCATTTTGGATTATGAAAATCGGGGAAAAATTTTGGAGCGTGTAACGAACACACCCGAGGCGGACGAGCATCATCCTGCTGAATACAAGACTAAACACTTTACTTATCTCAGCAATGAAAAGGGAATTGACAACCGTTTCCTTGCTACGATTGACAGTACCATTGCGAGTATTGATACCACTATCAACTACCGTTACTTCACCAGCGCGAAGCTGCTTTCTAATTTCCCAAGAAGGCCGATAGATTATCAGTTTAATGCTCAAACAGGTGACTATACATTGGTCTTCAAGAAAAACTCTAGACCAATTTTTTACAAAGACAATCGTGTGAATGACTCCACATTTGATAATGTCTATTCGGAAGAAACTGCATCGGATGACAAAGAGTCGAATCTTTTAGAAATCATTGCAATCAAGCCCGACAGCATTGCTCCTGACGAAGTAGACACGGATAATTATGTGTTTGAAGATGAAAAATTGAATTACACATACGAGAAAGAATCGGTGCGCATTCAAGAGATAACGGAAGATGGAGAGGTAGCCGCATCAGATTCTATAGCACAAGAATTTTCAATTCCTAAGTCAAGAAATTATCGACTCAATTTCGCAACCGACTTTGTGCTAAGCCAAGTGGATAATAGCTTTACAAATGCTTTCTATCAACGATTTACAAGCCCTACCTCTATCAATCCTGGTATTTCAGGCTTGGTTAAATTTGGACTAAGCGATTTATTTGAGGATTACAAATTAGTGGGAGGGGCGCGCCTAGCATTTGATTTGCAAAACAACGATTTTGGAATCAGTCTTGAAAACTTGCGCAGTCGATGGGACAAAAAAATCATGCTTCAACGACAAGCACAAGAGTCATTCGACAATTTCCGTTTCTATAAAATTCACACACACTCGATCGCTTATCAAGTGAAGTATCCTTTCACAGAATTGTCAAGTTTACGAATGACTGTTATCGGGCGTCAGGATAGAACAGTTACATCGAGCATTGATCCAACAAGTCTCGTTGTGCCTACAAGATTTACCTATCAATTGGGATTGCGCGCGGAATATGTATTTGATAACACTGTCAATCGAGGGTTGAACCTTTACAATGGTACACGTTACAAATTCTGGGTCGAGCGCTACCAGCAACCAAATGTGACAAGCACAAGAACGGACTTCAATATTCTTGGGTTTGATTTTAGACACTATCAAAAAATACATCGTGATTTAATTGCAGCGGTGCGTTTCTCTGGATCTACTTCTGTGGGACGCTACAAGCTTGCACACTATCTCGGCGGCGTTGATAACTGGCTCTTCCAAAAGGTTGATAATTCATTACCTCCATTGGATACAGCAGTGTTTCAGCACCAAACTTTTATTGGTCCCTTGAGAGGTTTTTACGTCAATTCAAGAAATGGAAATTCATTCGCTTTAATGAATGCAGAATTACGTTGGCCAGTCTTCAAATACTTGATGAGAAAACCAATTAAGAGTGATTTTGTCGAGAATTTTCAAATCGTGGGATTCTTTGATGCGGGCTCTGCTTGGACTGGAAAAACACCATATTCGACAGAGAATTTATTTAATCAAACTACAGTTTATCAGAATCCAATTACTGTTCAGATTCAGAATAATAAAGAGCCAATTATTTATGGCTATGGGTTCGGTTTACGCTCAAGAGTACTCGGTTATTTTATGCGTGCCGACTGGGCTTGGGGTGTGGATGATGGGAGAGTTTTACCTCGCGTATTCTATCTTTCTCTTAACTTAGACTTTTAAGTTTTTCTTACAGCTATTACTATGAAAACTTTGCTGCTTGCACTTTGTACATTTTGCAGTCTTCTTTCATTTTCTCAAAATCTAAAACCGGAATTCGATAAGGAGGAGTACATTCAAATTATGCGAATGACGTCGCGTTTTGGTGATAGCACATTCTATAAAAACATCCCAGAGCCAATAGGTTTTAAACGTGCATATCGCTCTCCGGTCATGGGTTTGGATAATCTTTGGGATCTATGGATTTCAGATCAGGGTTACGCAGTTATCAATGTGCGTGGTACGACATCAAAGACTATAAGTTGGCTTGAGAATTTTTATGCAGCAATGGTTCCAGCACAAGGCGAGATTCAAGTGAAACCTGATAAAATTTTTAAATATCAACTGGCGCGTGACCCTAAAGCAGCAGTGCATCCTGGTTGGTTGATAGGGCTCGCATCTATAGCTGACGATGTGGTTTTGAAAATCGATTCATGTTATGGCGCTGGTATCCGTGAATTCATTCTCACTGGTCACAGTCAAGGTGGTGCAATCAACTATTTGCTGACAGCACATTTATTCGATCTTCAATCGAAAGGGATGATAGGAAGTGATGTTCGATTTAAATCGATTTGTAGCGCCGCCCCAAAGCCTGGAAACTTACATTTTGCATATGACTATGAAGACCGCACAAAAGGCGGGTGGTGCATGGCGGTGGTCAATTCTGCTGATTGGGTGCCAGAGGTGCCCATTACCATTCAGACTTTAAATGATTTTAATCCGACCAATCCGTTCTCAAATGCAGAAGGCACTATTAAAAAGCAAAAGAAGATGACGAGATTGGTGATGAGAAAAATTTACAATGATCTCAATGGAGCTACCCAAGATGCACATGAAACGTACAAAGAAATTTTAGGGGAAAAAACATTCCCTCTTATTCAAAAAGAATTGCCTTTCTATGAAATGCCAGAGTTTATCGATGGAGGAAATTATTCTAGAGTGGGTCCATTTGTGATTCTTAGAGCTGACGAAGAATATTTTAAAAAATATCCTGAGAGCACTACAAATAATTTCATTCACCACATGATGGCACCGTATATCTTTCTTGCAGAGAGATATCAGCATTAGTATTTATACACGAAATGAGAAACAGTTGTGCCTACGGCCTCAAGGGTCTTAGTGTCGATGATGCTCATGTTGTCATTGTGTGTATGGTGGAATGATCCAAATCCATACCCGCTCAATCCCATGGCTTGTGTTTCTTGACGCATATCAATGATGTCAATGGTTGGTACGCCCGCAAGAATCATGAACTGGTGATCATCAACAATTTCTTGGGCTGTTCTGTCTTGAAAATAACTGCCGTAGCCGAGGCTTTCAGCAATACTCCAAACGCGACCAACGGTGCCGATAGCCACTTCCATTGATTTGCCTTCTTTATTGAAAGTAGCATCTTTCGCACCCACCATATCCAATAAGATTCCGCACTGAGAATTGTAATTTACTTTGTGCGGTTGGCGTGCCCAATATTGTGAACCCAAACACCATGTATAAATATCATTGTCTGTTTGCGTTGCAAATTCTGGAGTGCCGTAATCTTCCACATCGAAGAAAATAATATCTACGCCCACTTTTGGAGCTTGAGCAGAAAACAATCGCGCTATTTCCAGTAATACACCCACTCCAGAGCCACCGTCATTCGCGCCGTCGATTGGTTTTTTCCACATACCTTCATTCGAGTCCTTGTCACCAAATGGGCGGGTGTCCCAATGGGCAGCAAGTGTGATTCTCTTTTTTGAAGCCGGGTTGAATTCTGCTATTATGTTGCGAAGTGGAACGGACTTTCCATCATAGGTTGTGGTAGTTCCTTTCTGTTCGATCACATTCGCGCCGTACGACTTCAATTTTGCAACCATCCAATCTCCACAAGCTGAGTGCGGCGCAG
>Ga0315908_10001510_pt1 | contig 17406 bp, 10 predicted proteins | sample LakEriMetagenome_12_FD_203520 | JGI IMG/M metagenome (GOLD analysis project Ga0315908, IMG submission 203520) | Freshwater fungal communities from buoy surface, Lake Erie, Ohio, United States - Buoy 4 MA124 | ecosystem: Environmental > Aquatic > Freshwater > Lake > Lake biofilm | place: USA... | reverse complement strand
TTATTTTTTTATATTTAAATATTTAAATAATATATGCAATTAAAAATAATTATTAAAAACTTTATTCTAATTTTATTGACTAATTAATTTTGCAAATTATTTTTATATTTTATATTTAATAGATTTAATTATTTAGAATATTAATAAGAAATTTTTATTTTTAAAAAATAAAAGTCAAATAATTAAAATATTATTTAATTTGAAATGAATATTATAAAATTAATAAAATCATTAATAAAATAACCTTTCTCCTTCTTCTAAATATTATTATACAGTTATAAATTAATTGTCAAAAGAAGTGTTTTAACTCATTACATATCCACCAATCCAGCATTAAATATTTCTATTAACTTTAGCAATTATTTTCAATCCTACTTCTTTAGGAGTATTTTATCTTAACTCATTTAATAATCTTTAACAAAATCCTTAAATTTAAGTATTTCCCCCTATTAATACAATATTTTCATAAAATTACTTCCTCAAAGACTAATCACATAATTACAACTATTAAATAATAAAATGATGCAAAGCTAAATATTAAAATAAAAAAATAATAATTAAATAAATAATAATAATAAATACAAGGTGTATCTAATCCAAGCTTTTATGGATAAAATAATATTTCAGGAGCCATAGTTTTTTCATTTGTAATTTCTATAATGCTACCATCAGGAAGAACACAAGGGTCCTTTAATAAATTAGAATCATTAACTAATTAAGGATTAAGAAAACACTTTTTTTCCTTGATTTTTCTTAAGAAATCTAACTCAGATCTTGAATTAAAACTATAGCCTGATCTTCTCATTAATAGTTTAAAATAATTATCAACACTATTTCCCGCCAAGTTTATAGAATTAGCTGATTCTTTGATTAGAAATCCTTAAAAAACTGGAACAATCTAAGTATTCCCCTGACCTGAATCCACTACCAATCCTGTTTCTTGTCCTAAACCAAGAAGACCCATAACTCCTTATTTCTGCATCGTAAAACTACTTACTTGAAAATCCTCGAAAAATATTTCCATCACTTTTTGTTTCTGTTTTTTATTGTTATTTACCTTTTCACTAAAAATTACTCTGTTTTCTCTTGGATTCTACTGTAATTCACCATATATATGAGTCCAAAGTTCTTTTGCCTTGTCAAAATCTACTATTTCGCTATTTTGTATAGGACTACACAATATTAGATTCGGTTTAATATCTTCATTTAAATTTTATATTATATAATCATTTGAATTTTTTTATCTTCCTACTCTTAATTTTATTTTTATTATTAATTTTATGTTTTTTTATATTTTTATTTTAATATTTACATTGATTCTATGTTTATTTAAGGAGTGTTTTAACTGTTCATTCCAGCTTTTAAGAAATATGAACCATGATCTATAATTAAAGTGTTCATTTTATTAATATTTATTTTATAAAAATATATAAATCCTTAAATTATATAAACAAATATTTATAAAGTTTTGTTAAATTATATATTTATCAATATACTTTTTCAAAATAATTTTGCATACTTTCTTAAACAAATTCATATTCTAAATTTAGCTTTGATTTAATAATATTTTCTATAAAATAAAATGGCAATAAATCATAAATTAATATGTCTAAAATATTAACAAACTTATAAACAAAAAGTAAAAATACTGCATTTTATTATTTTTCGTAGATAATATCAAAAATAAATATTTTATGATTAACGATCGCTACAACTATTCTTAAAAAAAATATCACAATTAAATAAACTATTAATTTTTATATATTTTTATTCTTATTTATTTAAAGTAAAGATCTTGATGGATAAAATATCATAAAAAGCTATATAAAAGACTAAGAATAATAAATAATTAAACTTAAACTATTTTATTCGTTATATCTATTCTATATTGTTTAAATCAAAGGAAAAAAATCTTGATTTGTGTAAAGAATCCATACATTTAATGTATTAAATCCTTAAATAAATTAAAAAATTAGAGCTATTAAAACTAATAAATTCAAGGAAATAAAAATTAAGTATAATAATTTTGAATTATTTAAAAATTTTTTTTTTTTATTTTAAAATAATCTTATTTCTTAAATTTGATTTTTTACTTTTATTTGATTTTATATTTGATAATAACTTTTCATTAATTGAATTGATACTCTAGAATAGAATAAATAAGTAATCATAATTAGAATAGAATTTAAAAATAAAAAAATAGTCGTTGATATATTAATTATTTTATATTTACTAAGACTTTCATTCCATTCTTTAAATTTAATTGAAATAATTATTCCTTATACATACTAACCAACTTTAATTATGAAATAAACAATAATTAGTATATAACAAAATTTTTAATATGATTTTAAATCTTTTTCTAAATTTTATTTATTTATTTATAATAATTTCTTTGTCATATAAGCTAAGAATAAAATTTGTATAAGTAAAATTAGAAAATAACATGCTAAATTAAAAATACATTAGAAACTTCTTTAATTTGATTAAATTACAAAATGAAATTTATTTCGTTCTTCATAATTTTTTATTTATTTTTCCATTTATAATAATCTTAAATCTTGAATTACTGATTTTATTTTAATCTAAGATTTGATATTTGATAAATAATTTTTTATTATCTTATTTTCATTATTGATTATACTTTTTCCTTAAGATCTTTTTATACATGTAAATATTATCAATAATATATAATAATAAATTTACATTTCTAAATATTAATTATTATTAATAATAAATAAGTAAAAATATAAATTTAAAATAATTTAAAATTTAAAAATAGAAATAAAAATGAACTTAATATAAAAAATATTATAATTAAAAATGGACAAAGAGAGAGTTTAAATAAGAAAAAACAAAATTAAAATCAAATTAAAATAATCAAGATAAAAACACGGTTTATAATTTTAGATTAATTAATAAATTAATTTAAAATAATTAAATGAAAAAATTCATTTACAAAATGATTAATAAAAATTTAAATATGAGGATTTGTTTAAGGAAAAATTAAATTAAAATTAAATTAATTAAATCATATAAAATTTCAAATAAAAATAGATTTTTAAATTGATCTTTCAAAATTTGGAATTATAATAAAATTAAGAGGAATGTGTTTTTTTTATAAGTTGTGTTGTAAACAAATAAATAAAGGCTTTATACTAAGATATATATTTTTTTTTAATATTCGAATATATAAATTATAATATTAATAAATTTTAAGAAAATATACAAATAGAGGTACTATATTTTTAATTAAATAAGATTTTAAGAATAAATTTTAACTTAATTGAAATAGATAAATAATTTTCAAATAAAATAATATAACTAAAATAAATTATTTAATTAGAAGATTAAAATAATATAAATATTAATTAATAAAACTTAGATTTATTAGAATTAAAAATTTTAACTATTGAATAGCATTGTAAAAACTATTAATTAAATTAATTTTAAATTTAAAGTATTTTTGATTTCATAAATATAAATTAAATACTTTATAATTATAAAACAATGCTTTTACATTTAATTTTAACAATTTTAGATTATCAGGAAGATTAAATAATTTATTCATATTAATTCATTCATTAATATTAATTATTAAACTTATTAATTTTTAATTTAAATGATTATTTTAAAGCCGATAATTTAATTATAATGAATGTGTTTTCTCTTTACTTTAAATCTAACTTGACTTATAATAAATTTGATTCTATTATTTAAAATTAAATTAAATAAATTTAATAATTAATAATTTTTTATTTAGATGATTTAAGTGAATTTTAGTTTTAGTATTTTAGTTTGGAATTAATTTTAAATTTTTTAGATACAAATATTTAATTAAGTTTTAATATATAAGAATTATTAAATGAATAAATAATATAAAAAATTACAGAAAGAATTTGTAATATTAACTAAAATATATAAAAAATTTCTTTAAATATATTGATAATTTTAATTTAATATTTAGAATATTAAATAATTTATATTAGTTTAAATAATTAAGAAAAGATTATATCTTTTATTAATGATATTTTTGATTAATATCTAAAAAATTAGACAAATTTCAATAATTTAAAATTATCAACATAATTATTATCACTTATTATGAAATATTCATTTTCTAATTATAATGAAAAAAAAATGAAGTAAAAATACGACTAAAATGAGCATATAATAACTTATGATAAAATATAATAACTCTGTCTTGAATAAAATATAAATATAAAACTAGAAAAGATTTATGAAATAACTTAAGATGAAAAATATTACTTAGAATTGATAGAAAACATAATAGAAATTCATTTTAAATATTGATAATAATAATAATAATAATAATAATAATAATAATAATAATAATAATAATAATAATAATGATAATGATATTAATAATATTAATAATAATGATAATAATATAAATGATAATAATGATGATATTTATAATAAAAAGATAATAAAAATAAAATAAAATCAGTTAGTAAGTTTAAATTCATCATCATCAATATCATCTCCATTTCCAGCTGGATTGATAGGAGTGAAGATGGGAGTTTCGCAAGGAGTTTTGATAAAAGTATAACTCTCCCTGTTTTTGAGAGTTGAGTTTTCCTAAATGGACTTGAAATGCTCCTTAAAGTAGAAAGTGAGATTGTCGGAGGAAAGGTTTAAAATTTCCCTTAGCTTTTCTCCTAATACTAATTTATTTTCCTCACTCCTGTCTGAAATCCACAATTCCAAAAGGTTTTTTTTGCTTCTTTTGCTTAATACTACTCCTACAACTTTCTTGCTGTCAAACTATTCTCCAATCATTGCCAGTAATAGACTTTCCCATTTCAAGTTTAGTTCTTCTAGTTCTCTCTTTTTGAACATTAAAATCCATGTGCCACCTTTAGGCCAACTCTATTTATTATCATATACATTATATATATATATATATTATTAATATCATATTTTTTTATATTATACTTCCCACATAGGTTTGAATCCTGACCTAAACATCATTATTTTTGAATCAATCGGAATAGCACTTGGTCTTTTAAGATGACAATAATAATTAAAAAATTCTTAAAGAGTATTAAATTTTCCTAATTCGCTAAGATTGCCTCCATAATTCTTATTATCATATTTACTTCTTTTACCTCTTGGAGCATAATAAAAACTCCATGAGTCATTAAGCTTGTGTTATTAGTCGTTCATAATTAAATATATATTGTATAATAAATATCTTATAATTATTAGTATAAAATTTAATTTACTATTAAAATTGTTTTTTATAATAAATTAGCGATATGAGAGTGATTTTTAATTAATTTAAATCTAAAATTTATAACTTTGTTTTTCTATCATAATCCTATTAAATATAAAATACAAACATATTAATAATTTTTTTTAAATTGCCTGTTATTTATATTTATAAGAGTAATTAATTAATTAAGATACATCATCTATAAAGAATTTAATAAATATATTAAAATGAATCAAAAATCACTTTCAGCTTTATTAAGAAATAATAAATTAGAATAAAAATTTGATAAATTTAAATCCGGAAAAATAAAATTTTATTGTGAATATTAATTAATTTGAAAATAAAATGATGATTCTAATAAAATATATTGATGATAAATTAATTAATAATAGTATAAATCATTTAAATGAAAGTAATATTTCTATTTTTAATTATAATTATTTAATAAATATTTTTAAATAACTTTAAAATTTAAATAAAATGTTTCTTAATTTTTAATAATATTAATTTCAAAAGATTTAAGAATTGGAATTTAAATTAAAATAATAATAATTAGATTATAACTATTATTTAAAAAATTAAATATAACAACGAGGAATAATTATAAGAAGATGAAAAAAACATATTTGAATTTAATAAAATAATAAATAAAATTTTCTAATTAAAAATTTAAAAAGTTAAAATTAAAAATAAAATTAAGAAATTTGAAATATAACACATTTATTAATAAATTATTAATAAAATTATTAAGTTATAGAAAATAAATAAGTTTTCAATTAAATTAATATTTTAAAATAATAATTAAAAGAACAAAATATAAATTCAAATAATAATTAAAAATATAGTTATTTAAATATAGAATTAAAATAAACTAAAATTATAAATATATTTCAAAAAATAAATAAAGAATAAAGAAAAATAAAACATGATTATATTCAAATAAATGTTTTGTAGTTTTTTATAATCATATAATTATACTTTCGTTTTAAATGATATAATTATAATCATTATTCTTTAATTGCTTTTTAGTAAAAATTTGTGTAAATGTCTATTGTTTTTTATTTCATTTGCTCCATACATTTGTATTAACATGGTATTAATTATTCTTCAATTCCTGCATATTCCATTTTGCAAAATTGCTAACACTTTTTATCTGCATTCTATTTATAATAATAATAATTATTATTTAATACATCGATCACTAATAGATCATTTTTTAATCTATTTTAATACTTGTGCTCAGCTATTTCAAGTTTCTCAATGCAATCGTAATAACCATGCAATTCATTCTTACCGTGTTTTTCATAACAATTTATTTTTTATTATAATTATTGTTTCTAAAATATTTTTTATTCATATTTACTTAGTATTTATTAAACTAAGAATTAAATTATTGTCTAATTTCAAATAGAGTTTTTCTATATTCCAAATTTAGTCTAGTGTCTTCAACTTCTTTTTACATTTATATTAATGTTAAATTTATTATTATAATATATATCAAAGATATTAAATTATATGGAACAATAATATATTTAAGAAATTAAAAAATTCAAAACTATTGTTTAAATAGTGCAAGATTAAAAAGGTAAAAAATATTTGCTTTAATTCACAAATAATATTAATAATAATAACGAAAATCAAAACTATCTTAAAATAAAAGCTTAAAACTTTTATGATGAATTTTACGAAAATGATTTTGGTTTATACTTTTTTGAAACATTTAAAGAAAGTAATATTTAATTTTTATTTTATTAGAAACCAATTTCCAATGTAATTACGCTCAATTTTTTGAATTTTTAAAAAACTCTTTATTAAAATAAGAAAATATCTAAATAAAATAAGTCTAAGATTTTTTATTTCAATTTAAATTAGAAATCGAAGTGTTTAACAACACCAAATTCGGATTATAAATTATTTTAAAGTAAAATGTTAAATATGATTAATATTTAATACAAAGTTAAAGCTTTGAATTAATTTCTTAAGTTAATAATCAAGTATATTTTATATTCTGTTTTATTATTATTATTATTATTATTATTAATTTTTTTAATATTTTAGATGGTTGAGTATTAAAATTAATTAAAAAATTCAGATTTGAGTAATATAAAAAACGAAAATGCGTCTAAAGTAGAAGCAATCATTTAAAAATCAAAAAAAGTAAGTAAAACTAAAAGAGATTTAGTAAATCCAAATAATAAAAAAAGAATAAATAAAGGAATTAAATTTAATGAAAAAAAACTTTCTAATATAAATGAAATTTTAGAAGAATAAGAAAATAAAGATTCAGATAAATAATGATAATTTTTTTATTTAATAAATAATTTGATTGATCATAAATAACTGTTTATTTTAGTTTTAAGTTCTTTGAACTTAATATGATACCACATTTCATCACTTTTCCAAAGTTTCTACTCATTAATTTCTCCATCTTTATCATATATATTTTACCACCACCATTCTGGATTTCTATCCATATTTCTTCTTAATTTATCCATTTCTACTAAATATTCTCTTGAAAAACACTCTTACATCATGTTTTTTTCCTCTATGCAGTTAAATATCACCCAAAAAACACCTTCATCTATTTATTTATTTAAATAGATATTTATAAATTAATAATAAAAAAATATTTATTAATATTATGAATTAATAATAAATGTAATAATTTTTTTTAATTAAAAATTTATAAGATTATTTAAAATTCTATGTAAAAAATGATTATGATAATATTACTTTTTTCACATTATTAGAAATTAAGCACTTTTTTTTAACACTTTTTTCTAACCAATTAATAAGCTTCATTTCTTAAATCATCTTCCCTTTTTCCTCTAGTAATATTTAACTTCCATGTATCAGGCAATGGTCCTCTAGTCTTAACTTCATAATCTGGCTCCTCTTGCATTTCTGGCAAATCATCAAATTTAATTTTTTATTGTTTACTTTTATAGGTGCCCATAATATAAAGAATATCTTGAATATAATAATATAAATAATAATATAAATTAAAGATAAAATAGGAAGAATGTCATCTTTTAAATAATTTTTCATAGAGTTTAAAGATATCAATGGTAAACAAGTACACAGCCACTCTACTTTAGTAGACGATGAAACAAAAGAGAAAATACAATTGGTATAAAATAGTGTAACTCCTTATAAGAATGGGCTGACATTCTTGGTAGGATATTTGGCATTAGAAGGAGTAAACAGAGTGCCTTAATTGATGAAACACAATTTTTATAAGAGAGTTGGAATCGTATTGGGAAGTGCTTTTGTTGTGAGAATGACTGTTGAGCCTGTTTTCTGGTGGGTTAGTGGAAATAGTCAGTTGTAGAATATTATGACTGGACATCCTGTCTTTGAAGCTAAGAGGGATGTCCCTGAATTGGACAAAATGTTCTTCTTCCTAGATGATGACAATAATTACCAACCAAGTTTGTTGCATCATGGTATTACTGGATTAAGGAAGAATTTTGTTATTTACACTAACAAAGCTAACTGATTATTATCATATTTTCAATATATTCATATTCTTATTAATTCATATTTTTATTATATAATATTATAATATGTTATATTAAAATTTTTTATAATCTTATACAAAATATTATAATATATTATCTTTTATTTTTTCTTATCATGTATTTAAAATTTTAATATTTGATAATTATTTCATTATTTAATTAAAATTTATTGCATTTTTTAATAAATAGTGCTTTTTTGTTAATTTTACTAAGAATTACTTTCAGAAATTAATTTTAAAATAATATCTTTCCTTTTATCATTTAAAATATGCTACCATAATTATTATCTGCTAATTGGTATTTCTAAATAGCGCATAAGTAATTAAATTACTTCCAATCCTTTACTGTTTAAATTTTCTATATTAATATTATTTATACTTATAAAATTTTATTTCTAAATTTATTAATAAAAAAAATTAAAGTTCTATTAATATTCTAATAATAACTATTATTATTTTAATTACTAGTATTATAAGTTTTATTCTTTTTACTATAAATTAAATTCATTAATATTATTATATATATTTTTATTATTAATAAAAAAATTATCTTTAGTAGTATTATTATTTTATTTGTTAAATTAATTATGATTTTTTTCATAAATTCATTTCATATTAATTATATTATTAGTCTAAAATTAATTAATACATAAATTATTAAAATCTTATTGAATATTTATTTGATTAGAAAATTTATTTTAATTATAATTAGTATCAAATTCAGTTTAATTTTAAATTTAATTATGATATTTTCAAAAAAAATTTAAATTATTTTAATCAAAGTTTTATTGATTTATATCAAATATTTAGTTTGAAAAATATTTATTATTATTTGATTACTTATTTTAACTTTATGATTAGCTTTAATTTTAGTTTTTATTTATAACATATCTACATAAACCTTGATTTTTTTATTAAGATTTTCCAATTGTATTATATTAATTATTTTCATTTAAATTTATACTACTTTTATTTCTTTGAATGCTTTTCTTATCAATTTTTTAGTTTTATATCTAAAAATTTCCTTATTTTTAAATCTAGCCTTAATTTTATAAGCCTAATTAAATTTTATAAAGTTAATTAAGATTTTCTTATTTATTTTAATTGTTATTCGAACTGTTTATTTAGTGATTATTTAAACTTTTTTTATTTGAACTTTTTTTTTAATTTTATTGTTTATTACTATCATATTATTAATTAGCAGATTTTGTTTAATATTGATCATTGATAGAAAATTATTCTTATAACTCTTTTTATTTTTAAATATCATAGCTATTAATTTTTTATTAAACTTATTTGTTAAGATTTTTAGCAATTAATTATACAAATTTTTTATCAATTTTATTTTAAATGCAAATATCCATTGCTATTTCTTATATATCACTATCTTCATAAAGATTTATCAATTATTTTTTTCCATCTTGTAACGAAATATGGATTTATATTTTAGGTTACTTGAAAAAGAGTTGTTATTAATTAATATCAATATCAATTACACTATCATTATTTTATTTTATTTCTTATTTTTTATTACTCCATTTAGTTCTACTATTTTCACTTTATTAATGATTTAATTAAACTGGAATATTATCTTAATCATCGTAACTTGTATCTTATATTTCATATTATTAACTTAATGAAAAATTATCTTCTTTATAAGCATAATCGCAATTTTATTATTATTTTTAGCAATTTATATGATGATTTTCTATTAAATTGTAAGGATATTAAAATTATTAATTCATTATATTTTATAATATTAACAATTTATTTAATATATAATATTTTTTTAAAAATTTAATGTAATATTAAAAATTAACTTTTCTAATGAAAATCATTATCAATATGCTTTTATATACTATTTTTTGTTATTTCTAGATTACTTTATTGGATTAATTTTTATATTTTTATAGGATTTTATTTTTCTTCTTTTTTAAATTTATTCTTTATTTATTCTCTTGATTTTGAAGAAAAATACTATTAAATAATATTAAATTCTGTTCCATGTAACTATAAGCACTAATTTATATAAAGAATAAAAATTAACGATTATATTATTTAATTTTTTTATTTAATTACCTCAAAGAATTTATCAGTTTCTTCTTATGTCCATTTACTATTTTTGAAAGTTTTTTAAATTTATTTATTTTAAATCTTATTTTAAAATTTTCCTGTTGGTTTTCCTTATTTTTTATTATTTATTATATCTTAAAGAGTAATTTTATTATTATCTTAAGTTTTAAGATCTGTTGAAGGATTAATAATTTAAAAATCCTTTTAGATGATTTATTTTTCGAAAAGTTTAGTAAAAAATCTATCTTAAATTAATTTTTGCTCTTTTTCTAATTAATAATCCATAGATATAAAATTATTATTAATAGTTGATATTATAATTAATAAATCTTATATTTTATAATAATTCAGGTGAAATTAAATTTAACTTCTTTTTAATATATAAGTTAATTTTTAAAATATGGCTAGTGATTATTAAAATAATATAATAAAATCTTTATATGATTAAATCAGAAAAAATAATGTATTTTAAATTAATTATTCAAGGAAGATTTAAAAGAATTAAATAGCCAATTAAATGTAACTAAAGAATAACAATAATAGTATATATTTTAATTAGAAAATATCGATTAATAAATAGAAAACTAATTAAAATATTTTAAGAGTAATGTTTAAGAAAAAGTAGATAAAATAGTATAAGAACATATATAATAATAATTATAGGAAAAATATTAAGCCCAAATTTTAAATGATGATCTTAATTAATAGTAATATGAATATAAAATGATGTTCAGGTAATTTTATAATTAATTTTAGAGAGTAATTAGATTAAATTGATATGTTAAAAGACTGAATAGAAAAATTTTTAACGTAAATTGAGCAAATGAAATTAAAAAATGAGAATTTTGTTTAGTAGATTTAATATCAGGAAAGCTAAAACATTAAAAATTAAAAAATAACTCTTGAAAATGTAATTTATAATAATATGATATATTCAGGATAAAAAGTTATAGAAAGATAAAGAAGAGATAGATAATCTTAAAAAAAATATGAAAAATCTTTAAGATATAAATAACATATTAAACAGAGATTTAAATTAAAATTAATAAACAAATGATTAAATTACTTTGAAATAATAAAGTAAAAATATTCCAACAAAAAAAGAATAAAATGCTAGTTCAAATAAAACTCCAAAAAATTTAAGCTTAAATAAAACTCCAAAATAAATAAAAAATATAAATAAAATTGATGATAACAATGATGATGATTTTTGGTATGGATAATAAAACAATTCAAAAATAAGGAAAAATTCAAATAATATAAAAGAAAAATAAGAATTATTACCTTATCTATGAAAATATAGAAATGAAATTTATTTTGAAAATATAAATATAAAATAAAATATAAAATATAAATATAAATTATAATAATAAAATAATATTATATACATTAAATGAACTACAATATATTTAGCAAACCTAAATTTGACCCTCGACCTCCTGGATATATTCCTGGACTAGGAAGAGGAGCAGTAGGTTTCATTACCCGATTCGACATAGGTCCAGCCAAATAATAACAACTGCTTTAATAACAATAACAATAATAATAATAATAACTTCAATAATAATAATAAGAAAATGATGATGATTAATATTTAGACAGCAAATATGATAATTGGAATGGATATCAAACTCCTTTATTTAATTAAGTAAATTATGATGAAGAAGATAAAGAAGCAGATCAAGTTTATGCAGATGTTGATTACTATTTAGATGGAAGAAGAAGAATGAGGAGAGAAGAGAAAATAAAAGAGGAATTATGAATGATGACAAAACAAAACAAATCTATCAATTAATAATTCAAAGATCTAAAGAAGGATTTAATAAAGATATCAACAGAAGAATGGATGAACATTCCAGAAATAGGAGACTATACAATAAAAAAGCAGAAACGAGAGAAATTCACTCCTACTCCAGACAACATCTTATTAAATAATAGTAATAAAAATAATTCGATAGAAATACAAACATAAGGAATGGAAACAGGTATGGTAAGTTCATTAAATGATGTAGGAATGGCTCGAAGTTCACTATTATCATTAAAACTAGATAAACAAAGAGACAGCAACAAATACGTTTAATCAATTGATAAAATAGATAAAGAAGGATATCTAACAAGTCTAAATGGTATTCAGACAATGAACAATAATATCAATGATATCCATGACTTCAAAAAGGCTCGTCTTTTATTAAAATCAGTTGTATCCACTGATCCTCATAATAGTTAAGCATGGATTGCATCTGCCAGAGTCGAGGAACTAGATGGATAATTGCAAGAAGCTCGTAACATCCTTTATAAGTCATTGCAATAATGTGGTAAAAACCAAGATATCTATTTGGAGTTGAGTAGAATCGAGACATTTCATCATAGCAAAGATATTCTTGCTTAAGGTCTATAATTATTGCCTAAGAGTGTTAAATTATGGATGGCAGCAGTATAGAAGGAGCAAGATCCCAATATCAAGGAAAAAATATTGTTGAAGGCTATTCAATAGGTTAATAATAGTAGTAAAATATGGCAGGCTTTAATTAATCTTTAAAAAGATGATAAATAAGCACTTCATTATCTTTATTAAGCAGTAGAGAGTGTACCTCATAGTCTTGAGTTATGGTTGGCCTTAGCTAAGTTGGAAAATTACCAAAGAGTATCTTATATAAATATACATAAAAATGTCTTGCATATATACATAAACAAGCATATTAATACATATACAAATTCATGTATCTAGATACAGACATATAAATAATATGATAATAATATTAATATTATATGTTAATTATAGGCAAAAGTAGTGTTGAATAAAGCTAGATAGGCTTTACCATAAGAACTAACAATCTGGATATACGCGGCTTAACTAGAAGAAACCCAATTTATAACTATACACTCTCCTTTAGATTTCTAATAAGAACAAAGCTGTATGAACTTACTTAATACAATCATATAAAAAGCTATCAAGATTCTAAACAAAAATAACGTTAAAATAACAAGAGAAATGTGGATAGAATAAGCAGTTAATTGTGAACTTTCTAAAAATAATTTCACATGTTGAGCAATAATTGATAATTCATTAGGAATCGGAATATAAGCTGAAGATTACTAAAGAATTTGGTTAGAAGACTTATTGCAATTAGAACAAGAAAAAAAACATGTAACTGGTCGAGCAGTTATGCAGAAAATAATAAGGACATTCAAAACAAAGAATAATTATTTAAGAGCAATAGAATACGAAAAAAAACATGGAGATGACACTACATATTTTCAAATTTTGCAATAAGCTATTAATGATAATGAAAAAGAAGATATCTTTTATTTGATGATGGCAAAAAAGTACTACAATTAAAATGAACAGGATAAAGCCAATGAAGTGTTAAATTAATGTTTGGAGAAGAATCCTGAATCAGCAGAAATCCACTTAGCTATAGCTAAATTCAATATTAGTAATTAAAATTATAAGGAAAGTCAGAAAGTTTTAAATCTAGCAAGACTTAATTGTTAGTAATCTTTCAAAGTGTTTAAGTATTCAATTTTATTAGAAATTTATTTGAATGATCATCATAATATTAAGCTCTTGCAAGATTAAATATTATAGATATTTAGTTAAAATTAAAATTGTTATATTCTATCTTCTAGAATCTAAAAACAGTTTGGTATCCTTGATTATTAATAGTTGAAAGCACTTTTTGAAACTGGTATATAAAAGTGTAAGGTCAATAATAAAATTTGGATTGAGTATATTGACTTAGAAATAAAAAATTCCAATTTAGTCAAGGCTAGGTATTACATATATAATTTATTTTAAAATATTAAATATAAAATGATATAATGAAATAATTTACTATAATATGATATAATGTGACAATATAATACAAATATATATAAATAAAAAAAATAATATATATAAAAAAATATTATATAAATATAATAAGATCACTTGTCGAGAAAGCTAAATTTACTTTAATTAATGATTAAAACTTGATAAATAAACAGATTGAAATAGAACTGGCAAATAATAACATAATGGCAGCCAAGATAATTTTGAATAAAGCTTTATAATCGTAGAAATAGTCTCCAGTTTTATGGATTTATGCTATTGAATTGGAACCAAAATCTACTCGAAAAGCCAAAATTATTGACGCTCACAAGTATTGTGAAAATCAGCCTGATATTATTTTAACTGTAAGCAGACTATTTTGGAAGGGTAATAATAAAATAAAATATAATAATTAAAAATATAAATATAAAAATTCATTAATAAGATAAGAAGCAGGAAAAAGCCAAAAAGTGGATAGAAAGAGCTTTGGCTTTGGATAGCAAAAATGGAGATGCTTGGCTTCATTACTATATTTTTTGCGAAACTGTGACAAAATCTGATGAACAATTCCTTTTGGAAATCTAACGCAAAATGCAATAGGAGGAAATAAGAAATGGAATAAATTGGAAGATGATAAAGAAATAATAAATAGGAATAATAATAGATTTTAACTCTATTTTCTAGAAGGTGAAAGACATAATTTTAAAAAAAATAAATAGTTAAGAATGATTGTAATTAATTATAATAAAATATTAATGAACTTATATAAACTAAGCAAAAATGAATTATTGGATTGGATAAATGAACTGACATAGTAAATATCTATAATTAAAACAAAAATATTCTAGATGTTAATATAGCAAAGTTGAATAACTTTCTGATGGAATAGCTTTTATTTAAGTATTTGACATCATTCATCCCAAATAAATTCAGTTATCAAAATTAGATTATAAAGGTCAATACAATTCAGATTATATCAGAAATTTAGAAGTATTATCAATTGGGTTTAAGAAGGTTGATATTCAAAAGTAGTTGAAATTAGATAAATTGTCAGAAGGAAGATTAAATGAAAATCTATAGTTGTTATAATGGATTTATAATTATTTTAATAAAAAAATACCTAATCCATAATCAGTTGTTTATAATGCTTATGATAAAAGACTAGCTGCTTTTTAAAATCAGAACCCTTCTCATATTAATTATTAAACTATGAATTCTCACTTGATTCCTAATTCAATATTAGTCAATCAAAATGAAAATAAGAATCAACTTGAAATTATAAAAAAAAACTTCAATAATTAATTGTAATAGGATAATAATATATAAATTATAGAAGAATAAGATAAATACGAGGATGATGAATTATTGAAAAGGTTTACCTAGTTAAATTAGTATATTTTTGAATTAGAAAAGGATTAAAAATTAAAAATGGAATATAATTGGAAGTTGCTTTATGCAATTGATGATTTATAGTTTTAGAGAAATATTATGTTTAATACTTTGGCTCATATTGAACAAATATCTAAAAATTATCCTTAAAACTCATAGCTTAATATGATTTTATCTTATTAGCCTTAAGATTTTAACAAACTTTGAGCATATAATTATTATATTATAATATTATAATTTATTATATTAATTATAAAAAATTTTAAGATTTATATCAGAATTATAGATATCAAATATAGTGTAAAAGAATTATTTAAAATTTTAGAATTAAAATGAATCAATTAATTTTAATTATTCTCAAATTTTTTATATGAAATTTTAATTTTTTTGTTTTTTAGTGTAATTAATAAATATGTTATTTGATATTATTAAAAAATTCATTAAGTTAATATATGTATGTTTTTCTAATTATTATTTAAATAACGAAACAAAATAATTAATGAATAATATATAAAATCTTAAAATTTATATTAAATTTTAATATATAAATTTTTTTTATGTATTAATCTTCCATTTCAAACAATGATGAATAACAAAATTATATATTTTCAATTTAATAAGAATAAATATTAGAAAGAAATAATTTTTAATAATAAATGTATCAAAAATTATTTTTCGGGTAAAGATTTGATTATGAATTTTAAATTTAAAGAGTAATTAATATTTTTATATTTAAGGTAATTGTGTCTACCTAAAAATACGTGATATATGAATGTATTAAAAACAATAACAATAATTAGTAATTTAAAAATTAACAATAATTATATGCAATTAAAATTTATGATTTAAATTCATTAAATGCTAAATGTAAATAATAATATTTAATTCTATTTTTCTGTTATTAAAAATTAATATAATAAATTTTAATAATTGTATTTTTTAGAATAAAGTAACTAAATTATATTTAATGAAATTAAAATATTATCTAACTTTAATAATTTATCTAATAAAAATAAAAACCATTTCATAAAATATTTTTATTCATGGTAAGAAGGACGTTACATAATAATAAAAGTAAATATAATTATAAAAATAAAAGCTCTAAAATTTATTTTGCAATTCAAAAAAATTTTTTCAATTTAAAGCTCCTATTTAAAAAATATTACAGCTATGTTTAAATATTATCAATGGATTATAAATCTTACATTCAAAATTTTAATTGTGTCACTTAAACTTAAATCCAAGTAAATTTTTTTAATATAAATAATATGAGGTCCTCAATGAGGCTTTATTGGTTTAGCTTTATATATATATAAATAAAATTAAACACTAAAGTCAAGAGGTGGGGGCCTAGGGTTCGAGTTGGGCGGGGTG
>Ga0315908_10001508_pt1 | contig 17432 bp, 18 predicted proteins | sample LakEriMetagenome_12_FD_203520 | JGI IMG/M metagenome (GOLD analysis project Ga0315908, IMG submission 203520) | Freshwater fungal communities from buoy surface, Lake Erie, Ohio, United States - Buoy 4 MA124 | ecosystem: Environmental > Aquatic > Freshwater > Lake > Lake biofilm | place: USA... | reverse complement strand
CCACCTGCTGCAACAGCGCCACGCCTTCTACCGCGGGCTGCTGGCGGTGGAGGTGTTGGCCCTGGTCGGCCTGCGCGGCTTGCAGCAGGCCCCACGCCTGGTGAGCGTGGTGTACCTGGTGATCTCGGGCGTGGGGGTGCTGCTGGATTCCCCCCTGCTCCCCCAAAACCGCCTCCGGCCAACGGCAAACGACGCAATGCCCCGAGCCCTCGGGCGCCGTTTCGAAAAAGTAGTGCTGCGACGGCGGCAATTGGTGATCTACTGGACCCTGGCTCTAGCCATGGAGCTGGTCTGGCAGGTCGCACTGGAGATCAACCCCAGCATGGCCGTGCAGTTGAGCGTGCTCCATCTGGTGGTGTGGCTCAGCTTGATGCTGGGGGTGCTCTGGAGCCTGGTGAAGGCCCTGGCAGAAGAACCGGTGTTCAACGGCGACCTGCTGATGGGAGCCGCGGCCGGGTATCTGCTGGTGGGCTTCACCGGCGGCATCGTGCTCAATTCGCTGCTGGTGCTCGACCCAGCAGCTTTCAACCTGCCGGCCCATGGGCATGCCCTGCCCGATGGCATCGGCCATGCCCCGGCCTTGCTGGGAGCCGCCTTCGCCAGCCTCACCACAATCAGCAGCCCGGTGCTGAAAAGCGGCAGCCTCACCAGCCTCACCGCCAGCATGGGCATCACGATCGTGGGCCAGCTCTATGTGGCCATCCTGATTGCCGGGGTGCTGGGAAAACCCAGGGCGCTGGGCAATCAGAAGGCGGTGGACACGCCGAGCAAACCCGCTGCCGCCCCGGAAGCTGAACACCCCCGGGGCCAAAGAGCTGCTGGGCAAATCAAACTGCGCCGACTAAGGCGCTGATCTGCATCACCGTGGCAATGCGCAACCGCGTTCTGGCCCTGTTGTGGCTGGGGCTTATCCCCGCCCAGCTTACCCCGGCTGCGCTAGCTGCACCACCGCCTGCACCTCTTCCAGGCCAGCCGCGGCCAACCAAAAGCACCGAACTGATCCAGCGCAGCTGGCAGCGGCTGGATGCGGAGCTGCGGGCGCTCGATCGGCTGCTGCCTAGCGAGCCCGAGCCCCCTGTGGACGACGTGCTCAGCACACCGGAGCTGCCCGCCAACCTGATCCGGGCCAACCAACCCGCCACCGGTCTGATTCAACCTGCCGACAAGGTGGCCGGTCCGCCCCTGGATCTACCCACCCCCCAGCAGCTTCAGGCTGGCGGCGTTGCCAGCCTCAGCCTGGAGCAGTCCCTGGCCATCGCCTTTGCCAACAGCGCCACCCTGCAGGCCCAACGCGAGCAGGTGGCTGCCGCCCTGGCCCGCGTCCAAGCCGCCATGGGCAGCTATTGGCCCACCATCAGCGCCTTTGCCACTGGTGGCTACGAGGGCAGCCGCAGCACCACCACCTCCAACAAGCCAAACGACAACCTGGGCTTTGGTCCGCTGTTTGACCCTGCAGGGCTGCTCAGCCCCTCCCCATCAGGCGGGGCACCCGTGCCCACAGCCGGCCCCTTCTATGTGCCCAACGGCGGTTCCGTGGCGGCCACCTCCGGGGAATGGGGCGTTGAGGGGGGCCTGCAGCTCAACTACGCCCTGCTCGACTTCGCCCGCACGCCCACGGTGAAAGCGTCCCGGGCCAGCCTGGAGCAGCAGCGCAACACCTATGCCAACCAGCTGCGCTCCCTGCAACTGCAGGTGAGTGAGGCCTATTACCAGCTCCAGCAGGACGAGCAGCTTGTGCGCGTCTACGACGCCAACCTGCGCAACGACCTGGTGATCCTGCAGGACACCCTCGACCTCAAGCAGGCCGGCCTGGTGCCCAGGCTCGATGTGCTGCGGCGCCGGGCAATTCAGGCCTCCGATGAAGAATCCCTGATCCAGGCCCTGGCGGATCGGGCAGTGGCGCGCCGCCAACTGGCGGTGCTGCTCAACCTGCCCGCCAGCGTGACCCCCAGCCCCAGCGACCCGATCGTGGTGCAGCCCCGCTGGCCCCTCGATCTGGAGGCCAGCCTGCTGGCGGCCTACCGGGGCAATCCCGAACTGGAAGCGATCCTGGCCACCCGCACGGCCCTGGCCCAGCAAAGCCAGGCGACCGCGGCAGGTCTGCTGCCGAAACTCTCCCTATTTGCCAGCGGCGGTGGCAGCAGCTCCCAAACCAGCCTCGGCGACTTCACGCTTGGCGGGGGCGGCTGCTGCGGTTCCACCGCCCTGCCCCTGAGCACCACCAACGGCTGGGACTGGTCGGTGGGTTTGACCTTCACCTGGCTGCTGTTTGATGCCGGCACCACCGCTGGCCAGGCCCGGGCCCTTAGCAAACAGGCGGCGGCCACGGCCCAGCAATACGCCGCCAGTCGCAACGACATTCGCCTGCGGATCGAGCAGGCCTTCTTCAACCACGAAGCCAGCCTGGCCAAGCTGAGTTCAGCTCGCCGAGGCGTGGCGGCCGCCCTGGAGGCCTTCCGTGACGTGCGGCTGCGCTACCTAACCGGCCTCGACAGCGAGCTCAATCTCTCCAATACCCAAGACCGCCTGATCAACAGCCTGGTGCGGCGGATCAACGCCACGGTGAACGTGAACATCACCTATGCGAAGTTGCTGAAGGAGCTGCTGCCGATGCCCCGGGATCCCAATCTGCCGATCCAGCCCCAGCTGCAGCTGCAACTCAGCAGCAGCCCCGCCACCCAACCTTGAACGGGCGACACCCCATGGCTGGCGCCCTGCCCTCCCTGAGCCCTATTTGGCGCAACAGTCTGCGGATCTGGCTGGCCAGCACCCTGACGATCGGGATCCTGTTTTGGTCAGGGCGCAACCAGCTGATTCCCCTGGCTCTGGTGATGGCTGTGTTGTTCGTGAATGAGAATGACCTCACCCCCGCCCGCAGCATCGGCCAGCTGGTGGCTGGCGCCTTAATCGGCCTCCTCACGGCCATCGTGCTGCAAGAGATATCCACCAGCTGGGTGGTGCTGGGCCTGGCAATCCTGCTCACCGGCCTGCTGGTGAGCAGCCTGGGGCTGCTCAAAGGCCTGAGTACGGGGTATTTGAGCTGCTGGGCCGTGGAACTGATGCACCGCGGCAACCAGTTCAACTGGGCGATGATTTTTGACCTGGCCTTCGCGGCCGTGGTGGGCATCTTGATGGCGCAGATCGCCACCTGGGCCCTCTGGCCGCGCCGCCCCCTGCAGCAGCTCCCTGCCCTGGAAGCCCGGATCGCCAGCCAGCTCGAAGCCCATATCCTGGCGATGCAGCAGTGGCTGGATAGGGGCGGTGAGCCCCCAGCTGCCCTGCGCTCCCAGGATCTGCTGCCCAGCATTCAGCTGTTGCAACAGCTCCGCGACCAAAACCAGGGCCTTCCCATGCCCGCCCAGACCCAACACCAGCTGTCGCGCTGGGCCCAGGCCGGCAGCATCTGGCGACAGGTGTTACGCCAGTGGCTGCTGCTGGAGCCCCTGCTACGGCAGCTAGACACCCCCCTGCCGGCAGACAGCCCCCAGCCCCTGCTCCGCAGCGCCCTCGCCAGCCTCGCCGGGACCTTGCAAACCCAGCCAACCGCCGCTTCAGCGTCAACCCTCTCGAGCCAAGCTCAAGATTGGATGGAAGAAGCTGGGCGTCTGGTTGCCCCCCAGCCCCTACTGCTGGCCATCGGCCAGCAGTGCCAAGTGTTGAAACAGCTGCTCCACAGCCGGGCACTGCTCAGCGCGGGCCTGGCCCAGCTCTCGACTTCGGAGGGATGACCCGCCCTGCCCTGCGGGACACCCTGCGCCTCGCTGCCACTGTGACGGTGGTGAACGGCTTCGCCAATCTCACCGGCCTGCCCTTTGCGCTCTACGCCTCCCTGGCGGTGCTGAGCGTCACCGTGGGCAACTACGGCAACACCCTCGAGCTCGGCCGTCAGCGCTTGGTTGGCACCGCCATTGGCGCCATGGTGGTGTTCTTCGGCTACCGGGCCTGGGGGCATCTGCCCCTGGTGGTAGCCCTGCCGCTGGCCCTGCTGCTGGCCCGGCTGATCGCCGGCTCGTTGCGGCTCACGGTGGGCTATGCGGTCTGCTGCTTTGTGGTGGTGATGGGCTGGCTGACGCACGACCAGCAGCTCGACAGCTGGATCCCGCTGCGCTTGCTCTGGACCGCGTTCGGCATCCTGATGGCCCTGCTCAGCCTGCGCCTTTTCTGGCCGTCTAGAGCCCGGATCCAGCAGCGGGAGGGACTGCTGCAGCTGCTGGTGGATCTGGGACACACCCTGCTGCAGGTGGTGCAGCACCCGCCGGAAGCGATCCAATCCCAGGCGCAACGGCGCCGCCAGCTAGGGCAGCAGATCCGTAGCCTGCGCACAAGCCTGCAAGGCCTGCGCGACCAACGCCAGGGCGCCCTGCTGGAACTGGGAACACTGGCGAGCGAGCATCCTGTCGCACGGATGTGGGCACTGCTGGACCAGGCCAGCGAGGCCCTGATCCTGGATCTCGACGAGCTGCGGCGCCTGCCGAATGCCGACTGGCTGGGCTGGGGTCTACAGGTCGACTACGACGCAGGCCTGGCTTTTGTGCAGGGTGTGGTCGAGCGTTTGCTGAGCTGGCAACAGCAACTGAGCGATTCAACCCAACTACAGCCACCGCCGAGCCAGCCGCGTTCGACGCTGTCCTTGGAGGCCATGCAGTCGCCCGAATCCAAGGCTGCCTACAGGCGGCTAAGCCCCGAGCAACTGCAAAGGGTGGCCGCTCAGTTGATGGTGCTCAACCGCATGGATCACACGATCGAGAGCACCGAACGCCAATGGCACGCCATTGTGAGCTGAGCACTCAGGCGTTTGGACGCGACGACCACCAGCGCTCGACGCGATAGAGCAGCACCACCACCAGCACCACCAGCCAGAACCACAGCTCCGGCGGGTTGGCGTTGAACAGGATCAGCAGCAGAACCACCTCGCTGACCAGCCAGGGGAACTCCTGGCGCAGCAGGGGATTGCGGATCCGGGGGAGGGACGGCGACTTCACAGGGGAGCTCATGGAACGGTGTTGGGCTGGCGCAGGGAGGGCTGGTTCCAGCGCAGATCGATCCAAGGGGTGCGGAAGCCGCCGGTGAGGGAGCGGAGGCCCGGAATCACATAGCTGATCGGCGAGCGCCACTCCACGTAGGCATGGGTCGACACCGTGAGTCCGTCGCGGATCGGGAACACGCCACTCCCCCCCGAGAGGGTCCAGCGGTAGCCGTCCACGCTGGAGGTATCCCGCTCCAGCTCGATTTCACTGCGCATCACCGGACCGTTCTTCGTGAGCGCCTGGGCCAGCTGCGCGTTGCCGGTGGTGGTGGAGATGTCGTCTTCGGTGGCGGGCAGGGTGAGCACCTGCGTCACCTTGCCCACGATGCCGCCGAAGCGGCCGCGCTGATTCCACTGCGGCACCACCTCCACGGGCAGCCCCAGCGGCAGGCGGCGGGCATCGGCGGGCGCAAAGTAGGACACCACTCGCAGCGGGCGGTCTTTAGCGCTGGGTTGTTCAGGCCGGCCGATCGTGCCCAGCCGCTGGCCGGTGCCCACGGTCTGGCCGGCGATCACCTGCAGATCCAACACCGTGCCGTTCCGGTCGGCATGCACCTTGCCGTCGTAGCCGATCTTGGCTTCGGTCACCTGGATCTGACGCTTGAGATCATCGATCTGATAGCGACGCTGCAGGGCCTGGGTCTCAATATTGAGCTTCACCTGCTGGTAATTGGTCACCACATTCTTCTCGTTGATCTTCACGTCATCGAGATTCACGCTGGTGCTGGTGAGCCCCTGCTCCGCCGACACCACCTCAGAAGAAAGCGGAGCCACCACCTCGCGCTGGGCCAGCCAATCAAGGTTGCGCAGTTTGCTGGAGTACGTCGATTGCAACTCGCCGTAGCGACGGCGATCATCGGAAAACTTAGACAGAGATGTATCCAGGGCCCGCTTTTCGGTGAGCAGACGCAGGGCATCGCGCTCATCGAGCTGGGCGTTATGGCGCTCCAACTGACGCAGGTTGCCGCGCTGCTGGTCAAGCTGGCGCTCCAGCACCGGCAGATACAGCTGCATCAGCACCTGGCCGCGCGCCACCGGCTGTCCCTCTTTGACGAACAACTCGCGCACCTGGCCGCCGGCACGGGCGTTGAGAATGCCGGCGTTGTCGGGGTAGATCAACACGCCCATGCCTTCCACCTCGGTGGGCACTGGCCAGAACAAGGCCCACAGCACGAGCACACCGCCCACCCCCGCCAGGCTCACGCCTACCTGGTTGTGGTCGCTGAATCCGTTCCAGCGCGCCTGAAGCCGCTGCAGGGGGCCGCGGGGCGTGGGCGCTGCAGCGGTGGGGCTGGCCTGAGTCATGGCACCCAGTTTGCAGGATTAAAAGGCAGCTGTCAGGCCCAGCTGCTGCAGACGCCGCATCGCCGCTTCCGATCGCGCTCCCCCCGACACCAAGCCCTGGGCCAGCAGGGGCGCCAACACCGGCACCTGGCTGAACCCCGCACTAAAGCCGGTGAACATCCACAAACCAGGCGCCTCTGCCAGCGGACCCACCAGGGGCAACCCCTCGCTGCAGAAGGCCACGGCCGCCTGGCGCAGGCAACCAGGCAGCGCCGCTAGCGGTGCCCCCCAGGCTTGCGCCGCCAGCTCTTGGCGCAGTTGCCTTTCCACCTCCAAAGGCGGCGGGGTTGGGCCGAGCTCCAGGCCTGGTCGCACCAGGGTGTGCTGGCCAAGCAGGGCCCCTTCTGCCCAGGGCACCAAACCGCCATCCACCAGCCACTCCGGCTGGCTCAGGCCAGCGGCGCGCCGCTCCAGAGCGACCCGCCCAAAGCTGAGCGGCAGCCAGGCCGCCGCTCGGCCCAGCGGCGCCGGGAAGGAGGCCAGCTGCAGCGCCGCCGCCCAGCTGCTGCGCAAGCGCTGGGGCAGGGCCGGCCAGAGCTGGCGGCAGTGAGCACCTGCCGCCAGCACCAGCTGGGCAGCCGGCAGGCTGGAGCCGTCACTGAGGGGCAATTCCCAACCTGCCCCAGCCTGCGGCTCCAAGCGCTCCACCCGGCCCGTTTTGCACCTCACTCCAGCCGCCGCCAGCGCTAGCGGCAAGCGCGCCGTCAGCACGGCGGAATCCACCTGGGCGAAGGGCAGCGGCCACCAGGCACTAAGGGGGCGCCAACCGGCGGCAGCCCCGTGCAAACGCAAACGGCTGGGCCGCCAGCCCAGGTCACCATGGCGTTCTTGCAGGAGCCGCCAGCGCTTCGAGGCTCCTGCCGCCAAACGAGCTAAGGGGGTTGGAGCCAGGGGCCATCCCGGCAGAGCGCCATAACTGAGCTCTGAAGCGGAGCAAAGCCCATTACTGACGGGGGCATCGACGACCGTTACCGACGCCCCCAGCTCCCGCAACGCCAAGGCCAAAAGACCACCAGCCACCCCAGCGCCAACGATCACCACATCGGCGGGAGCCGAAACCGTCACACCAGCAGGGTGAAGGAGGTGACGACCTGATGGAACATGTCCTTCACCTTGGCCCAACGAATCTCGTTGGTGCTGGCCGCAAATGTGTATAGCCGGCCGCGATCGAGAACCACGGTGGCCAACTCGTGGCGGTCGCGGTCTTCGAGGTGCACGGCATATTCAAGGTCGTAGAAGGTGCGGGGACCTTCCTGACGCTCCGACGCTTCCACCAGCTCAGCCTGGCGGCCACTGCCCTCAGGGGCAATCACCGTGCGGCGCAGCTGCTCGCCGACCGCCACGGCGCTGCCGAGCTTTTCCAAGTCATTGGTGGGGTTCACCTCCGAGATCACCAGGCTGAGGGTTTCATCGCTGTTGATCAGGTCGTGGAACACCACCTGGGGGCCGCCACTCACCTGCACCCGCGTCCAACCGGTGGGATAGAGGAATGCATAGCGGCCATCGGGGCTCTGGAAACCATTGAGCCCGGCTGCCGCAGCACTGCAAGCAACCAGCAGCCCCGCCAGCACCAAGGCAACCAGACGAGGCATAAAGGCGCGTAGGCCAGCCCGACTGCAAAAAACAGCCTGATTGCAAAAAACAGCCATGGCTCAAGGCGCGTTGCGTGGCGCCATTCTGCTGGGCAGCCGAGCCCCCAGGGGTCAGCATGGGCTCTTGATCTCCAGTCTCCCCATGCCACGCCAATCCACCTGGGTGGACCGGCAGCAGCGTCGTCACGACTCCCGCTTCTTCCGCCTGCTGGACGGCTCCTTTCTGTTCCGCCTGGCCCTATCTGGTGCAGCGGCCATGGCGCTGCTGCTGCTGGTGAACAGCTACGCCACCTGCCGCAACAACCGCTGGGCCTCGGGGTGCCTTTGGCGGGATGCGGAGGCCCTGATCAGCGTCGGCAATGTGGAATCGCTGAGCATCGTGACGGCCGCCTTCCTCTACGTACTGGAGGCTCAAAAACGGCGCCAACGCGACAACATCGAGGCCTACGAGCTGCTGATGAACTGCAATGCCTCCGGCGTCAAATGGCTGGTGGGGCGTATTTCTGCTCTGGAAATCCTTAACAGCGCCGGGCTCCCAATCGACGGCCAGCAGCTAGCGGGCTTTGACCTACGCAATCTGCAGGCTGCCAACGGCCACTGGCACAACGTCAACCTGGAAGGGAGCGTGCTGCGCCGAGCCAACCTGGCCGGCACCGATCTGAGCGGATCCAACCTGCGCGGTGCTGATCTGCGCGATGCCGACCTGCGCGGCTCGATCCTGGTTGGCGCAGATCTTGAGGGTGCCCTGCTGGAGGGGGCCCAACTTGATGGGGCAGAACTTGATGGAGCACAACTTGATAGGGCCAGCCTCGATAGCGGTGCCCCCAATCCCAGCTGATCGAGCTGGCTGCCTAAGTTCTGAGCAATTGCGGCGGACTGCTGAGCGGCTTTACCCGCCCCCTGGCCAGGCTGATCGACCAGTTCGAGCGCTTACCTGGCATTGGCCCGCGCACGGCCCAGCGGCTGGCTCTGCACCTTTTGCGCCAGCCTGAGGAGCAGGTTCGCAACTTCGCCGACGCCCTGCTGGCGGCCCGCAGCCAGGTGGGCCAGTGCAAGTGCTGCTTCCACCTCTCGGCCGAGCCGATCTGTGAGATCTGCCGCAACGAAGAGCGCGGCAACGGCCAGCTTTGTGTTGTGGCCGATTCCCGCGACCTGCTGGCGATGGAGCGCACCAGGGAGTTCAAGGGGCACTACCACGTGCTCTGCGGACTGATCTCACCAATGGATGGCATCGGTCCCGAGCTGCTGCAGATCCAGCCCCTGGTGAACCGGGTCGACAAGGAGTCCATCACTGAGGTGATCCTGGCCCTGACACCAAGCGTCGAAGGAGATACCACCAGCCTTTATTTAGCCCGGCTGCTCAAACCATTCACCACCGTGAGCCGCATTGCCTACGGCTTACCCGTCGGCAGCGAGCTGGAATACGCCGACGAAGTCACCCTGGCCCGGGCCTTTGAAGGTCGCCGCCAGGTGGAGTAATGCCCATGACGCGCTACAGCGCCATCAACCCCACGGAACGGCTACCTGAGTGGCTGCGACGTCCGGTGGGCAATGCTTCAGCCCTGGAAAACGTGCAGGGATTGGTGAAGCAGCAACGGCTGCATACCATCTGCGAGGAGGGCCGCTGCCCCAACCGAGCCGAGTGCTATGCCGCTGGCACCGCCACCTTTTTGCTGGGAGGCCCGATCTGCACCCGCAGCTGCGCCTTCTGCCAGGTGGAGAAGGGCCAGTCACCCCAGCCCCTAGATGCAGGCGAGGCCGAGCGGGTGGCCGAGGCAGTTGCCGCGCTCCAGCTCTCCTATGTGGTGCTCACGGCCGTGGCCCGCGACGACCTGGCCGACCACGGCGCCCACCTATTCACCACCGCCATGGCTGCGATCCGCCAGCGAACACCCGGAGTGGGCATTGAAGTACTCACCCCCGACTTCTGGGGCGGCCATCGCGACGAACAGGAGGGGTTGGCGGCCCAACGCCAACGGCTGGCCGCAGTGCTGGCGGCGCAGCCCGCTTGCTTCAACCACAACCTCGAAACCGTGGAGCGCCTTCAGGGGGAGGTGCGCCGGGGCGCCACCTACCGCCGCTCCCTGGCCTTGTTGGCCGCTGCCCGCGAACTGGCGCCCGCCATCCCCACCAAGAGTGGGCTGATGCTGGGGCTGGGCGAAACCGAAGCCGAGGTGCTGCAGACGATGGGCGACCTGCGATCAGTCGATTGCCAGCGCCTCACCCTGGGCCAATACCTGCGCCCATCCCTTGCCCACATTCCGGTGGCTCGCTACTGGACTCCAGAAGAATTTGATCGGCTGGGAGCCAGGGCCAGGGAGCTGGGGTTTGAGCAGGTGCGCAGCGGGCCGCTGGTGCGTAGCAGTTATCACGCAGCCCCTCAACCGACCAGCAATCGATAGGCGGCATCAAGGCGATGGAAGGCCGTCACCTCTCCACCTAGATCGGGGTGGTGATTTTTAGCCAGTCGCCGGTAAGCCCGCCGGATCTCGGCAGGGCTGGCACCGGGCGCCAAGCCCAGTAGTGCTAGGGCTTGCTGGCGAGGATCAGCTGCGCTGGCGGTTGTGCCAGAGCTGTCTGGGCTGCGTCGCAGCAACTCCTCCACGACCCGCATTGGGGCCTCCTCCAACCACTCCGGAGCGCGCGGACCATAGAGCGCAAAGGCCGCCCGCACAGCCCAACGCCAGCGGCAGTGGGGTCCCCGCAAGGCCTCAACCAGCTCAGAGCCCAGGCCGGGGCAGCGGCGGTTTAGCTCCTGTTCCAGCTCGAGTCGCGGATCCCACCACTGGCTGCGCAACTCCTCAACCAAACCCCGCAAGCCAGCGGGCGGCCCCAGGCGCAGCTCCTGCCAGCGGGGATGGGATGCCATGGCGGCTCCCCAGCGCTCCAGCCGCGCCGCGGTGATCCCGTGGGAAGCGGCGGAGGTGACGCGGCTGCGGGCCCGATTGGGTGACGAAGCGTGCTGGGGCGACCAAGCGTGCTGGTCCAACTGCTGCCTCAGAGCCCGCACCTCCCGGCGCAGGCTCTCGTTTTCGGCCAGTAGCTCCTCAAGATTGGCCGTAACCGGAGGGGAGGTTGCAGAGGGGCGCCAGTGGCGGGGATCAAAACCCATCCAACCCCCTACCTCAACCCAGGCTTCCATTCTTGCGGAGCACGGAGATGCCAGCAGCGGCATACTTGCCCCGATGCCGCTCCAAGCCAGTTGCAAGCCCCATCTGGAGCCTGTAAGCGTTTGAGCGGCGCGGCACGATCCCCCAAGCGCCTGCTGGCACCCCTACTGCTGCTGGCAAGCCATGGGCTGCTGCCGCATTTAGTTTTGGCCCAGCCGGCGCCAACAGCCAGCTGGCTCGACCTCGACCTCAATCTGCAGGCCCAGCCCCTGGCCAACCCCAGCGGTGGCGAGCGTCAAGGCGCCAGCTGGATGCAGCAACTCACCTTAGGGGCAACACTCGGCAGCGGGCTGGCCAAGGAGCCGCAGCAGTGGCAAGAGGCCGACCACTGGCGCACCAACCTGCAGCTGATGCTGTTCAGCGGTGATGCCAACTACGCGGAGAGCCTCGGCGCCGCCTTCCCCCTGCAGAGCACGGCCCACCCAACCGGCCTCTGGCTCACCGAAGCCAGCGTGGAGCGTCAGCCAGGCCAGGGCGGTATCGGCATCAAGGCCGGGGTGTTCTCGCTCAATCCGGGGTTCGTCAGTGCACCGGTGCTTGATGCCTACGTGCACTCAGCCCTCAACGACACCCTCAACCTCAGTGTTGACGGGCTGCCAATCAACCCCTACACCGCCCCTGGCCTGCAGCTGAGTTGGCGACCGGAGCCCGCCGGCCGCTGGGGCGAATGGCACTACGGCGCCTTTCTGCTGGATCCCGAGTACAGCCTGGCTTCCCTGTTCGGCGTCAACCCCGACCAACAGCGCCTAAACGGCCACCTCCAGATTGTGCAGTGGCGCTATGAACGCTTACCGGGAGCGGCGGCGATGCAAAAGCCAATCCGCGCCGGCGACCAGCAAATCGCCCGCCAGCTGCCACCGCCCCTCCTACAGATCGCCAGCGGCTACGTCGACAACCGCAGCACAGGCAACCTGGATGGGGCCGCCATGGCCACCCTCACCATGGCGGCGCCGCTACCGCTGGGGCTCGACAACCGCTTCTGGCTGGGCGTAAACGCCGGCTTTGAGTGGGACACCAACCCCATACCCCTGTTTATCGGTGGGGGCTGGCTCAGTCAGGGGCTAGTGCCAGGCCGCCCCCTCGACGTGCTGGCCCTAGGGATCGGCGGCAGCCGCTTCAGCCCCAGCCTCTCGCCTGGCCAAAGCAGTGAAACCGTGCTCGAGCTCAACTACAGCTGGCTGGTGAACGCCAACCTCAGCCTTCAGCCGGTGCTGCAGCTGATCCTCAACCCCGATGGCAGCAACGCCGAACCGATCCTGGCGGCCGGCATCGGCTTGCAGCTGCAGTTTTGAAGCAGCTGCAAGCTGATGCCGGCTTCGAAGTTGATCAACCCAGGCCCAGCCGGCGGGCACTGCGACGCAACACCTCACTGCAATCGGCCCGCATCAACAGACCAGCGCCTCCCCAGATCAGCCGGGGGGCCAGATCAGCAACACCGGCATCAAGCTCGCGCAGGGGGCTGAAGCCCAGCTGGCGGAAGTAGCGCACCAGGCGGCGGTGCTGGGCCTCGCTGTCGCGGATGGCCAGGATCGTGGCCTGGCGGCAGGGGGTTGCCTCCAGGGCCCAGGCAAAGGTGGCCGCCCAGATCAAGGGGCCTACGGCGGCCGTGTTCTCCCCCTGCACCCGCATGGTGTCGAGGCGGAGGCCTGCGGGGCGGGGCAGGGCCCAGCCTTTGATCTCACCCAGCAGCACCAACCTCTCCCCATCCCTACGCGCCACCCCCAGCCGCAGGCTCCAGGCCAACCCAGCTGGCCGGCCCACCTGCAGGCGCAGCAACAGGCCGCGCCGACTGGCCTCGGCCTCCAGCTCGACCAGACTCGGTGCTGGCAGAGGGCTGGGGTTGGGGCAGGTAAGTACCCCGGGGGAAGATCTGGACATCCACAACCGCCACGGCCTTGGCCAGTCTCAACCGTTACCCAACGGCCCTCCGCAGCGAGAGGCGGCTAATGTGGTCGCATATGTAGTACTAAGCGTGCCAGAAGTAGTCGCAAGCCAGGTTTCGGTGCGAGATCTCAAAACCCATCTCTCCGAATGGCTGGCCCGCGCTCAATCTGGCGAGGTGGTGGAAGTCACCTCCCATCGCAAGCCCATCGCTCGCATCACGGCTCTGGACACAACGGCTTCAGCCTCAACCAATCCGCTGCAGAAAGCGATTGATGCCGGCGTGATCAGCTGGAATGGCAAGAATCCTGTGATTCCACCACCCGTAAAGCTGAATGATGGCGGGCCACTGATGAGTGACATCGTGATCGAAGATCGCAGTTAGACACCGTGATCCTTTTTTGTGATACCTCTGCCCTTCTCAAGCTGTTCATCGACGAGCAGGGCAGCGACAGCATGATCGAGGCAAGCTCTTCATCAGAAGGAATCGCGGTCTGCAGGATCACCTGGGCTGAGTCAATGGCTGCCTTTGCCCGGCGCACTCGCTTCAAGGGTGCTAGCGAGTCTGGATTAGACCAGGCTCGATCCATGTTTGAGAAGGCTTGGCCTGACTTTGTGATCGCTGATGTCACCCAGCCGCTGGTTGAAAAAGCCGGAATGTACGCAGAAGCGTTCGCCCTGCGCGGCTACGACAGCGTGCAACTGGCTGCAGCCCATCAGCTGCATGTGCATTTTGCCCTTCCGCTGACCTTCGCCTGTTTCGACCGACGCCTCAACCAGGCCGCCAAACTCCTGCAACTAGAGGTGATCCAGTGACGCAGGCGCCCAAAGTCACCGCAGCCAGGGCTCGGCTCGCAGCACGGCCCCCAGGGGCAAGGGCCCATACAGGTGAGGAAAGGACTCCCCGCCGCCGGCCTGTTCAAAACGCACCTCCAGAGCGGCGGCGGCCAGGCGCTGGGGATCAATCGTCAGGAGCAGCACCGCCCCGGCAGGCAGGTCGCCATAAAAGTGGGCCGCGGTGGCCTCAACCTGGTGGGCGTTGCTCAGGTGGATGAAGCCCACCTCCTCCAGGGAGCGCCCCCGGGTGGAGCGGCGATACACACCATCGGCCCGGGCCGCCTGCCACTCCTGCCGCAGCGCCAGGTGATAAAGCAAGCCAGGTGAGCGCCAAGGGGTCCGCGCCGCCCAGGGAAACTCCTGCACCGCCGCTAGCTCCGGAGAAGCCAAAAACCGACCCAGCCAGGCCTGGAGCGCCGCCAACTTCGGCTCGGCGTCAAAGCCCGCCGGATCCACCTGGCGGAACTGGCGCACGAAGGGCAGCAGGGCCCAGTCGGCCAGGCAAGGGCGATCGCCGAGCAGCCAGCCTCCGGCCCCTAGTTGCTCGTTCCAGCGGCGCAGGATCGTGAGGCCAGCAAGCCGGTTGGTGCTGGCTGGCTCCCCTGGATAGCGATCTGGGTATTTGAAGCGATCGAGATACTGCTTGAAGGGGCCGTCGTTGGCGGCGAGCAGTGAATCCATATCGGCCAGCTGGGCAGGGCTCCAGCCCGCCAACCAAGCGAGGGGGTCGCGGCGCTCCAGGGCCCAGCGCATGATTGCCAGGCTTTCATCCAGCACCTGAGCCCCCAGCACCAGCACTGGCACGGTGCCCTTGGCGGAGGCCTCCAGAAGCTCGGGGGGCTTGACCTTGAGGCTCACCTCGCGCAGCTCCAAGTCCTGGCCAGGTTGCAGGCCCGCGGCAGCTAAAGCCAGCCGCGCCCGGATCGCGTAGGGACAGCGGCGAAAGCTATACAAAATTGGCTGGTGATCAGCCAACGGGGCGACCACCAAGGTGGTTCTCACCCCGCTGGCGGGCCCGCTCCATCTGGCGCTGACGCTCGGCGAAACGCTGCCGATCAGCGTCGCTGAAGCGCTCGATGCAGTGGCGGCAGCTCACCCCGGCCACGTAGCTGGCCAGCGCACGATCGGCAGGTGAAAGCGGCAGGCCGCAGGCATGGCAAACGCTGTGCTCACCGGGCTCGAGCTGGTGGTTGACGGCTACTCGCTTATCAAACACAAAGCACTCGCCGCGCCAGCTACTTAGTGGCTCGGGGATCTCCTCGAGGTAGCGCAGGATGCCCCCCTCAAGGTGGTGCACCCCGGCAAAACCCTGCTGCTGCAGGTAGGCCGTGGCCTTCTCACAGCGGATGCCACCGGTGCAGAACATCGCAATCGCCCGGGGCTGGCGCTGCTCAACCAGCGGCCTGAGCTCCCGCTCCACCCACTGGGGAAAATCGCGAAAAGTTGCGGTGCCTGGATCAATCGCACCCTCAAAGCTGCCGATCGCCACCTCGTAGGAGTTGCGGGTATCGATCACCAGGGTGTCGGGGTCGGAGATCAGGGCATCCCACTGCCCTGGGGGCACGTGGGTGCCTACCTCCGAGGCCAGATAGGGACTCACCTGGGGCTCACCCATGGTCACGATCTCGCGCTTGAGCCGCACTTTGAGCCGGTGGAAAGCCTGAATCTCCGAGCGGCTGAACTTGGCTTCCAACCGCTCCAGGCCTGCCACCTGCCGCAGCCGAGCCAGCAGCGCCTGCACGCCAGCATCTGCTCCGGCAATCGTGCCGTTTACCCCCTCAGCCGCCAGCAGGATCGTGCCGCTTACCCCCTCGGCTGCCGCCAGGTCGCCCAGCTCACGCTGCAGGTCTGGCAGGCCCTCAAGGGCGGCGAAGCGATAAAACGCCGCCACCAGCACACTCATCCGCCCACCTGCACGCCGGCGGCGGCCAGGAGCTCCCGGTCGGCATCGACGGCTGGATTGGAGGTGGTGAGCAGGGTGTCGCCATAAAAAATTGAATCAGCACCAGCGAGCAGGCAAAGAATCTGGGCTTCCCGACCCAGCTGCTCGCGGCCTGCACTGAGCCGCACGCGCGCCTGGGGCATCAGGATCCGGGCCGTGGCCACCATCCGCACCAGCTCTAGGGGGTCGACCGGCGGCAGGTCTTCTAAGGGGGTGCCCTCCACCGCCACCAGGGCATTGATCGGCACGCTCTCCGGGTGGGGATCCAGGTTGGCCAGCACCTGCAGCAGCCCGGCCCTGTCGGCGTCGGTTTCGCCCATGCCGATGATGCCGCCGCAACAGAGGGTGATGCCGGAGCGCCGCACCCGGGCCAGGGTCTCCAGCCGCTCCTGGTAAGTGCGGGTGGTGATGATCCGGTCGTAGTGCTCGGGGCTGGTATCGAGGTTGTGGTTGTAGGCGGTGAGGCCGGCCTCAGCTAGGCGCTCGGCCTGGGAATCGCTCAGCATGCCGGCGGTCACACAGGCCTCCAGGCCCAGCTCGCGCACGCCGCGCACCATCTGCAGCATTGCCTCAAAGGGAGCGCCGTCGCGGATTTCACGCCAGGCCCAGCCCATGCAGAAGCGATGGGCCCCGGCTTGCTTGGCGGCCCGGGCCCGCTCCAGCACCGGCTCCACCTCCAGCTCGGGCCTGCCCGCCACATCGCTGCTGTTGTGCAGCGACTGGGGGCAGTAGGCGCAGTCCTCTTCGCAGCCGCCGGTCTTGACGCTGAGTAGGGAGGCCAGCTGCACGTGGTAGCCGGGGTTGGCGGCGCGGTGCACCTGCTGGGCCTGCCAAAGCAACTCCATCAGCGGCTGCTCCAGCAGCGCCTGGATTTCAGAACGGGACCAGTCGTGACGCGTGATCAAGGCGAGTTCAGCAGGGTTCGACACCACCAAAGCGGCGCTGGCGGCCCTGGTAGTCGAGCAGGGCATCCAGCAGGGCCGCCTGATTGAAATCGGGCCAGAGCACATCGGTGATGTGGATTTCGGCGTAGGCGAGCTGCCAAAGCAGGAAATTGCTGATGCGCCTCTCGCCACTGGTGCGGATCAACAGGTCCGGATCGCACTCTCCAGCGGTGTGCAGCTCGGCGGCGAGCTGCTGCTCATCGATTGCGGCAGGATCTAGTTCCCCAGCCACGCAGCGCCGCGCCAGCCGCTGGGCAGCCCGCACCAGCTCGGCTCGGCCGCCGTAGTTGGTGCAAACGTTGAAGTGAATGCCCGTATTAGCTGCCGTGCGCTCGGTGGCATCGGCAATCAGGCGCCGCAGACCCTCCGGCAGGGGCTCAAGATCGCCAAGAAAGCGAATCCGCACCTGCTCCTGCTCCAGGGATTGAAGCTCGCGGGCCAGCACCCGCTCAAACAGGGCCATCAAAAAGCTCACCTCCTCGCCAGGGCGGCTCCAGTTTTCGGTGGAAAAGGCGTAGGCGGTGAGGGCGCCAATGCCCCAGTCGCTGCAGAGCCGCAAGGTGCGCTTAAGGGCCTCAACCCCCTCCCGGTGGCCCATCACCCGGGGCAGGTTGCGCTGCTTTGCCCAGCGGCCATTGCCGTCCATGATCACTGCCACATGGACCGGCAGGCGCGCGGGATCTAGGCCAACCGGAA
>Ga0315908_10001507_pt1 | contig 17435 bp, 16 predicted proteins | sample LakEriMetagenome_12_FD_203520 | JGI IMG/M metagenome (GOLD analysis project Ga0315908, IMG submission 203520) | Freshwater fungal communities from buoy surface, Lake Erie, Ohio, United States - Buoy 4 MA124 | ecosystem: Environmental > Aquatic > Freshwater > Lake > Lake biofilm | place: USA... | reverse complement strand
CCGGAACCACCGTCCGCCACCCGATGCACGAACTCGGCGGCTTTTTTGCTAAGCCACGCCCCATGCTCGCGGGCGATTTTGTCACCACGGACAGCGGTACCGGGCTGGTCCATATGGCGCCCGACCATGGCGAGGATGACTTTGACCTGTGCAAGGCCAATGGCATCGAGCCTGTTTTTGCTGTCGAAGGCGATGGCAAATACCGCGCCGATTGGCTCTGGCTCGGCGGCGAGGGCAGCGTCATCAACCCCAAGTTCAACGCGCCTGATGGCCCCATCTGCACCGCGCTGCACGCGGCTGGCGGGTTGCTCGCGGCGTCGGCGGATTATAAGCACAGCTATCCGCACAGCTGGCGGTCAAAGGCGAAAGTCATCTATCGCTGCACCCCGCAATGGTTCGTGCCGATGGATAAAGCGACGACCGATGGTACATTGCGCGAAAAGGCAATGACCGCGATTTCGGAAACCCGCTGGGTTCCGGAAAAGGGCCAAAACCGCATCACCGCGATGGTCGAAGGCCGCCCCGATTGGGTGCTGTCCCGTCAGCGTGCATGGGGCGTGCCGATTACGCTGTTTGTGGATCGCAAGTCCGGCCAATATCTCTGCGATGCCGCCGTGAACGCACGTATCATCGCGGGCATTCGCGAAAATGGTGTCGATGGCTGGAGCGACGAACGCGCACAGGCATATCTAGGTAGCGACTATGCGCTTGCCGATTATGAGCGCGTCACCGACATTCTCGACGTCTGGTTCGATTCAGGCTGCACGCATGCTTTCGTCCTTGAAAGCGGACGTTGGCCCGACCTGCAATGGCCAGCGGACCTCTATCTCGAAGGCAGCGATCAACATCGCGGCTGGTTCCAGTCAAGCCTGCTGCAAAGCTGCGGCACGCGGGGCCGCGCGCCGTATAACGCCGTGCTTACCCACGGCTTTACGATGGATCAAAAGGGTATGAAAATGTCCAAGTCGCTGGGCAATACGATCAACCCGCTCGACCTGATGCGCGACAGCGGCGCGGATATTTTGCGGCTGTGGGCGTTGACCGTGGACTTCACCGAAGACCACCGGATCGGCAAGGAAATCCTGCAGGGCGTTTCCGACCAATATCGCAAATTGCGCAACACCTTCCGTTATCTGCTCGGCGCGCTCGACGGGTTTTCGGACGCGGAAAAGGTCGCGGTCGCCGATATGCCCGAGCTGGAGCGTTATATGCTCCATCTGCTCGCGGATATGGACGCGAAGTTGAAGACGGCGGTCAATGATTTTGACTTCAACACTTATGTCCGTTTGCTGACCGAGTTTTGCAACGAAGACCTGTCGGCATTCTTCTTCGATATCCGCAAAGATTGCCTCTATTGCGACGCCCCGACCGATCCAAAGCGGATGGCGTATCGCACGGTTCTCGACACCTTGTTCCACGCACTGGTGCGCTATGCCGCGCCGGTGTTGGTCTTCACCAGCGAAGAGGTGTGGCAGACGCGCTTCCCCGATGCCGACAGCGTGCATTTTTCGGATTGGCCGGAAGCTCCCGCCGTTCTTGACGCGGCCTTGGCTGAAAAATGGTCGAGCATCCGTGCGGCGCGTATGGTCGCAACGGAACAAATCGAACCCATGCGCCGTGAGAAGATTGTCGGTTCCAGCCTTGAAGTTGAATACACCCACAGCGGCGCGTTCGGCGATGTAGATCTCGCTGAAATATTCATCGTCTCGGCTGTCCATCAGGGCAACAGCGCTGGCGCAGTCAAAACCACCAACCACAAATGCGGTCGTTGCTGGCGGCATCTACCCGCGGTTGTCGACGATGGCGCATTGTGCGGTCGCTGTGATACTGTTGTGAACGGAAACGCATGAACCCCAATTCCAAATTCCGCCTTCAGGGCATCATGCTGGCAAGCCTTGTGTTTATCGCGGACCAGATTGTGAAATATGCGATGCTTGGCCCGCTTCAGTTGCAAAGCCGGGGTGTCATTCACATCATTTCGTTCTTCGACCTGCGCTATGCCGAAAATCGCGGCGTTTCGATGAGCTTTCTGACCGCTGATAGCGATGGCGAACGTTGGGCGTTGGTGGCGCTGACAACGGTGATTGCCGCGGGTGTCGCGGTTTGGATGTGGCGTGAGAAACTGCGCGGTGATGTGCTGGCCTTGTCGCTCGTCTTGGGCGGCGCGCTTGGCAATATCGTGGACCGCGTGCGCTATGGCTATGTCGTCGATTATGCCGATTTGCACATTGGTGCATTCCGGCCTTTTTACATATTCAACCTTGCCGATGCCTGCATCAGCATGGGCGTGCTGATATTGCTTGCCCGCGCCTTCCTGATAAGCGACAAGCAAACCGGTGACGGGGCTGACGTTCAGCAACCCGAAAGCAGCGCTGACATAGTGGAGAAATCATGAAGCGGATCAATATGTTTGCAGCGGCGTCAGTTGCTTTGCTCGCGCTTTCGGGCTGCGGCACCACCAGCGTGTTTGACCGCGACCGGCCAGATGAATTTGCCGTAAGCCGGTCAAAGCCGCTTCAGGTTCCAACCGAATTTGCTTTGCCCGCGCCGACACCCGATGCGCCGCGCCCGCAAGATGACGATACGAAGCAACAGGTTTTGGACGCCATGTTCGGCGGCGCAGCACCTGCACCCCGTCCGCAATCTGCCCAGTAAATGGATATGCATATGAAAACGAAATCAGCCCTACTCGCTATGGCGATCGCGACCCTGCCATTGTTGTCGGGTTGTTCCTCGGCGGGCGATGAAGCGCCAACGGTTGGCCGCGCTGCACCTTTGGTGGTTCCACCCGATTTCGCTTTGGAACCAACTGCGGCAACGGCAATCCGCCCGGCCGATGGTGGTCAGGAACAGGTTTTGGACGCTTTGTTTGGCGGCACTGCGCCGCGTTCCGCCGCTGAACGCGCGATCTCAACGACTTCGGGCAATGCCGAAATGGGTATTCGTTCTTCGGTCGGTGATCCGCAGACCAACACGGTCAACAAAGGCAGCATCACCCGCGACATCATCGCCGCGCCCGAAGGCGACGGCCAAACCGCGCAGGCTGTTATTCCCGGTTAAGCTGACGAGAATTTGTTTATCGCGTCCGGAAGGTTAGGCGCTTCGGCTGTGCCGGAACGAACCCGTCCCTTGACCTAAAATTCATAAAACGCCCGCGGTTGAACCAGATTTCGTACCGCCCATTCGGCTTAGCGGTACACGCCATCGTAAAGCTGCGGCCATCGGCTGAAATTTTGGGTTTGTTGTCGCACAGCGGATAAGTTTCCTGGCTCGCTTGAACGAAGGAAAAACTTCCGGGAACCATCGGACGGTCGAACGTTACCTTCAGTACATAAGGGCCGGGCTGTATCACGCTGCCATCGGTGGGGTAGCTTGCTGTGACCGTTGGCGGGCCTGCTGGAGTTGATGACGCGGCATAGAATAAAGCTGCTCCCGCAAGAAATATGGCGGCGATGGTTGTCACAATCAGTCCTTTCTGAATGGCCCGGTCGCGCTCGTTGGCGTTGGGTCCGACGGCATGATCCGTTGATGGATGTGCCGAAGAACTTGTTTCTCGCGCTCGGGTAAATCCTGCGCTGCCAACGTCATCAGGCCCGAACGCTCGCTTCCTCCACGCCGGCGCTGTTGTGGCGCAGCGCCTTTAGCACAGTTTCAACGATCTGCGGGGCATTCAGGCCTGCTTCGTCATATTGCTTTTGCGGGCTGTCATGTTCTTGGAACATGTCGGGCAGGCGCATCGTGCGGATCTTAAGACCAGCGTCCATCAGGCCAGCATCGCTGGCGAGTGTCAGCACATGCGCGCCAAGGCCGCCCACGGATGCCTCTTCGACCGTGACGACAACCTCATGCGTGGCGATCAGATGGCGGATCATTTTTTCGTCAAGCGGCTTTGCAAAGCGCAAGTCGGCGACGGTGGTGCTCAGGCCCTTGGCATCCAACGTCTCTGCCGCCTTCATCGCTTCGGCCAAACGCGTGCCGAGTGAGAGAATCGCGACCTTCTTGCCTTCGCGCATGATCCGGCCTTTGCCGATTTCTAACTGCTGCGGCACTTCGGGCATCGCAACGCCCGTGCCATTGCCGCGTGGGTAGCGGAACGCGATTGGCCCGCTGTCGTGCAAGACGGCGGTGTAGGTCATGTGGACCAGTTCCGCTTCATCTGCTGGCGACATGACGACCATATTGGGCAAGGTCGCCAAATAGGTAATGTCGAACGACCCTGCATGCGTGCTGCCATCGGCGCCGACGAGGCCAGCGCGGTCAATGGCGAAGCGTACAGGCAAATTCTGGATCGCGACGTCGTGTACGACCTGGTCATAGGCGCGTTGCAGGAAGGTCGAGTAAATCGCGCAGAAGGGACGCATCCCCTGTGCCGCCAGTCCAGCCGCAAAGGTGACGGCATGCTGTTCAGCGATGCCGACATCGAACGAGCGTTCGGGATGCGCGGCAGAGAATTTGTCGACGCCGGTGCCGCCGGGCATCGCGGCGGTTATCGCGCAAATCGTAGGGTCGGTTTCGGCCAGCTTGGCCAGCGTTTCACCGAAGACGTTTTGATAAGCGGGCGGACCGCCACCGGGGCCCTTGTCCTGCTTGCCCGTGATTACGTCGAATTTGACGACGCCATGATATTTGTCAGCCGACGCTTCGGCAGGGGCGTAACCCTTGCCCTTTTGCGTGACCACATGGATCAGCACGGGGCCTTCCGCATTGTCGCGGACATTTTCGAGGACGGGGATCAGCTGATCGAGATTATGGCCGTCAATGGGGCCGACATAATAAAAGCCGAGTTCTTCGAACAAGGTCCCGCCCATGGCCATGCCGCGGGCGAACTCTTCCGCCTTTGACGCCGCCGAATAGATGCGGCGCGATAGCTTTTTGGCGACTTTGCTCGCAAGGCTGCGCAGGCCGAGATATTCGCTGGAGGACACCAGGCGCGACAAATAAGCCGACAGACCGCCAACGGGCGGCGCGATCGACATGTCATTGTCATTCAGGATGACGACCAGACGGTTGCCCGCAGCTTGGGCGTTGTTCATCGCCTCATAGGCCATGCCAGCGGACATCGAGCCATCACCGATGACGGCTATCGCTTTGCCGGGCTTGCCCGCAATCTTGTTGGCGACCGCAAAGCCCAAAGCGGCTGAAATAGAGGTTGAGCTATGCGCCGCGCCGAACGGATCATATTCGCTTTCGCTGCGCTTGGTGAAGCCCGAAAGCCCACCACCTGTGCGCAAGGTGCGAATGCGGTCGCGGCGACCCGTCAGGATCTTGTGCGGATAGCATTGGTGACCAACGTCCCAGACCAAACGGTCATCAGGCGTGTTGAAGACATAATGGATGGCAGTGGTCAGTTCGACGACGCCCAAGCCAGCGCCCAAATGGCCGCCGGTTACCGAAACTGCAGATATGGTTTCAGCGCGCAATTCATCCGCGAGCTGGCGAAGCTGCGACGCGGCAAGTTTGCGAAGGTCCGAGGGCACTTTAACCGTGTCGAGTAACGGCGTGTCTGGGGAATGTGTCATAAATTAAGCTTAGCCACCTTTTATCGGGCTGTCGAACGGGTAATTATGCCTGCGTTATCCGCAATCGGCACATTTTCCGCGGACTTCGATGACGGGGCGAACCTCGGCAAAACCGGCATGTTCGGCCGCTGCGCGAACGTTCATGGTCAGCGTATCGTCATCAATATGCGTGGCGGTTCCGCAGCTGTCGCAGATCAGGAAAATGCAGTCGTGCAGGCAGCCGGGATGCGAGTTGGCAAGATAGGCGTTCGCGCTTTCAACGCGGCGCGCAAGGTTGGTGGTCACGAACAGATCGAGTATCCGGTACACGCTGTTGGGTGCAACGCGCTTGCCGCGTTTTTGCGAAACCAGATCGGCAATATCATAAGCCGATGCCGGTTTTTCAAATGTGGCGAGCACGGCGAAGATATCCGCGCGCATATCGGTCCACTGCTCGCCCGCTTCGACCAACGCCGTTTCTGCGGCATGGGCAAGCGACGCGCCTGCATGCTCGTGATGATGATGAACTGCCATATTGATGATGTAGGCTGTGACAGCCAGTCGGTCAATTGCCCGTCAGGCAGATGCGCGGTGGTTCAGGAAATGTCCTAGCGCGAGGCAGATGACGCCCATGACGGTCCAGACAATCTCCATCAATCCATGTGGCAGCGTCAATGCGCCCGCCATCATGCCGATGCCTGCTGCGCCAACGATAGCCGGCGTAAACAGTCCGTGGTCCCAAAATCCCTTACCAAGCGCCAATACGCCGAAGAGAATGGCCAGAAACAGGCCGGTTTCATGAATGACCGAGTTGAGCAAAAAACCGCTCGCCGATGCCAGAAAGGCCAGCAAAAGCGTGGTGACAAGGCAATGCACAAGGCACAGGCCAGCAATGCTTAAGCCAAGCCCGTCCCACCGCCATTTTTTCCATGCCTGCGTCATTGCGGCCGCACTACACCGATTCGTTAGACGTTACAACATTACATCGCATAAATTGCAGCCATTATGACCATTTTTGCAACCTCTGTCCGCTTGCAGCTTACCGAAATCAGGGGCATATCGCGGCTCATGAATAAAGCTCTTCATTCTGGCACCGCAGCCAGCGCGCGCACGTCACACCCTCAGGCACTGATTACATGGCTTATGGGCGTCGCTGTTCTCGTCTTTGCGATGGTGGTTGTCGGCGGAATTACGCGTCTGACCGAATCGGGCCTGTCGATTACCGAATGGAAACCGATCACGGGCACCTTGCCCCCGTTGAACGAGGCCAGCTGGCTCTCCGAATTCGAAAAGTACAAACAGATCCCGGAATATACCGAGATTAACGGTCCGGCGGGCATGACGCTTGCGGAGTTCAAATTCATCTATTTCTGGGAATGGGTCCACCGCTTGCTAGGGCGCGTCATCGGATTGGCATTTGCGTTGCCGCTGGCGTGGTTCTGGATCAAGCAGGCGATCCCGAGCGGCTATAAGCCTCGGTTGCTCGCTTTGCTTGCGCTGGGTGGCCTGCAAGGGACCATTGGTTGGTGGATGGTGTCATCGGGCCTGTCCGCGCGCACCGATGTCAGCCATTACCGGCTTGCGGTCCATCTTTTGACAGCGCTGATTATCTTGGGCGGCCTCGTGTGGACCGCGCTGGATCTAAAGGAACTGACGAAGAATCCATCGGCAAAGCCCGCGCGCATCAGGGGCTTTACGGGCAGCATCTTGGCGATATTATTTATCCAGCTGCTCTTCGGTGCATGGGTTGCCGGGCTGAATGCCGGATATGTCGCCAACACATGGCCATTGATGAACGACCGCTTCTATCCCGATGGCGTCGATACCGCCAAGGGTGCGTTTTACGCTTTGGTAAATGACCCCTATCTCACCCATTTCGTCCACCGCTGGTGGGCGTGGGTCGCGGTGATTGCGCTGATCCTGATGGCACGGCGGGTCAAGAAAGCAGGCGTTCGTGCGGCATCTGCGGCTATTCATAGCGCGTTCGGCATCCAGATGCTGCTGGGCATTGCCACCGTGATGACGGGGGTCAACATCGTCCTTGCCGTTTCGCATCAGGCGGTCGGCGCCCTTTTGGTCGCGGCAACGGTCTGGGGCGCGCATGTCTTGGGACGTGATACAGCCTAAACATCTACGGGTATTATTATACCCGTCGTAAAACCCTTGCTTTTGCTTGACTATTGGCCGGTTCATCGCCATTGGCACCGCTTCGCGTGCAGGATCCTTTGCGATTCTGTGCAACACTAAAATTTCGAAAGGTGCGATTAGCGATGAAAACGCTATCCAGAGTTACGAAATCGATCCGTCCACAGGACGTCGAGAAATCGTGGATCCTCATTGACGCAGAAGGTTTGGTTGTTGGCCGTGTTGCCAGCCTCATCGCCAATATCCTGCGTGGTAAGACCAAGCCAAGCTACACCCCGCACGTTGATTGCGGCGACCATGTTGTCGTCATCAATGCGGACAAGGTGAAGTTCACCGGCAAGAAGTTGACCGACAAGGTTTACTATCGCCACACCGGTTACATCGGTGGGATCAAGGGCATCACCGCTGGTAAGGTGCTTGACAGCAAATTCCCTGAGCGCGTCCTTGAAAAGGCCGTTGAGCGCATGGTTCCACGCGGTCCTTTGGGTCGTGCCCAAATGCGCGCGCTGCATCTTTATAATGGTCCCGAGCATCCGCATGCCGGCCAACAGCCAACGACGCTCGACGTCGCTTCCATGAACCGCAAGAACAAGGTGGGTGCATAATGTCTGAAACTGCAAATTCGCTCGCTGATCTCGAAACCTTGGGCGCCGACGTTCAGGCACCAGTGCAGATCGCTGCTGTTGTTCGCGAACAGGAAATTGATGCGCAAGGTCGCGCTTATGCAACTGGCCGTCGTAAGGACGCGGTTGCACGCGTTTGGTTGAAGCCAGGCACCGGCAAGATTGTCGTCAATGGCCGCGATCAGGAAATTTACTTCGCACGTCCTTCGCTGCGTCTCGTCATCAACCAGCCGTTCGGTGTCACCGAGCGTACGGGCCAATATGACGTCATCGCAACCGTCAAGGGCGGTGGTCTTTCGGGTCAGGCTGGCGCGGTCAAGCATGGCATCGCGCAGGCACTGTCGAAGTATGAGCCACTGCTGCGCAGCGCTGTGAAGTCGGAAGGCTTCCTGACCCGCGATAGCCGCGTTGTCGAGCGTAAGAAATACGGCAAGGCCAAGGCGCGTAAGAGCTTCCAGTTCTCGAAACGCTAAACCGAAAAGTCGGTTTTTCCGAACAAAATCAAGGGCTTGCGAGAAATCGCGAGCCCTTTTTTGTTTTGCGATCGGGCCGGGACCGTGCTGAACCCGCCCGCCGTACTAGGGCAAGCTTGATACACCCGCATAGTGCCGTGGAGATTTACGCGAAGATGAGTTTGTAGAGGTTGACGAAATAATCTTTTCGGTCGGCAGTGCCGCCATATTGCCAATACACGGCTTCAAAATTCCCATCGCCGTCGAAATCATCGAAACCGACCAGTTTCCCGCTACCTTCAGACGGCGGAAGGGACACGTTGAAATTACGGAATGATGCACCATTCTCATTTATGAAAATCCTGAGAGTGCCGTCCTGCCGGGCAAAGACGATATCTTCTTTTCCGTCTTTGCTGACGTCTTTGACGTATAGCGCTGGAGACCATTGTAAGAACCCTGCGTAAACATCAGAATTGTCCTGCCGGATGGCCGTACTGGAAATATCGACGAACTTACCGGCGTCGTTTCTGATGATCTGGAGATAGTCCCCGCCATAATAAGGGGAATATCTTGAGTGGGAGATTATGAGGTCGAGATCCCCATCCTTATCCATATCCGTGGTTCGGGTCTCCATATGGAGCGTGTTTTCTGTACCATACACCGTTGCGGGAAGCGGCGTCTTGTCATCGAAACTGAAGTTGCCCTTATTGTTCCAGAACACATAGCTGTGCGCCGACCCGTGCCCAAACCCGGCAACAATATCATCATAGCCGTCAGTGTTGAGATCAGCGAGGTGCGCATCCAACCACAAATTATTCTGCCCGTTGGGGATTTGGGTTGGGTTCAGCAGCGGAAGGGCGTTCAGTTGATCCAGAAAGCTGCTCGACCTGGCGGTGAATGAACCTTCGGCATTTTGAAACAAGAACAAGGGTTCAAACCCTTCCCTGTGGCGCCAGTTGGCAATCAGGATATCATGCTTTCCGTCACCGTTAATGTCCCCTGTCGCCATTGCGTGGGCATCGGTTCCATTGGCGGCAAGACCCGATTGTGTCGTCAGGCGGGGAATAAGGTCTGCCCGTACCCTCGTCCCGGTTGCACCGCCTAGGGCCAATATGGCCGTGCCATATGCCGTGGGGTCATTATAAACCCCAGACACGTTGTGCGCGACGAAGAATGCTGCGGGCGTTCCGTTGACGGTTAAAGACGCAGATCGACGTGCGCCAAAAACGGATGGAAATTGGTCGTTAACGGCCTGCCGAAACTCTAATCTACCGTTATCATTGGAAAAATAGATATATGGTAAGCGCGCAAAAACCGGCGTGCCATATGCCTTGTTCAGCGGAATGATCAGTTCGGGGAACCGATCCTTCTGGAAATCTACAGCGATGCTCCCTTGAGGGAAAATGTCCGCAATGCCTCTGGGGTTCGTCACACCGCCATAAGCATATTCGGGGACCACGTCGGATGAGGATATTGTGTGGATTTGGTAAGATTTGCTGAGCGTCGCGCGCGTGTAAGTGATCGGCGTTGGTGGTGTCGGTGTTGAAGGGTTCGAGGGTATCGTGATGATCGGCGAACTGGGCGATGTGCTGCCACCGCCTCCACAAGCGGAAAGCAGTACGCATGCCGCCAGCGCCCTAAGACGACGTCGTTTCAATCAACTTCCCCCAGAATAAATGCGTGCATCACTTCCCCGCAAATATGCTGGAAATTTGGCGACCCTTATGATCGTAAACGTAGATTTGACTGCCTCTACGCACACTGACCGTGCTGGATGTATATCCTTTCAGTCCGTCATTCGGTCCAGTGCCGGCAAACACGGAGCATAGCTGACGCTGTCCGGTGCCATAGACATAAACTTGACTGCCTCTTTGGACAGCTGTGACTATCTCGGACACATTCCACCCCCATTATCTGCCCTTGAATGACAATGCGTTGAACCAAGACGTTAGGCAAGCGCCGAAAGCTTCTGTGCCTGTTTGTCATTGTGTTTCCAATGGTTAATCGGCACATACCGCGCATGATCAAATGTATCCTTATCGCTTTGCTCCTTGCGCTTGTTGGTTCCGGCCTTTGGCTGTGGAACAAGAGCGATCCACAAAAGCTGGATTTTGCGGACCGGTGGGCACCCGGAGCATCGGAGCATGCGCAAGCGCCGATTACGGGTGTCGCTTATGGCACCGACGCGCGGCAGAAGCTGGATATCTATGCCCCTGAGGGCGCGGCGTCCGCACCTCACCCCGTCCTCATCTTCTTTCACGGTGGTGCGTGGCGCGATGGTGAGCGGGAAGGCTATGGCTTTTTGGGTCGTGCCTTTGCATCGCGAGGGTTTGTTACCGTCATTGCCGATTATCGCAAATCGCCAAAGGTTCGCTTTCCGGCATTTGTGGACGACACAGCGGCAGCCATCGCGTGGGTGCACGCAAATATCGCCAAGCATCAGGGCAACAAAGACCAAATCTTCCTGATGGGACACAGCGCCGGCGCGCATATCGCGATGATGACGGCGCTTGATCCGCGCTATTTGAAGGCGCAGGGCCTTGGAACGGACGTTATTAAAGGCGTGGTAGGGCTCGCTGGCCCATATGATTTCTTGCCGCTCACGACCGATTCATCGAAAATTGCCTTTGGCCAATGGCCCGACTTAACCGAGACCCAGCCGATCACCTTTGCGCGCGCCGATGCGCCGCCTTTGTTGTTGCTGACGGGTGACAAGGATAGCGTGGTCAAGCCGCGCAACAGCAAGGTCCTGTCGGAACGCATCGCAGCGCTGGGTGGGAAACAGCAGTTGAAAATCTACCCCGATGTTGGCCATTCCGATATCATCATGGCGGTCGCGCGTCCCTTCCGGAACAAGGCGTCCGTCATCCATGATGTTACGAACTTCATAAAAGCGCACGAACCGCGCTAAGCCGCGTCTGCGGTTTTTGGCGCAACGATCTTTTGCCGATAGGAAATGACCAGCAAAGCGGCGTTGACCAATGCTGCGCCTAACATCGCAAATGCCGCACCAACCTCGCCATAAGTGGGCATGAGCCAGATCATCATCAGCACCACGACAACAGCGCCGGCAAGGCTGCACAGCATCACCCGGCCAGCCTTGCCCGCGGTGAGCAGCGCAGGCTCTAGCCCTAATGTGGCAAATTGGACGGCGGTCGCTGTGCCCAAGATCAATACCAACGGATAGGCGGCGACAAACTCTGCGCCAAATATCCACATCAAGGCGGGTTTTCCGGCGAAGCCAACAATCGCCAATACGAGTAAAGCCGCAACGCCGGACACTTTAATCATGCGGCTGAGCAAATTGCTGGCATCTTTGGCGTCGCCGGTGTGCGCAACGCGGGCATATTCGGTGAATAGCGCCATCGATATGGCATCGCCGACCCTCGCAAAAACCTGACCCAATTGATAGCCAAGCCGGAAAAATCCAGCGGCTGCCGCGCCGACGGAGAAGCCGACCACAACCGCGACCATTTGCTGGCTCGTCAGCTTAAAGCTGGAACCCACATTGGACCATAAAGCGAATTTGGTAATGCCGGGGAAGCTGTCCTGAAAGCCGCGCAGGCTTGGCATACTGCTGAGCCGCAGCGGCAATTTGAGCCGGCGCAAAACATTCCCCCACACCCATAGCGTTGGCACCATTTCGGACACGAGCCACACCGCGAGAAACCCCCAAGCGGTCGGCTGGGTCAGCACCAATATGCCAGTGCCGATAAGGCGGATGATAGGCACCAGCATGTCCGGAATGGCGGCGTCGCCAAAGCGGTCGTTGATGCGCAGAAGTCCTGTAGGTGTGGAGCGTGCGGACAGCACCAAAAGCACCGTGAAGCCGACCACGGCGATTGCCTCTGAATCATTCCAGCCTTGGTTGGTTGCCAGCGCCCATGCGCCGACCATCGCGACCAGAAACGCCAGCAATGCCCCCAACATATCAAGGATCAGGCAAAACCATGTGAGTTCGGCCAGCTTTTGATCGGACTTTGTGTGCACCAAGGTCGTGCCATAGCGGATCAGAATTTGCCATGTCTGGAATGATGTGAAGCTGGCTATGGTTTGGGCGAAGCTGAAGATCAGCATGAATTTGCCAAATTCTGCCGCACCCAAGCTTTGGGTAGAAACGGCAAGGTAGATAAGGCTGAGCACCGCAGAGGTGGTCTTTGGCAAGAACAGCCAAGCGCCCGATTGCAAAATGCGGCGCCCACTCCCCTGTTTTTGTTCAGCCATTACGCCAGATCCCCAATTAGGCTTTCGGACTAGTGCACTTCTGCCGCTAAGCAAAGCCATGTCATAAGGTGCCAGAAAAAATCGAACGCGCTGCAAACTGGTCGCAAAAATCTATCAATGGCGATAGATGCGCCATTGTATGAATATTCCACGACACAAGAAGGCTACGGCGTCCGTCAAATCGGACGTTATTTTCCTGTTCAACCATGACGCGGGCCACCAAGTGGCGCATTTGGCGGGGATAGCCGGCGCATTCGCGTTACGTGAAAAAGCATTTCGGGCGATCGTTGCCTTTGGCAGTGAAGTGACGCGCAAAGAGGTCGAAAGGCTGCTGACGCCTGAACAGATTGCCGCCTTGCACTGGCGGTCACTGGCGTTACCCGAACTGCTCAAGACGCTCACAAATGGCCTGAACCGGATCGTGCCCGTTCACCGGATATTGCGTTTATATTGGCATAATGCGTTCTTGCGGAAATCCGTCGCCATCGTGTCGACGGAACGCACATGCCTTACCCTGAAACGCCATTGGGCCAAATTTCGCCGCCGCACACATCGCCCTGCCTTTGTATGTGTACCCCATGGTGCGGGGGACCGGAATGTATCTTTTCACCCTGCATTCCGGGACTTTGACCTGTTGATGGTCAGCGGACAAAAGGTTGTGGACCAGATGGTTGACGCGGGCGTTTCCACGCCCGAACGCTGCCGGATCATCGGTTACCCAAAGTTCGACATTTTGCGGGGGCGCTCCCCTGAAACATTTTTCGACAACAAAAAGCCGACATTTTTATACAATCCGCATTTCGATCCGCATATGTCCAGCTGGTTCGATCACGGGGCGGAGATATTGGAATTTTTTTACCAGAATGCGGACCGTTACAATCTGATCTTTGCGCCGCATGTGATGCTATTTTATAAAAAGGTGCATATTTCGCCCGAATATCGCGTGACCCGCACGCGGCCAGACATTGATCCCAAATATTATGATGCCCCGAATATCCGGATCGATGTGGATAGCGTGCGTCTGTTTGACATGAGCTACACCTTGTCCGCCGACGTCTATATTGGCGACGTTTCAAGCCAGGTTTATGAATTTCTGCATCGCCCGCGCGCCTGTTTTTTCATCGATACGCACAGCACGGCGTTGCCCGGCGCGCCGCCAGAATATGATTTCTGGAACAACGGTCCGGTTGTCCGCACGGCCAAGCAGTTGATAGCATTTTTGCCCGATCATTCCCAGATTGCCGCGCAATATCGCAAAGCCCAAGAGCAGCGCATGGCCTACACCGCGGACCAAAGCGATCCGCGCCCAGCGTCGGAACGTGGCGCAGAGGCGTTGCGCCAATATATTGAAAGCTTAGCTCGCTGAAGCGGGCGCCTATGCGCTGCGGAAATCGAGCACGCCCCAATTGGCGGCGGCAGCAGCCTTCATAAAGTGTTTGGAGGGGTTCACCGCATAGCCTTCGTCTGCGAAGTCTAAAGTGAATCGGTCGCTCAGATCGTCCGAGTAAAAACGGATATGCGCATCTTTGCGGTTAATGCCCTGTTGCGACAGCCATTCCTGCACGCGGCGCAATTTTTCCTCGGCATAGCAATTCTCGCCGTCGATGCGGTGCATCAGTTGGCCGTCTTCGTGGCTGATATGGCGCGTCGCAATGACAGCATCAAAACCAATTTTGGCGCTGATGTCTCCCGCATAAAAATGGGGTGCAGCGGTGGCCATCACCAGCAACGCCCCGCGCGCGCGATCGGCGTCTATGCGGGCAAGGGCACCGGGTTGAAGGCCATCGCGCACAAGCTGCTCGGTAAAATCGGCGACGATATTGGATAAGCTGTCCGGACAAATTTTGCGCCCGATAAACATCGCGATCCCAAATTGTTTCAGCGGTTTGCGCCCATATAGGCGAAGCTTATATCCCAGCATCGCCGCGATCCAGACCGGCAGTAACGCCAGCCGAATGGGCGCGGTCCGCCGGGCATAAAACAACAGAAAATGCGTAAAGGTCGGGCGACGGGTTATGGTCTTGTCGAGATCATATATTGCAATATTCATATTTGGTCGCCAAGCCCCAGCCCAAGGTATGCCAAATGCGTTGGCGCACCCCCGATTTGGACGCGTTTAGGAGAAGCTGTTTGCAAGCGCAATGGACCTGCATCGTCCTTGCCGGGCAAAGGCCCGGACCGGATATGTTTGCACAGCATTTCGGGCTTAAGCTGAAAGCTTTGGTGCCCGTGCGCGGCGAACCGATGGTTAGCCATGTCGTCCGCACGCTGCGTGCGTCGCCGCTTATCGGTGAAATCATTGTCCTATGTCAGGAACCCGACGCGCTGCGTCCAGCGGTCGATACCGCAGGCGGCGCGACGTTGATCGAAAGCCTGAGCAGCATATCGCTGAGCATCAAACGGCAGGTGGATGCATTAGGATTTTCGTCGCCGTTATTGGTGACCACCGCGGACCACCCCTTGTTAACTATTGATATGATCGCCGAATTTCTGGGCAAAGCCGATGGCGATGTGGCCATTGCGATGGTGGAGCGCAAGACGATGTTGGCGCAGTTTCCGGACGCCAAACGCACATGGTTGCGTTTTTCGGACGGCGCATGGTCCGGCGCAAATCTCTTCGCATTGATGAGCCCCAAGTCCGCATTCGCGCTCGATCTATGGGCAGAGGCAGAGCAGGATCGCAAGAAAGCGTGGCGCTTGTTCATGCACTTCGGGGTGCGGCTGGCCCTGCGCGCGCTGACCCGCACGATTGGGTTGCGGCAGGCGTTGACCATTGCGGGCAAACGCCTTGGCCTTGTGGCTACGCTGGTGCCGATGTCTGACCCTGTCGCTGCAATCGACGTCGATAAGGTTGCCGACCATATATTGGCTGAGAACATCCTTATCGACCGCGAAACAGTGACGCGATCACATCTGGCGGCTTGATTAGCGGCCCATTTTCTTTTGCCGCCGTCTTTGCACGGATGATCCGATACCCATAGCTTCGCGATATTTCGCAACGGTGCGGCGGGCAATGTCGAAGCCTTTTGCCGTCAACAAATCGACCAGCGTGTCATCGGACAGAATCTTTTCGCCCTCGGCATCAATCAGGGATTTGATGTGGCTTTTCACGGCTTGCGCCGACGCGCCCTCACCGTCGGCGGATTGAACGCCCGATGAGAAGAAATATTTGAGGTCAAACAGGCCGCGTCCGCAATGCAGATATTTGTTGCTGGTGACTCGGCTGACGGTGGATTCATGCATGTCGATGGCATCGGCCACTTGCCGCAGCGTGAGGGGCCGCAAATGGGCGACGCCGTTGCGGAAAAAGCCGTCCTGTTGCTTCACAATCTCGGTGGCGACCTTGACGATGGTGCGCTGTCTTTGATCCATGGCTTTGATGAGCCAATTCGCATCTGCCATGCAGTCGCTGAGCCAGGCTTTTGTGGCTTTGTCTTGCCCAAGCTCAGCAACATAGCTGCGGTTGATGAGGATACGGGGCAGGTTGGCACTGTTCAATTCGATGGCCCAACCTTCGCCGCGCGGCGTGATGAATATGTCGGGCGTGACGGCCAGCATATCTTCGCTTTCGAACCGGCAGCCGGGCTTTGGATCATAGCCGCGCAGTTCTATCAACATATCGCGCAAGTCTTCGTCATCGACTCGGCACATGCGCTTAAGCTGGTCAAACGCACCCTTTGCCACCAAGTCGAGATTGTCTATAAGCTTGGCCATGCAGGGGTCATAACGATCCGCCTCGCGCGCTTGAATGGCTAAGCACTCCGAAAGGTTTCGCGCGCCGACGCCTGTGGGGTCGAACCGCTGCAGCTCTGTAAGCGCCGCCTCCATGTCGGCCACGGAAACGCCAAGCCGGTGGGCCGTCGCCATCAGGTCTTCGCCAACATAGCCCGTGGGTTCGATATGTTCGATAATCTGCTGGACCAGAAACAGCTGCCGTCCGGACAGGCTGGACCCTGCCTGCGCCATCAAATGTTCACGCAGGCTGATGTCGTGCGCGGCAAAGCTGTCAAAATCAGGTCCGTCGGCGTCAAAGCCATTGGGCGCGGCGCTGCCCGTAAGGCCAAGCATGCCATCGGCCCCGCCCACGCTGTCCGATGGGGTGTCATGGTGGAACGGTTCTGTGCTGAAATCGATATCCAACGCGTCCGATGTCCCTTGGCCATCGCCACTGAGCAGGTCGTCACTGGCGCGCTCGCCACTGTCGGTGAATGCGGGCGCGAATTCCTCGGTTGGCACATCAGGGGCAGCGTCGCTGCTGCCTGTTTCCAAAACGGGATTACGCTCCACCTCTTCCGCGATGAACGCTTCAATTTCGAGCGACGATAATGCCAGCAGTTTAATCGCCTGCTGCAGTTGCGGCGTCATGACCAGCGACTGGCTTTGGCGAAGATCGAGACGGGGTGCTAATGCCATGACGTTATGGTTCCGTCATCGCCGCAAATCACATTGCAAAACTCTCGCCGAGATACAGGCGGCGCACATTGGGATCAGCG
>Ga0315908_10001504_pt1 | contig 17442 bp, 4 predicted proteins | sample LakEriMetagenome_12_FD_203520 | JGI IMG/M metagenome (GOLD analysis project Ga0315908, IMG submission 203520) | Freshwater fungal communities from buoy surface, Lake Erie, Ohio, United States - Buoy 4 MA124 | ecosystem: Environmental > Aquatic > Freshwater > Lake > Lake biofilm | place: USA... | reverse complement strand
AGCCAATGAAAAAGAGTATTAGGGTAAGTATTATAATTAGAATCGTATTTGGAAAAAACTATTTGGAAAGACCTAGCATAAAGCAAATAGAAGGGAATTATAATAAATAATAATTATGCGAGAGATAAAAAAGTCCTATAAATAATCTTAAGGAATATCAGAAAATTTTGAGAGAGTTTGAACCAAGAAAGAAAAGAGAAAATGAAGATTGAGGAGAATAGGAATACAATAATAGCAAAACAATTAGATAGTTATTAGATTTGAATTAGAGGGTAGGAATCAATGAACGAGATATTGAATTGGTCCATTTTTAAATTCTATTTTTCATTAATTATTAGTCCCAATAATATAACGTGTATCATATTGATTAATATTAAAATCATCAGGAAATAATTCTTCATATTTTTCTTACTATAATATCCAATATATATAAACTATTCCAATAACAGAAAAGTCAAACAAATATACAATATTACCTCCAATATTATCTTTATTATCTCTTTTGAATTGTTTAGCTCTATCAAATCATAAAAATATGATTCTTCATAAATCCCGTCATATTACTCATAAAATAAATTAAGAACAATCAGGATCTTATTAGAGATATCTTCAATATTTGCTTAAATGTTAATAGCTATTATTTGCTCCATTTAGTCTAATTGAATCCATTTATTGAGAATCAGTTTATCGATTTATTTGTTTAGAGATGTAATATTTAAGTCTACAAAGTAGCAACTGTCAGGGTATTGTCTTTAAAAGCTGTTTATATTTAAATAGTAGTTTTTCTTACGAAGTTTAAATTCTTCACAGTTTTCCATTATACATTCATTGAAAGAAGAGTATTTTATATTTCAAGCCATATTGGTTTCTAGATTCGAATTATAAAAGTTATTGCAAATCTAGCTGTATCTATTTTGGCTTTTAAAATCGTAACAACTTTGATCCATGTCTATTTTGTAAATGAATATTCTTATTTATTCTATAATTCTTAAATTTTGTTGTATTTTTTTTTCTTTAAAAAGATTATTATTTAAAAAATTTATTAAATTTTATTAAGAAACTAAATTTTAACTCTTATCTTTAAATTAATTTGATAGGACACTTTTTATTAAATTATTTGTTTGATAACTTATGTTTGAACTTAAAAAATATTATAAAAGGAACAAACATACAATATATACTAGAATTGAAATTCTCTCTAATAAAGGACTCATTACAATCAATTTTATCAATTACAAGTGTTTTCTTGTTATAAATATACTTTTCTCATTTTTCATATTAGTTCAAAAAAATATTTATTTTATTTAAATTTATCAATAATCCTAAATATAATAAATTGTTTTTTATTATTTTAACAAAAAATATATTTAAAAAACTAACTTAATGGAATAATATTAATAATTTATTAAATAATAATTAGACATGAGCAAAGTTAATTTTTATTAGGATTAAATGTTAATTAATAAATAAAATTTAAGAAAAACAATCGATAAATAAAAAAATTTGATCATTAAAAAAAATCAAAGTTATTAAAATGATTAAAATGATGAAATTTAATATGATGAAATTTAATAGCAATTTAGCTTAAATAAGGGATTTAATATTAATCCATAAAAATATCAAGCTTGGATATATAAAAACGTAAAAAAATTATATAAAAGTCATGACTCAAATTAAATAAAAGGCAAACAAATAATTATTAATTAATAAGATTTATAAAAACTAGAAAAAGATATTAAAAAAAAATTCAGGTGTGAATATTTAAAATAATTTAATCAAAATAAAGATTAAAATTAGCTTAAAACAATATCTACATTTAGAAAAATTTTGTTTAGTTAATAATTTGATGAACTTAATAACTAAAAACTAAAAAATTAAAAAATGAAGTAATAAAATTTATAAAATGATTTTATTATAAACAATCCGAAAATTAAAAATAATTAATAAGAAAATAAAGATAATTATTAAAAAAGAAGTGATTCTTAGGAATTTCCATAAATTAATTAGTAAAAGTATTATTTGTAAGAAAATAATTAAAATTGGATAAGCACTGATAAAAAACATAGAAAATTAAAATAATTCTCTAAAATATGAATATTATATTTTTTAAATAAAAATCTTACTAGAAATATTTATTATTCAAATATTAATATTCATTTCCTAATTTTAAAAACTATTTTCATTTATTGGTCCGTCACTAAAAACATTATTTTATTTTTAATCAATTTATTAATCTTACTTTTGTTCTTAAAACTATTATTATAATTAGGATTAATATTGTTTCTAAAATTATTCTTAAAATTAGTCTTATTATTGTTGATTACTTTAATCTTTATTAAACATCTTGAAATGATATTTCTAAATATTATTTTTTTAAAATATTTGATCTTTGAAATCGTTTTATATGAATTGTTTGTTAAAATTATCAATATTATTTAATTATTGTTCCTTTAATTAATCATTGTTATTGTTCATAACTGGATTTTAAAAGTTATTAATATTAATTTAGGAGTCAAATTTATAATTTTACATTTAATCATCATTCAAAACCCCATTCTACAATTAATAAGCTTAATAGTCGGTTTATTATTAATTGTCCAAAGTATTCACATTTCTATTTAAAAAGATATTATTTTGATTAGTTATAACTCCGTTCTGCAATTAATTAGTTTAATATTTAATTTATTATTAATTAACTAAATTATTCATATTATTATTTAACTAATTATTATTTTTATTATAATTATAATTCTAATCATTTTTTTAATTAGCTTAATCATTGATTGATTATAATTATTTAAAATTTTCAGATTTATCATTATTTAAATCATTGATAGAATTCTAATAATTCTTTTAAGTATTCAAAAATTTATTTATAAGTGTAGAATTATCATTAATATTAGGAGGATTAAACTATCCATTACTTTCTTAATTCCAACTTATATCCTAGAAAATACTTTCAGCAAATCCAATTTGATTATTTTCCCTATCAAAAAGAGTATAAAACCTTTTAAGAAACAATTATCCTAAAGTCCACTCAGAATCATCTTAATCTGGACTAATACCCATCACACAATCATCCTTACCATCAACTGTAAACTCTAAAACATACTCATTTGGCGTAATTCTCATAAACAAACTACTTTTACTTTAATCAATATTATTTATTGCTTCAAACTCAAATACAATATCTGGCAATTTATTCTTTTGATCACAACTTTCTAATACTAAATCACTAAAATAATTATTAATTTAAGTCTATGGACCATAAATTAAATAAGTGCCAGTATCAATAATAGCCCTACAACCATCTGGACACAATTTAATGTCATTTGTATTAGTAGTTTATTGATAGATATATTTAGTGGAAGCAGAATTGCTTCTAGGTACTTTTTAAACATCTAATATGCTAATAGTCCAGTACTTTTACTCAATAACTTTCGAAAATATAAAATTACCTTTATAATGCTATGAATCCGCTTAGCCGAAACTGAGACTGCCACTAGAATTACTAAGCACATAACCAAACACATTTTTTAATCCTTAATTATGCAATATATTCTACTTAATAATATTATCAAATAAAGGATCTACATGTTAATTTTTGATCTTATTGTTGGGATAAGACAGTCCAACAATTCCATCCCACTCTACATCATCCAATAAAGGGATATTGACTTCATCTGCGATTCCTACTGTTTAAGATTTTACAATTATGTCTCCGATTATTATTGTTTCATTGCCAAGATAACCTCGGACTTTGCCTGATAGGTATGAAATTTCTAAGCCTGAACCATCTAGGATTTTTAGATCTTTTGTCATTTGGTATTTGTTGTGACAGAGGCATCTGCTTGTTGTGCAGTTTTCGCTAGGGACCCTTTTATTATTATAGTCAAAATTATAAATATTTTTAGTATTTTATCATTAATTTTATAAATATTATTTAAATTATTATTATTATTATCATTATTATTATTATTATCATTATTATCATAATTATCATTATTATTATTATCATTATCATTATTATTTTATACCAGAAATGACAACTTCCTGTATCAAACAACATTTTAAACATCTAGCTTTTGGATTGATTTAGTAAATCATAACCTATTCCTATTTCACCATAATAAGTAGCTAATCGTTTTTCTGCTAATCTATTATTAAAGATAAAATTTACATCTATTAATGTAATGTTATAGTGCTTGCTGCTAAAAAAGATGTTTGTTTAAAATTCATTTATAACATTTTTAGTTTCATCAACATTCTGCTTCTTCTGCTCTTTTATTTTAGTTATTTACTATTTTTATTTTACTTAAGTAAAAGAAGGTTTTAAATCTATGGTAATGTTAGATATTTTTGCTAGAAACATAATTAATACTATTAATTTTATTATCATCTTCATTTTAATATTTTATTATATTTATTTTTATTATTAAATTATATTTATTTTATCTGATTTATATATTTATATATTATATTTTAATTATATACCTAATTTGTTATTATATTTCAATAATTAATAAATATGTTATTTTATTTGAAAATTTATAAAAATACATAAATTTATTTTATTTATTAATAAATTTTATAATAAATTAAACAAGAAAAATAAAATTAATTATTTCTTTATTAATATAATAAAATAAATTCTTTATTATTATATTTTAATTATTAAATAGATAAATTAATAATTATAAAATATAAAATGAAAAAATTATAAAAAATTGAAGCTTTTACACTACAACCAGAATAATAAGTTTGGTCACCATTTGGATATGGAAAAATAGTGTAAAAAACTTAAATTGAGTAAATAGTAACTTATTTAGTATAAGAATAAGTTAACAATAAAGGAAAATCAAATATCAAATATAAAGAAAATCAAAATGAAAATGAAAAAATTGAAAAAGAAATTGAAAAAGAAAAGATATTAAGAAAAGAAAGTCTTAATAAATAAGAGAAAGAATAAAAAAGAAGCCATAAAAATTCAATTGAATAAGAAATTTTATAAATATAAAATGAAGAATTATATTTAAATTAAGAATTATTAAGAGAATAAAATTAATAGATTCAAGACTAATTATTATAAGAATAATAAATGTTATTAGAAGAATAGTAATAATTATAGTTTTTTTTAGATGAAATTCTAATTTAAAATGAATAATATCATGAAGAAAGAAAATAAGAATTAGAATAATCTATTCTGCAGTTAGAATAATTATAAAAGTAAAAAACAGAATAATTATAAAAATTTTAAATTTAATAATAATAGCTTTAAGAATTTCAAATTCAATATTAAGATATTTCTAAAGAAAAGAATTAAGATTTATAATTAAAGAGACAGGCTAGTAAATAATAAAAAAACTCTTAAGATAATATTTAAGAATAAGAAAATTTTAGTAAAAAAATATTGATTGAGAAAAAATTGAGTAATTAAGAATTATAAAGTGAAAATTAGTAAGTTGAATATCAAGATAAATTAGAAGAAAATAAAAAATTAATAATATAATGTTAAAAAGATAAAGAAATTCTTTAGTAAATGAATGAAGAGTTAGAATAAAATTTGAATAATAATTTGATTTAATAAATTTAATTTTAAGTAATTGATCCTTTAGAATTATTAGAAAATGAGATGAAATAATTAAATAGCTAATTCAATTAAGAATAAAAATAAATTAAAGTATAAGATTCAATTAATTTATAAATCTAGAAAGAATAATAATAAATTTTATAATAATAATAAGAGATATTATAATTTTAATAAGAATAAATATAAAAAGAATCAAACCAATAAAAATAAGATTAAAATTAAGAAATATAATAAATTTAATTAAAATAAAAAGAATTATAAGATATATTTTAATAAAATGAATAATAATAATTTTTAGAAAAAAAAGATTAGCTTGATAAAAATAAATAACTAGAAAATTAAAATGAAATATAATAATTAGAAAAATTAGACGAGTAAAAATAAGATAAAGAATAATAATAATAATAATTAAATGAAGATAATTAAAAATAGGATAAACAATAAGAAAAATAACAAAAAGAAATACAAAATGAATAAATAGAAGATATAAAAGATGAGAATGTAAAATAAAAATAATAATAAGAATAATAAATTAAAATAGAATAATTATAGGAATAACTATATAAAGATAAGTAAAAAATCGAAATGATTTAATTAATAACCACTTATGGAGGAATAGTATACACTTAAGTAATAAATAAAATATAAATAATAATATTCCATAGAATATAAATTTATTCAAAAAAATAAGAATTTTCATAAAAACATTTTTCGGATTAAGACTAACTTATGATTTTATGTTTGACATAAATACAACAATAAACTAAATAAAGCAATTTTTATTAGAAAAAGGTGGAAACGATTTCAAAAATCTATATTCCTTAAGATTGATATATCCTATGGTAAAAATATAATAATAAAAATTACTACTAAAAATATTAACAACAATAATAAAAATAATAAAAATAATAAATGATAATTATAAATAATTAAAATAAGGGATTGCTTCAAGAACTAAAAAGCGAAGATAAATCCCTATATGATTTACGCATTCCCCACAATTCTCAACTAATCCTGTTGTCTAAAACGACATTCACATTCGATCCCCTCCGCAAAGGCAACCTTATAAAACTCTCCAACCAAAATCTAAAATGCGAAAAGTAATCAGAATCAGAATATTAATCAGTCCTCGGCACAATCGAGCATTAATCCGGTCGTCATTTCTGGGAAATAAAGATCGAAAAATATTTCGATGTTGAAGATATTTTCATCGGCATTGCTAAAAACGATATTGAATTAAATAAAAATCCAATTGAAAATCTGTAATTTTATGGATATATGCCTTTATGTGCTAGGAAATTTGGACCTGGAACTGAAATTAGTGATTATGGGTAAAGTTGTTAAAATGGAGATGTGATAGGAGTATTGTTGGAATTCAAAAATGGGTTTAGTTAGTTAAGTTTCTTTAGGAATAGTCATAAGTTGGGGGTCGCTTTTAGTTATTTGGAGGGAGGATTTGTACCTGCTATTTGTATGTTTTATGGAGAATGTACTCTAGATCCTAAAGCCCATATTCCTTTATGATCTATATAAATATCATATTTATTATAAATTCATATTATATTATATTTATCTTATAAATTCATATTTTAATATATATTTCGAATATTCATTAATATTATTTTTGTATTATACCATATAATTAATATGGGGTAAGATATTTAAAGGGGTGATTAAATTTTAATTAGGAGATGATGAATGTAGTTATTAGTTGATATTTCAAGTATAAATCTACTGCCTTCCCCTGAACTATTCATATATATTTATATTATATATATTATCAAATTATCACTTTTTCACCATTATATGCATCTTCATCTATATCACAATTTATTTTTCTTTATTTAAGCATTAAGCAATTAAAATGCTGTTGTTTCAAAAAACTTATCTCTTCATCTTTTAATATTCTCCATTTTTAACAACTATCACATTGAATCCATTAATCAGTTATCTATTATTTATTATTTTCTATTTCTTACACTTATTTTATTTATCTATTTATCTAAAATTTATTTTTATTTTTTTATATTTTTTTAAATAATATTTATTATTTTTTATTAATTTTATTTTTTCCATTAAATTTCAACTTTTTTTTATTTTTATGATTTATATTATCAATTTTTTCATTTTAATCCTTTTTTAATTATTATTGTTCTATTTCATCTTTTTTTAAACTTTGAGATCTTAATCTCTAATTTATAATTAAATCTTTTTTTTATTAAATTTATTTGTTCAAAAATTAAACCTTATATTAAATTAATGAATATTATTGATTATAAAAATTATTCTTTACATTTTTTGAATTATTTTATAACTTAAAATTTTTATCTTTCTTTACTTTTTTCAATTTGATCAAATCATATTTTTTTTTAACTTATTTTTTATGAATTTTATTTTCCGTAGTATTTTCTTGTTTAAGATTTATTCATTTTTTTAAAGGCATAATACAATCAAATTATTAATGAATTTGACTAAGTAACTAAGATTATTTAACTTATTATTTCTATTGAATAACTAATAAATTAGTGATAGATTTAGAAATAAATCTGCAATTATAATAAACTCCTGGGTAAATCATAAGAATTTAATTACTATTAACCTAAACTCTAAAAAAAATATCAAATAATAATTACCTTATAAATTTAAAATCTTGCTAATACTATTAAATCTGTTATTCTATGGCTTTATAATGAATTTATAACACTTGTTAATAATTAAGTAATATCTAATCTAAATTAAGAAAAGTATCTTAATAAAACTCAGATAATAAGAACTAAAGAAAAATTTATTAATGGCTTTTATCTAATAGATAATACAGTTTTTCTTGCTTGCAATAATTATATATTAAATGAATGTTGTTGCTTTCTACTTTTCTCCATATATCAGTGCCAAGTTGGTTTCCTATCCAATAACTATTCTCCAATATTTTTATTTTTTTATAATCTTCGATTAGCAAATCGTCTTTCTCTATCTTTATTGCTAGGTCCCCACTTACTGAAGATTATAGCTTATTATATTTTATAATTTATATTTTTTAATTTTACTTTATTTTTATTATATTAATTATTTATTTTATTTACTATTGATTCTATTTAATCTATGTTATATTCATCTAATTTATCATAAATTTCAATACAGATATCATTCAAGTACTGTTTCACTGTCTTGCCTTGAAAAGCATAATGTTCATTTAATATTTTAAAATATTGGCATTTATTCGAGTTGTTTTTAAGAAAAGCAATGGGTATTTTTTTTGGACAATTTTATATAACAGTATTCTAAAAAGAATTTAGGTTAAAATATTTGTTGTAGAACTAAAACTATTAATCATTTAAATCAATAATTTAAAATTATAGGTCATTTTTGTGTATATTATTCAATATTAGTTATGTGATAGCTGATTACATGATAAGATTAAATAATAATAATGGACTATTTTAAGAACTATATTTAGTAAAAATAATAACAATAATATTTAGAATAATAACAATTATAAAAGAATAAAGATAATAAAAATGATAAAAAATAAAGACGAATGATAACAATAAAAAATAGAATATCAATACAACTTATCATCTTCACTAATGATTTTATTATTATTAATATTATTATATCCATTAAAAATAGCTTAAACATCCTTCAACTCATTTGGCTTCAACATATATTGCCTAGAATACTAACTATATTTCATGACAACCTCCTAAGATCCTGCCCACATAAACTCATTTGCAAAATAATCAACCATTCCAACTATCACAATATTACTCACAAATACTCCCAACATCCTCCTTGATGCCTTCTTATTATCATTAAAATACTCCTTTTTGTACAATATGTAAAGTATTGGCAAAATGCTTAATCGAACTCCGATATTAGCCATCTTCTCAATTTTTAGTAATCCTTATAACTTTTTTCTTTCGTCATCGCTTAAATCTTTTAAGCAGATCGTATCTTTTACTGATTCAGTTTAGTTTTGAATTTTTTTAGACGCTAATAGTCCTTATTTCATTATTTTATTAATAAAGATTACATATTATTATATATATAATATATGTTTATTTTTCAAGTTTTTTTCTTTTTTATTACACAACAACCTTCATTGTTATATAATTTCTTGTCTTATTCTTTTTTTTAGCTTTATTTATTTTCAGAATTTTAATTCAGTATATTTTAAAAATCTTAATCTATATTGTAGTTTGCAAATTATTAGTATTTTAAATCGTTTTCTTGTTTATTAAAGGAGAAAAACGATTGTTTTTAGCTTTATAAATTATTGTTAGATTCATGTTCTTAATTACTTTCTAAGTTAGAGATTGAAAAATACTACTAACTCATTAAATTATTACTATTATTATTAAAAGCGTAATTAGACTCAGTTAAAATTAAAGGATAATTTTATAAATTCATAGAGTAAATACTGACAGGAGGCCTTAATAAATTAAATATAAAATAAAAAAATACCAATTAATTTAGAGATTATTCTGGTCTCCTCCATATTTTTTTTCAAGCATATCACTAGCAATAATTTCCTTAATCTTATAAATTTCCTTAGCATTTATAAATGAAATTTTGGATCGAGTCTCCTACTCCAACAAACTTTCAATAAGATTCCAACTAATTTATAAAATTCAAGGTGAATCAAATAAAATTAACTTTTCAAGCCTGCATGTGAAATTAATAGTAAGCAAAGCTACCATTTTTTGGATAAGCTTAATATATTGAGAAAGTAATTACAGAGACTGGAAGTTTGAAGAGTGAGAGATTGCTGGCATCCATTATTACTACCCATGATTCCACCTTGCCTTCTGATAGCATGTTGTATTGGATCATGTGTAGCATGTTATAAGCTGATATTAATATCTTTTCTTCGTCTTTCGTTGAACGATAGTAATCGTTCATTTTCTTTAAGTTTATTATTATCACCGGATTATATTTTATTGATATTCCGAATGTGTAGAACATCCCTTCTTTCTATTTATTATTATTATAATCTTAAATTCTTATATTAGTTTATTATTATTTATTATATAATTATATTTTTTAGGTTATATTAAATTTCTTAATATTAAAATTACTAACATTTTTATAGAAGATTCCTAGAATTAAGTAAATTTTTCATTTTTTAAATAGGTTAGATGGTCCTTCATCATCTAAATATTTAAAAAATATATTTATTACACTGAATACTTTTTCATGTTAAAATTGTCTCGAGTAACAATATCTAAGAATAATAGGATCAGTCCAATATAATTTTTGATTAAATTTAAATTTTAAAAATTCAGAATCTATTTAATTTATGTAAGATTTTATTTCTGATATTTATTAATTTTCTTTATCTGAATATTAAACATTATCATATATTTTTCTGAAACCTTTTTAATTAACATAATAATCTTTATTAAATTAATCTTTATTATTATTTTTTATTATATTACTTTATTAAAAAAAATCATCTTATAGTTTTAATTTTAACTAACTAAAGTCAAATTACTCCATGCTTTAGATTAATTAATATAAAAAGTAATTATTTTATGAGATATAATTAATAAATTTAATTATTAATTTTTAGTATAAATTTTTTATAAATAATATAAAATAAAATAATAAACTAATTTATATCATTCACTTATAATAAAAATATTAGAATTTTCATATCCAATACTTTTCATATACATAAAAAATACATTTTAATCTTATAATTAAACATGTAAATTATCATATTAACCATCTACTATAACATAAAAACCTTCTTTAAACACTTATTTATTAATTGTATACTGTATTTCATAAACATTTTAATGCTCATTATTTTTTTGAATTTACATTTATTAATTTTTAAAAATTGCATTTAAATTTTATTATTTATTTTTTAAATCATATTATTATAAATTTTTATTAAAAAAATCTTTTTAAATAAAATTAATAATTCTATGAATGATAAACTATTCTTTATATAAAAAATATTTTTCCAAAAATTTGTTTTTTGCTTATTAATAATTTTTTAATTTTTGAAAATTATTAATAATAATTAAATCAGATTATTTTAAAAGTAATTCAAATAAATATACAATTTGAATAGTTAAAATATCATAGAATATATTTTCATATTCTTCAATTTTGTTTAAACATTTCAAAACAAGTTAAAACAAGATTGAGTTTTTGATTTAACCATATTCTTTAAATAAATTGACAGAAAATAACATGCTGAATATAATATAATTGTTTATTTTTTTAAAAATGCTATTTTATTCTTAATTTGATTTATTTTATAATGCCTAATCATTAAATATTTAATTAATAATATTATTTTAAGCAAATGTGAAGAGTATTTTATATAAAATTTATTCTTATTCTAAGTTTTTAGACAAACGAAACAAATTTTGAAATTAAATCAATTGCTATTAAAAAGCTTAATTTTATAATAATTTTAAATACCTTTTTATCATTCGTTGAAAATATAAACTATCAAAATCTATTTTGTTTGTTAATTTATTTATTTATCTTAAAACTTTAATTGTAATTATCTATTAATTGATATTTTATCCCATTTAACCTAAACATTTTAAAAAATCATCAATTATAAAATCTAAAAGTATTTAATATTTTTCAAATATATAAATTTATTGTATTTTTTTATAAATAATAAATTATGTAAGTATTTCATTCAATAATATAGCTTTTTCATTAAATTAAAGATGTTTTATTTTATAATTGTACTATTTAATTACAAAATCGAAAACATTTTTATCATCTATTACAGTTTTTAATACAAAATTATAATCAATAAATACATTAATATAATCTATTTTACTTTCTAAGTTAATAATATTTTAAATTAAAATTTATTTGAATTTTATAATTATAGAATCTTCCAAAATAACTTTTTTTGATATAATTTATGATAATGTTATTATTTCATTTTTCATTAACTAAAAATTGTCATTAATTTAGTTGTCTAAAATTAACTATATTTTTTAAACTATTTTTTTTTTTTCATCAATAAATTATTTTTTTTCTTGTAATATTTATAAAGTCCCTAAATAATTGTAGCTCTGATTTATTAATATAATATAAATTAATTGAGTAAATTATAAATTATCAAAATCATTTATTAATTATTTATTCAATTTTTAAACAAAATTAAAAAATTTTATATTCATTTTTGATTATATTTCTAAAAAAAGAAAATATAATATTTAAATATAGTCAAACGGTAATTCTTAAATATATAATTATTATTGTTAATTGTCTGTTTTTTCCAAATAATCATAAAAATCTTATAAAATTATTTCAACTTTCTAATTTACTTCTGCGTTATGTATAAATTTGCTTTTGTATATTATTTTTATTAAATCAATTTATTATCTAATGTTGAACAAAGATATGCATTTATTTTCACTTAACTTAAATAAAATATAATATTTACATTATAAATTATTAATTCTCTAAATTATTTGTTGTAATTGAAGAATAATTAATTTTTTTAATTGTTAGTTAAACATAATAAATGGAATAAATCTGTAGCATTATAATTCTATATATTATTAATCATATAATCAATATTTTTTTTAAAAAAATGATCTTCTTTTTGATCTTTATCTTTTAACAACTCCTAATACTTTTTATAAGCTGTTATATAATGACAGATTTTTAAATCATTTTATTTTAATTATAAAAATTTTTATAAACATTAATAATTTTCTTAGGAATTTATATGTCTTGTAATAATAATATCCTATTTGATGTTGTTTTAATAATATTTTTATTATTAAATTTAAAAATCCTAATTATTTCTTATTTTACTTATATCTATAATTTATTAATTAAAAAATTTGTTTTTTTAAGGATGTATATATTTTTGTATCTTTAATACCAAAGTTTCTTTTTTTAATAATTTAGTTAATTATTTAAACAAAAACTATTTTTTTAACATAAATAAATTAGATATTATTAAAATAATTTTTTTTATATAAATTAAGTATAAAATATAAAATGAAAAAATTTTTAAAATTATTATATTTCATATTATTTCTTCTGGAATATTTTCATTATTTTATTTTTTTTATACTTCGATATTTTATAATTCTATTGTTTTTTATATTTGTTATAATTGTTATCCTTCTGGCTAATCTAAATTTAATTGAGTTCCTATTAATTCTCCTAAATCTTTATTATCACTTTATGCGTCAATTGCAGATACCAAAGTAACATATTATATGTTTTTTCTTATATTATAGGTTGCTAATGATACTGCTTTTAATTTCGGATACTCTAATTATTTTATTTATATTAAATTACCTTCTTCAAAAGTTATTTCTTTTAATACTTAATCTTCAGGATTATTTGCTTCTTAGTCTTTATTTGCTTCTTAGTCTTTATTTGTTTCTTTATCTGCATTTATTTTACTATCTTTATTTATTTTTATATATCTTTAAACTATTTTTATGATATTATTGATTAATATAGCATCAAAATTTATTATCGCTGATAATAAAACTGCTAAACCAAAATAAGCTTTATTACTAACTATACGATCTTTAAAGTTAATATTTTTGTAATCAATATAAGTGTTAAGAATAATTTATTTTTTTGTTGCGTCAACCTAAATAAAATATTAAAGATATATAAATAATAATTAATTCTATATTAAATAAGTAAAATGTTAAATTTTAAAAATATATATTATTATTAATATTTTATTGTAATCTTAGATAAATTTTAAATTTTAATATAATAATTATTTGTTTTGATAAATTAATTTATTTATTTTTTTAAAAACTATTTTTAAAAAAATTTATTATTTTTCAAAATTTTATATTTTTTGATGTTTTTTTTTAAATAATTTGAAAATAACCGCGTAATAATGTAAAACATATTTACATAGAAATTAAATATTTTAAAATTCTATATTGATTAAAATAATTAATATAATTATTTAAGTTTACAGAAGTTGTTATCTAGTCGAGTAAATATGGGAATAGAGTAGGAACTGAATAAAACCAAATAGCAAAAGCCATATGGAAAATAGCTGCATAAGGAAGTATTTCCATAAAGATCATAGGTAATTTAGAATCAATAATAGGAGGTCTTCTAGAATTCTTAACAAACATAAGTTTATTACAAATGTATTAGCAAAATAAGGAAAAAGCACAGAACCAAGTCATAAAAGGCATTCCTGCTGAAAATAACATGTTAACAAATATATTATTAAGGAAAAATGCATATCTGAAATGTAAGAAAAATGGTTCCGGCTATAATGCTTCAATTGCATCAATTTACAATAATTATTTCTTGAAATTCCTTCTTCTAAGATAATTAAAAATAGGTTCTAAAACAAGATCAGTAATGTGAGGAGTAAAGATATTAATAAGCATTGTTATTTGTAATTTAGATCCAATATTTTAGAACCATAATTTATCAAAGTCTCCTCTGTAATTATTTTCAGATAATTTCATTTAATCTCTTAAAGGCGGTATAATATAAAGTACTGTTAAAGCAGTGTTAAATCCCAAAATAGTTCCATTCATGACTAGAGTGATGATGGATGTATTGATAAACAAAGTTATAAACAATAATACCATCATTTTCTTAAACTCGTCTATTTTGTTTCTATATCTAATAAATATAGTAAGTTTTTCTAATAAAATCTAAAAGACAGTGTTGACAATTACAATTACAATTGAACTGATAGTAGTTAGAGAAGATAGCTTAAATTATTATTAAACTATATCATAACAATATGATGAGTCTCCTTAAACTGTATTGTAAATAGTTTTTTATTGTTGATAACAATAACAATTCAGTAATTAACTTGTCATACTTTTATCTGTTATCATAGTTATAGTTAAATTTGGGGGACACTTGGAATAATCATTAGATGACTGAAGCGAACTACATCCAATAATAAATGCAAATTAGATAATTAACAAAATAACAATAACAAGATAACTAAATGCATTTCTAACTAATCTCTCATTAGGGGAACAATCTAGATTCTCCCAATTAAGATTACCAGGTGCTTCTGTTTCTCTCACCTTACAAGGATACTATCCATCTATTTGATATTTTTTCGGAATGTTTTCTTTGTCTTTCCACATGCAGCACAAAATGTATCTCCACCATTTGTAGATGTTCTTGTATTCATTCATTACTTGTTTTTTATCTGATATTTTGTTAAATATTACGAATGCACAAGTACTTTCATGTTCATCGTTTTTCAATATGACCTAACCTTGTTTTTTTTGGATTTCTTGCTTTATTTTCTCTTCTTGTTATTTTAGTTTTTCTAAATACTTCTTATCTCTTTATGGATCTTTCTTCAATCTTAAATTCTCCTTTTGTTGTTCTCTATTATTTATATTTTAATAATTATTTATTATTATTATTGTTATTCTTATTAATATTATTATTTATGTTTTTATATATATTATTTCTGATATTTTTATTAATATTTTTATTCAAATTATTATTAGAGTTTTTATTTATACTATTATTTTATTACTTTATTAACTCTGAATATTCTTTAAATTGCAATAATCTTCCTTTATAATCTCTAGCAATAAAAGCTTCTTTTACCTCTCCAAACTATGAAAAATGATCTTTTATCTATTGATTTGATTTTACTGACTTATCAAAATAATAACATTCTAGAGTAAAATCTTCAGTTCTTAAGATTTATCCTTCTACTTACCTTATTTTATGTTGCATCCAATATTTAAAAGCAAAAGTAGCAATAACAAAAAAAAACATATTTATAATATCAGGAATCATTTAATATTCTAGGTTTTATTATTATTAACCATAAAATAATTTGAATTATTTATTACTATTAACATTTTTATATTAATTTTATTAATCTAGATTTAAATTAAAATTCCAATTTTAAGAAGATGTATCACTTGGATAAATATAGTTGATATTTGGTTGATTCTACAATGTTGTTTATTACAATAAATTAGCATTTTGGTCTCCGTTTCCATTAACATTATTTACCATTTGAGGAATTGCAATAAATCCCATCAATACGAAAACTAATGTAAAATATTTCAATTATTAAAAATATAAATATATTCCTATTCCATATATAGAAAAATCCTCATCTTTAGAAAACAAATTGAATTACTTTTTTTATCCAGTCTCTTCATCTAAATAACCTATTTTCAATTCCTCAACATATTCCTCTACTTTTTGATAATCTACTTCTGAATTATCTACTAAATTTAATGTTTTTTACTATCTTATATTCATTAATTTATTATTTATAAAATTTTTATTTAAAATATTAAATAACTTATTATTTGATTAATTTTTTATTTTAAAGTATTAAATAACTTATTATTTGATTAATTTTTTATTTTTTTAAATTTATAATATATAGATAAAATCATATTTATTTTAATTATTAAACTCAATTTAAATTAAAAATTAAAATTTTTTATTGTTATTAAAAGAATTTAAATAAAAATAATTTAATAAAAATATTAAAAAAATAAAAATTACTAAAAAAATAAAAAATATAAAAATTCCTTATAATTTTTCAAAAAAATGAAATTTACTAAAAATTACTTAAAAAATAAAAAAAATTCCTGATAATTTTTCAGAAAATTGACTATTTAAAATATAATTTGAAAATTTAAATTAAAATATAAATTGAAATTCAAATTTTTAAATCATTTTAAATATATTTTTAAAAAATTTAAAAATTTTTTTTTTTTTTTTTTATAGCCTCCGGAGAAGTCGCTGTGCAGCTTTATGGATTCTTTAGTTAGTCCATTTGGATTAAAGAGGGGAAACTGCACAAAACCCTCTACTTAACTTTGTCCGGCAGTCTACTCACCCCGCCGAACTCGAAC
>Ga0315908_10001501_pt1 | contig 17457 bp, 8 predicted proteins | sample LakEriMetagenome_12_FD_203520 | JGI IMG/M metagenome (GOLD analysis project Ga0315908, IMG submission 203520) | Freshwater fungal communities from buoy surface, Lake Erie, Ohio, United States - Buoy 4 MA124 | ecosystem: Environmental > Aquatic > Freshwater > Lake > Lake biofilm | place: USA... | reverse complement strand
CCAACCCACCCTCACCCAATCTCTTCTTAAATCCTCCATCGAAGCCCACATGTTGAACATCAGACACTGTCAAGTGACTGATCAGCTCAACCTAAACCTTAATTTCTAAACCATCTCCTCTAAAATCTCCAAACTACAAAACTAACACCACTTTCTAGAACAGCGTACAATTTTTATTAAGATTTTTATCAAATAAAATTATATTTTTATATTTAAAATAAAAACAAAATATACTATTTTAAAATTAAAAAAATAGCGTTTACAACCCTTAATTAATTAATAAAAAAAAAGTTTTCGCCCTTCTTCCGCCTTTATAAAACTAACCAAAAAATATTTAATTACTTATAAAATAACATTAAATAAGGTTTTTATCGTGTCAGAAAGTGACGAAAATATTTTTTTTTCTCTCTAATCATGTGCCTTGTATGCCATTTGCACTTAAATTAACAAAACTTTAAATAGACTTATTTTATAATCAAATGTAAAAAAAATTTTTTTCTTTTTAGTTAAAAAATGTTTTATCTGAATTTTTATTTAAAATATAAAATTAATTAAAAATAATAGAAAAAAATGTCTAAGGAATGATAAAATAATCATTTTTTATTTCTTTTTTTGTAAAGTGAAACTAAAAAAAAAACATGTTTCGTCAATTATAGCTTTAAATCAATGTTTTTATGTGTTTATTTTGTTTTTATTTATTAAAAAAAATGATAATAGATGGATTGCTCCCATTTTTTTAATTTTTTTAAACGATGAATATAAAATTTGAAAACTTAAAATAATGATTTTAATGATGATTATACAGATTTCTATGTAAAATTTAAGCTTAAAAAATTAATTATGAATGAAGAAAAAAATGGCTGAAATGTATGTGAGAGAAAATGGTTTTTTTATTTGCAAAAAAAATATAAAATATACATTGAAAACTATCTAAAATGAAAAAAAAAATAAAATTTAATATGTAAATAGTTATTATTATTCAAAAAAACATTCTATTTTTTTTCAAAATTTTTTCAAAAATAAGCTTAGTCAAAAATTATTAATTTTGTGTTTTTTTTCAATACAATATAAGGGATTGATAATAAAAAATAGATAAAAGAAATAAAAGTAATTAGAAAAGTACAGAAAGTTAAATGAGAATGATAAGAAGAATTTATCAAAATAAATTTAAGAAGAATGATTAAAATTAGCGAGTAATATTATGAAAGCTCATCGAAATGGAGATATGAGTAAGTGTTTAAGAAAAAATATAGGTTAATAATGTGAATATTGTGAGAAGTATTTTAAAGATGAATTGGAATAGATGATAGATTGTAAGAGAGAAGATAGTTTCTGTTTTATTTGATGTGTTAATGAATTTGAATATAATCACATATAGGAATAGAATAAATGGACCAAAGTTTGTGTCTGTAATAGATTTAAAGCCAATTGGGTATGAGTAGCTCATGATAACTAGGTTGTCAAATAACACGTGGAGGCGTGATTGTACACTTCACTCACACTGTTAAAATCAGCTTCACACACGTCATAAAAGACATAAGTAAATTAACCCCTTACTTAACTAAAGTTTATCAACTTTAGTTTAGTATAGTTATTCATTTTTTTTATACTTCATTATTGTACTCTTTGTAGTCTTCTCGTAATATCTTAGAAACCTTTATTTAGAAATCTCCTCCACAACTTATTATTTCTCCTTAATCATTCTTGAAAGCTGAATTTACTCCTTCTTAGTGAAGATCTTCTAATTAAATACATCTAAAATCGTTATAAATATCTTATTAATCCCAATAAAGTATTACCGTATTATCTGATAAACTATTTATTTAAAAATTATCAAATTAATCAAACTATATATTATTAACTTTTGATGACTAGAAAACTAAAAATTTGTGTTTAAATTTTTTATTTATTACTTTGTTAATCATATTATATCTTCTTATACAATTTTAATCTGCAATAACTAAATATTAACAAGTATTACTTATTTAAATAAAAGTTTAATCAATAGGAGGGAAAAATAATTCTTCATTATGTTAATAATCAAAACAAACAATAAGATGTTGATTTTTAAATATTAATGAATAATTTTAAATACATCCAACTGCTATAAAAATATCATTTTATAAACTTTACAGACTAAAGCAAATGGGTTGAATATTTAAATCAATAGTTTTAATTTTTTCCAATTAGTAATTTTATAAAGAGTATATTTAAATGGAAAACAAGTGTTTTTTTTTATTAGGATTAGAAGTATCAGAATATAAGAAATAAAGCTATTAGTAATTATCAACCTACATATCAATAAATTTGGATGATAATTAAAATTTATTGAGAGTATATTTCTTATCAAGCAGATTAATTAAATAGAGATCTGCTTTGATATTAAGATAATAGAGAAAGTGATGATGATGAGATAACCTAAATGAAACAGGAGAGCCAAGATTGGAAAGATGGACGAACCTTTGTGCTAATAGTTGTTATTGAAGGGTGATGAGAATACAACCTTATTCATCAAGAGTTATAAGATGCTGAGAAGTTGAGAGCATGTGAGTAATTTTAGCTTAATGACCTGATATGATTTAATTAGGGTACTAGAATTGAGTTGAATTAGTGATCTCAACTTAATCGAAGATGTTCAAAGATCCATCAAAAGTCATAGCTGCAATATGTAATTCATTATCCAAGATAATTCCTTATACACTTACCACTTCATAATTAAAATTTTAAATGTCATTAACCTTCATGACTTTGATCACTCCTTCTTTTTCAGAATCCCACAGCTTGATAGACCTGTCACTGGAACAACTGATGAATAGAGATGTATGATTGACAACCCAAGCCAAATAAAAAATGTTAGCATCATGAGCATCAAATATACTTTTTAGCAACTTTACATTGTGATTATAAATGTGGATGGCTTTATCATTGCTTGCAGTGGCCATGAGTGAGCCATTATGGTTGAAGCGTACAACATTGATGATGCTCTTATGATCTTTGATAGACTTGTCAAGCTTGAAGGGAGGTCCTTTATAAGTCTAGACTGATAGATCCTCTCCAGCAACGGCCAAGAGATATGGCGAATCAGGCTTAACATCGATGGATAGACAGGCCTTGGTTCTGCCATTAATCACTCCACATTAACTACCTGTGTCTATTGTTATAGCTCTTCCGAATTCCTTCATACCTTCCCCCACTACCATGAACCGCTTACTGTCTCCTGTCCAGCACACATCTCAGATTATGCCCTTCATTACATTTTCAATTATTTTTATAATAGGGTAGTTCTTATCTGCCTCCCATATTATTATCGTCCCTTTTATGTCTCCCGATATCACCTATTTTCCACTAATGCTGAATCTCACACAGCATGTTCTGCTTTTATGTTGTTTAAATGTTTCTACCTCTTAAGGCTTTTTTATGTGTCTTATTACTATCAAATTGTTAGCACAGTATGCTAATCAACCTTCTTTATTCATTGACATTGATGAATTATATCCTTATTCTGTATTACCTCCTGGTAAAACGCTATTTACTGTAAAGTATTACAAATCATTACGTTCTCCTTAATGAAGTGTCTTCTTCTTCTCCATATAATAAAAAAAATAATATTATTTTTTATAAAATCTTCGATATCATATTTAATGTATTAAATCATTTTAATTTCAACTAAATAATAATATATTTAGGATTTTATCTGTTAAATTATAAAAAAAAAATAATTTTATTGTTTAACACAAGATATATTTATATTTGGAAATATTATTTTATAAGTTACTCAAAAATATATATTTTGATTAAATATTAATTTCAAGAGAATCAAAAATAGAATTCTATTGAGATTAAAATAATACTACAAATAATAATTAATATTAATTAAAATATGAATTTTTGGTTTAGATAATATAAAGAATGTCACACTACATCAAATATCTTAGTTTTGTGGATAAAATTTATAAGAATTTCTGAATGTGATAAACAAAATTTTTATATTATTTTAAACATTTTTTATATTTTTAAGATAAATTGATATTTTTATATACCTAATTCAATAAATTTTAAATAGATAAATTGAATTGATTTAATATATATCAACAGATTATAATCATATTTGAAATTGAGTTATATAAATAATATCATATATTTTTTTATACGATTTTTAATTATTTATCAAATAATAATTCCTTTAAGATTTATTAATAATAAAAAAATTAACACTTAATTTTAAAATTAAATTTGGATTATTTACAAATATTATAATTAATAAGTATATTTTTGAGAAATATTTACAAATTATTTCAAGATATTAATTATATATTCACTTACTAATAGAAATCAACAAATTCCATTGAAGTTTTTAGTATTATTATTAGTTTATTTTATGCAATATATATTTTATGTTCTAATTAATAAAGATGCATATAAGAAATTTTTTTGTTTAGTATTTATTATATAATTTAAAATTAATAGTTTATTATATTTTAGTAATTATATATTTAAAATTAAATTAATATTTATATATATATATTTATAAAATTTTTAGTTAAGAAGTTCATACTTTTAAGATTTAATAAATTCATAAAAAGCCTTAAAAAGTACAAATAAATGGCCTTATTTATTAAGTTAAATATAAAAATATAAAAATTTGTCAAAAAAGATAAAATTAATTAAACTAGGATGTTTTTGCTAAATTATTGAAATATTATAAATAATTTTTTATTTATTTATAAATATTGATGGAATTTTAAAAATTTTTTTCATAAATTAAAAATAAATTTTAATCATTATCTTTTAAAAATAATCTTGTAGTTTTATATTATTATTTTAAAGAAAAAAGTTAAAAATTATAAAAATATTTATAAATATATGTAACAATTAAATAAAAAATTAAATATAAAAAAATAAAATTAAACTATATTATCTTGATATGATTAAAATATTCTCAAATAAATAATGTTTTGATAATGTTAATTATATTAATTTTTAGAGAAAATAAAATTAATTGGTTATATAAAATTGATTAAATTAAACATAAAAATTATAATTTTTGAATGATAAAAGAATATATTTTTATAATTGGAATAATATGATAGTTTATGAAATTAATAATTAAAAATCACAAAAATTTTAATTAGCAAAAAACAATTTATTTAAAGTTAATTTACATAATTTTTTATATTTGAATTAATTAATAAATGTAAAAATTTATTTATAAATTAAAGCAAAATGAATTATATAAATTATTATAAAAGTATTTTTAGATAAAGAAGATTTTTGAAAAAGATTATTAAAATCGATTTTAAATAATATAATTTGATTATTAAAATAAATCAACTAAAATAAAAGCTATAAAATTTAAATTGCTTTTATAAAATATCAATTAAAAAATATTTATTATTATATAAATAATATGACTTTTTAAAAAATTAAAGTATTTATAAATAATACATTGAATTTAATTTTATGTTAAAAATAATTCAATATTTAAAGATAATTATAATATATAAAAATTAAAAAGAAAATTTTTACATTTTTCAAAAATTTACTTTTTAATTTTAACTATTTATTTAAAAATTAAATTATTAAATGTCAATAAAAATTTAATTAAAATAATTAGACTATTTAGTAAAATTAATAAATAAAAAAGATATAAAGAAAAAAATAAATTCATATTATTAACTTCACATGTGTGAATATTTATCAGGTTATTGATTTCTATATACAGATTAGTTAATTAAACCAGTTTTGAATTTAAATTAATTTAATCTGACATATAATGGAGGAGGAATATTATTTATTTAGGATAATTATTTGAGTAAAGCAGGATAAGGTTCTCTCTTTTTGGCAATAAATTAGTCAAGAATATGGAGAATGATTTCAATATCTAGCAATCTAATACTAAAATAAAGAAGATGATTGAGAGTCGTATAAGAGGTAGGAATGTTCCGCTTAAGTGTTCTCTTATAAAGATTAATTCCCTCAACAGGTTTATTAGTATTTTTAAACATTGTTATTATAATTTCCACTGTTTACTGATTAGGTTAAAAGTTGTATTTCTCATAAATAGGAAGCACAAGTCTATTATTTTTAATATTATACTTATAATTGATTTAATTTAATGTAATTTTTACCCTTCGATGTGATCTAACTTATTATCCTTAGCATAGAAATCAACAAGAGAATCAAGAATCTAAACGCAAACCATATTTTTTTGTTCACAAATACTGAATATTTTCCAAGCATCTTATTCATAAATCTTCTTGATTTCAGGAGGTATATTGGGAATAGACATAGTGCTAGCATAAACTCATATCATCATATTATAAATATAACTATCAGGCTCAATCTGCTGCTACTTCATAATAGCTAAAATATCATTAGCTTGTTTTATGTCTGACAACTGACTACAAGCTCTCAATGCAAATTAAATTGACATTTTATCAGGAACTACGTTTCTGCTAAGCATTTGATGAAACACTTCTATCGCTTTATGACTGTAGTCTTTACGACTTGCCAATGCTTTTATGTAGCCATTATATATGATGCAGTTATTTAAGTAGCCCTCGTTTTCTAAACTTTCAAAGATGTTTATACTCTTCTCTGCTTCGTTTGTACTCGCACATATAGACATCATCAATCCTTTTAACTATTCATCTGCCTATATTTTACATTTATAATTAGATTAATTTTAATGTATTTTATTAATTATTATAATACTTCCTGTTTTCCTCCTTTAATTACTAAATCGTAAAATTCCCAACACTTTTTTAAATTATCGATATTTTATCCCCTTTTATCAATACTTTAATTTGATTTAAATAATCCATTAATTACTGTAGTTACAATTTATAAATCATATTCTAATCCATTGTTTTACATTTCGTTAAACAATTTTATTGTCATTTAACTATTACCTTTTCTAGCATATCCTAACATCAAAGAACAGTAAGTATGTGTACTGATTCCGAATTCTAAATAAATATAATCAAATTTACTTTCTTTAGAAATTTGGAAATACTTTTCTGCTGCCTCCATATCTCCAGATCTCGAGCAACATTTTATTAATTGATTATAAGTATTATTATCAGTGAATATATTCATATCTGTCATTTTTTATAAAACGTTTTCGGCTTATTCTTTTTATTTTTTTTCTGCCAAAATTTGTAAGAGAAAATTAAAATTTTTGGTATTCATTTTTCTTTTGAAAAAAAAACCATCAATACTTGAGTCGATGTTTTTGTAAACGTCTTATATTTTTGAAAACTTACTATGGAAATCTACTTATTTTTAATTTGTGCCAGAAAATTCTTATAATTTCTATATTTCATTTTTTATCATTTTAGGAAGTTATTATTGAAGAGCTAATTTTATTTATTTTTATTTAAATACGAAATAAATTTTTTTATTCAATCAGTGATTTTTCTAATCATTATTTTTTCACTTTTTAAGTTTATTTTTTACCGAATTAGTATTTTAAATTAAAAAATAATTGATATCTTTTCATATAATATTTAATATAAGAATAATATATTTCACAATTGAGATAATTTGAATACCTTTTATTTTAAATTTGATTCTTATTTTTATTCAGCTTTTTTCCTGTTTTTATAAAGCTGACTATTTTATTAACTAAACTATTAGAAAGAGGATATCTGCTACTCTTTAAGAATATTAATAGAATCCTATGTATCAATTTTTTGATTGATATTGTGATTTTAATTGAGATTGGCAAGACTAGAAAGTTAATTGATGCTAGCCAAATTTACATGGCTTTGAGAATTGAGGGCATTTTCCTTGGCTAACTAGAGACAAGAGTGCAGTTCCTAATGATCCTTATTTTGAGGTAGAAAGTGTAAATGTCTATTCTTTTAATAATTCTTGATTTTGAATGTAGTTTCCAATAATTTGCTTCTCTAGAAAGTGTTTTACCTATACTTCTCTATTTTGTCCTTTGTTTGTTCCTTTATATCTTACTTCAACTAATTATTATGGTTTTATAATATCGCTATCTTTTTAGTGTTGTTTATCATTGATTATCTCAAACTTAGTTCTTTCTTCTACAATTTATCGATTTTATTCCATAAATCTTCATTTGTCATTTTATTTTTAAATTTCTCATCCATTTTTCTCTAATTTTTATCTTTTTTACATTATAGTTTCAAAATATGAAATATTCGCATCATATAAAGCAACTGTAATAATTAATATTTAGGTTTAGTATTTTGAAAATCTTCTTAATTATAAATACTATTTTGTTCATCATTGTTATTTTAAGTGACGAATATTTTGTTATCTTCTAACTTGCTTTCATTGTTTGAACTAGCAATATGATTATTATAATTTATTTTCCTTTTGGAATTATTTATATCAATATCAATATTATTATTGCTATTGATATAGAAATCACTATTAATAGGTTAAATTAAGATATTTGGATTTTAAATAAAATTCTTGATGAATTTATCTTAATTGACCTTGACCTTCTCTATAAACTTGGTGATATCAAACTTGATTCCAAGCCTATAATCAGTGAATTAACTATCAGTATTTTTTATTTTAATCTGCTTATCTCTTTGGAGTTCTTTGAAAATATTAAGAATATCTTTTTAAATTGTTTATTATTTTAATTTCTCATCACTCTTCATATACTCTATTTTCTTCTGATTTTACTCTAAATTATAATTCAACTCATTTGTGTATTAAGCGACTTTTGTTTCTATTAACTCATAAAAGTACTTCTTTATGTCTTTACTTTTCTAATTAAAAATGTTGTTTAATTCTTCTTTTAATTCTAACTATTTTTTCATTTAATAGTTACGACTCTATTCTCTCTCTATTTCCTGTTTAAACATTATCCCTAAATCTTCGATTAACACTCTATTTATTAGTTGTAGATTTCGTTTCAGGTCTTCATATCCGATCACTACCCCCAATCCTTTATTAGTCACTTTTATTAAACACCCTTATTATTTTATTTTTTCTTCAAATAACTAAATTAAGTGTTTTTGTATTTCACAATCTTGTTTTCTCTTTATTTTTTATTATTTCTAATCTTATTATTAAATTTTTTATTAAAAGCTTATGAAGCATTGACTTAAAATGTAGTTAAATTCTTTATAATATTCTAAAGAATATTTCATCAAAAGTATCTCCATTATATAATTTAAACTCTTGATTTTGTTTATAATATTTTTTTAATAATTTTTTATGTAATGATAAAAGTATCCTATATTTTGATTGTTTAATTGTTAAATATAACTTAATACATTACTTTTCTTATTTATTCTCCAGTCATTTATCATTATTTGAAATTCATCAAATTTTTCTTTATATATTTTTTCATCCTCATTTTTATTTTTTTACTCGTCTAAAAGGAAATAGTTTTCTTAATAAACATTGTTTTATATCATTATAACTTCAATGTCTTTTTCTAGCTAATCATAAATATTTTTTAAACTTTGGTCAAATTTAAAAGGAACATGATTTATATTTTATAGACACAAATAAATTTCTTGTAGAAAATATTATGTTATATTTTCTTTTAAATTTTAAATAATTATTTTTATGATTTAATATTCATCTAATGTATTGTTTAAATTATCAATTTAAGAATAAAAACTTTATTTTATATTTATATTAATTTCTTCCAAATTATTTGTTTAATTATTATGAAAATTATTGTTTTTTTATTCATTTGGTTTATTGATTTCACTAAAATTATCTAAATAATAAATTTATCTTAATAATTTCAATGAGTCTACTAATTAATTATATATAAATTTAATCTATTTGTGTTCAAAAATCCTATAAAGATCGGCTAAAAATATTCTAAAACAATTTTCTTTCTACTAACAATTAAAACTAATAAATTAGATGGTATTATTGATAGGTTTTTAATAAAATGAATTATTTTGAAAAAATATTTTATTGATTAATTTTTACTATGTGATATTAGAATCTATAAAAATAATAAAAAATTAAGATTAATAAATATATAATGATAATACCATAATTTAGCCTTGAGATATACTAATTAGAAAAAGAAAAGTAGTCAAATGGCTGTGAATTGAAATTTGGTTAGAAAGTATTTTGATAAAGGATATAGAATAAAAAAGCAAAAAGTTGAATTTAATGAGAATTATATTGAGTATTATTGAAAGAGAAAGGAAAGAGATTATGATTATTATTATTAAGAGAATGTAGAGCAAAAAGTTTGAAGTGATTGGTATAGAGTTGATGAGTCTTGGTGAGGAATTTGAGAATGAAGGAAGGTTAAGAAGAGAGATATTAAGATGGAGATGAAGATTTTATATGCAATAAATAAGAGCACAGTTAATTTTTTAGATCTAATAAACGTTGTTATAAGTTACAAAACCCTTGTTCAATCCGTAGTTAATTAACGTCAATATCTGGAATCTATTAATTAAAGTTATTTAGTTTGAATTGAATTATCCGATCTTTGTCACGTAACAGGCACAATCCATAAAGAAGACAATCAACTCTTATATATAATATTATTCAATTTATATAATTATTCTATATTATTATTATTATTGTTATTATTATTATTTTATATTAATTTTTATTTATTGAATATTATTACTATTTTATATTATATTATATAATCATCATATTATATTATTCAATTTATATAGTTACCCTTTGAAACATTGGAGATTAAGAATTAACTACTAATACTAAAGCAAAACAACGATTCAATACAAAACCTCCTAACAGATATAAAGTCTACTTTTAATGAACTTATTATTCTTATTTTTGATAATATAATCTTACCTATTTTTCTTATTCATTTTACATTTGGCTTATTATTATTTTTCACTTTATATTTCCTCTTGCTCGTCATTATCTTCATTAATATTAGTCGTTTCTTCTTAATTGTCTTTTTTTTCTTTATCCTGTTCCTGTTTCTACATCTGACTTTATATTTAGACTAATACTTAATTTTTTACTTCCATTAACTCAATTTATTCTTTCAATCGAGAATGTTGAATGCTGCTAACATCTTCCTAGCTCTATTATGAATACATTTTCATGTTCAATATTGTTTCTATACTAGGAATAAAAAACACATCAATAATATGATCATTATCATCAAAATATTCTTCATTATTTATTGTTTTGTTTAAGTTTTCATCTTTATTTTTTATTATTTCATCATTATTTTATTCCTATTATATTTATATTGTATTCTTTTTTATATTATTTATCGCCATTTATTTCTTTGTAATTTATGTTTTTATGTATTTCATAGGTTAAATTTAAAGTATTTATTATTTTGCATTATTGCTTGAAAATATTCTGTTGTTGATTGAATAAATTATTTATCTTAATTATGAATTTATTATTCTCATTTGCTCTTATTGATTATAATTATAAAGTAAATTAGTAAACATTAAAATATTCTCCTGTTCTAATGGTAATATATTGTGTTAATCATAATTCATTATTTAGTTATACTTCACTATTCGTTTAAATATATTTAATTAATTATTATTCAAGTGGTCTTGGATATTTGTTTGATCTTTCTATTAAATTAGAATTATATTAAAATAATAAAAATAAATAAACTATAATATAATATAATAATAATATAAGTATATATAAGTATATTATTTTAATAATTATAATAAATAATAAGAGGTGATAGATTTATACATTTTTATTTTGATAGAACTCTAACTGATACTTATTTATGAACTTAACTTTAATTTAGAAAGCATTCCTAAAGAATTCATTAATATCTCTTTTAATTTTATTTTACAAGAGATAATAATCATGCTTCATAAAATTCAAATAAATTTCTTCGATGTATAGATTATTAATTTAGACTGAATTATTAATTAGATTAGTGAGATTGAATAAGATTCTTATGAAATTAATAGGTTCATTATTTTTGTGATTGCAGATTATGAAGGATTAAAAATCATTTAGTTCTTAGAAAGTATTCTCTTTGAAGATATTTTCTAAGTCAAGATAACTTTCCAATATATTTTCCTTGCTCTTCTTTCTTAATATTGGAGAGTTAAAGTTGCTTTCTATTTGGTAGTTGTCCATTTATTATTTCTATTGTATTAGCAAAAACGAACATTTTTGAATCAAGAAACTAATTCAAGTCAAATATTAGCTGTATTCAAGGTATTTTAACATGCAATAGTGGTAGTCCTATTATATCGTAAATAAAAAAATATTAATATTTATATAATACTATAATACTTTCATTTTTATACTAATATTTTTATAATTATTATCTGATTCATATGATAGATATCAAATATTATTTATAAATATATTAATATAAATATATTAATATTAAATATAATAATAGTGAAAATACCAAATTTATATCTAATACTAACTTCTAAACTTCAACTATATCTTGTTGACTGATCTAATTTTAATAATCATTTTTGAAGTGATCCTCTTTGAAAATAGCGCTCAATTTTTCTAGTCTTTTTAACACAGTTTCATAACTAAGATCATAAAAAACACTGCTATTTATATTTAACTATTCTAAACCTTTTAGGTAAGTGCCTTGAATAATATTTTAAAATAATTCTTGTTGATAATTAAGAAACTGAATTTCTATTTATAAACACTCAAATACTAAAAACTTATCTTTTTATTTTTCAAAAATTAATGCTATATTATTTTCAATGTTTAATACAATTCTCCCTAACATTTCATAGTTTATTTATTGGTTTGTTTCTTTCATGTATTTTTCAATTTAATTTATTATTTTGCATTTATTTTCCAGTATTTCTATTTCTTTAACATAAACATCATCAAATCTATCTGTAAAAAATTCTAGTCTTACTTAATACTTTATTATCCATTCGCTCAATTCTATTAATTTGTCTACTTATTATTTTTTTTAACTATTATGCAAAATTTTTTCTATCTTTTATAAATAATTTATTTTTAGAAAATTGAATTCTTGTTCGTATTTTAATATTTTTGTGACCAAATAATATCTATCTAATAAATCTTTTTATTGAATTTCGTTATATTTCTAATCAAATATTTTGTTAATATTATGTTCTTCTAAATTCTGATCCTTACTTTATTTCAATTATTATTTTTGATATTCATCTTCTTTAATTTAATCAGTATTATATTAATTATTGTTATTAAATGATTTATCATTTTTAGTATTATATTCAATTTAAAAATTTTCTTCAATATTAACTTTTTATTTTTTATCTTTTTATTATTTTTCTTCATTTTATTTTTTCAAAAATAATTTTCTCTTTTTAATACAAAAAGCAATTATTTTTTCGAAAGAAGAAATAAACTGATAGAATTTTTAATTTAAATTGTCAAAAATAATTTATTAATGATTAGAATTAATCAATTCAATAAGCTAATCATGAATGATAACATTTAAATCAGTGATTTGTTAAGTTTAAGAATGAATTTGATTGAGATGACTATAATTTTTAATATTTTGATAATAATTTGTGTGCTTTTTAATTTTCAAGATAGCATGAAAATAAATATAATAATTAATATAAGTGTTAATTTGTATTAAATACTATCTACTAAGTATAAAGTTAAATCTAAGATATCCGTAATTAAAGACCTGAAAAATATCATCTTATTTTAAATGTTCAACCATTTACTAAGATATTTTATATAAACTTTTATTAATTAGATCGATGTCAATTAACATCATACTTTTGACCCAACTCCTTATCAATTGATCATTATCTGGTTCCATTAAACTTGCTAATTCCTGCAAATAAACATTCAAACTATTGTTGAAAATTAGGTGTTTGTTTTTATTTATTTTCTCGATGTATATTATCTTATGACTCAGAATCAAATTCTTTTTATTTCCATAATTCTCGTATTCATATGAGAATTCTTTCCTGTTGATCAAGTTAGACTAGTAAAAGTAATTTTAGTCAAAGTATTTTTAAATGGACAGTAATAAAGCTGCACCTTCATCTAATTCTACACTCGTTTTTATATCTGTTAAATTTTATAATTCAGATAGTTATTTTTTTACTTGATAAATATTGTTTGGGTACATTAAGTAAATCACCTGTTTTTCCTATTTTTAGATTCTTATCACCTTGCTTTGATCGCTTTCATTTTTTATTAGAATGCTATCTTCAGAATCTTCGCTTTTTTTTATATTATTAAATATGAAATTAGAGTAAATCCATATTTAAATTTATTCATAGACATTTCCCATCAATTTTATATATGTTCTTATATTTTCTTCTTTTTTATTACTATCTATTTACCATTCCATTAATTCTTTCATTTTATTTTCATCTATTATTTTTCTCATTATTTCCTACATTTGTTATTTCTGTTATTCAAAATTTAAATATTTTAAGTTTTTATTTTAATTCTATTCTAATATATTAGTGCACTCTTCAATATTGATGATTTTTTATTAATATATGGATTCATTAAAAGTTCCATACTTTATCAAGAATAATAATTTATCTATTATGATTTGATTTTCTTTGATTTTTTATTAAAATATATCCTAATATGATTATGAATATTATTTTATTAAAAAAATGCTATGTTTGTTGATAGTATTTAATAGAACATTAGCATATTCTGTAATGAAATTACATTTAAAAGTAATCTTGTCATATTATAAGTCTTAATTCTTGTTGAAATCAGGAAGTTCTTCAGATTTATTTATTTTTTATTCTAAGTTATTTATAAAATAATTATTGAATATGATTTGATTCTTAGGAATATTATTTTGAAAAACTTATTTAGTTTATTTTAATTTAACTTGGATCTTTAATTAATAAATAAATTTAAATTATTCAATAAAAATTACCTAATTATTGTTTTAAAGTTTGTTAACTTTTTCAATATTTTTTACATATATTCCATATTAATCATTCAAATTTTATATCATTATAGACTTATTTTCTTCTAATATATTTGTATTTATATCAAAAAACTTACTTTATTCTTTCATTTATTTATAAAAAATTCAAGTAATTATAATTTAAATACTTTATTTATAATTATATATTAGATTTCAATTCAACTGAATGTTTGTTTATTCAAATAATTATTTAAATGATTACTAAATTTAATTAATTTACTATAAATTGAAAAATAAATAAATCTATTATCAAAAATAAAAATAAAATTAAATAAATTTTAAAATGAAGTATTTTAATTTAGATGATTAAAATTTATAATTTTTAATATAATTAATTATAAATTTTATTAGAATTCAAATTATTTTTACTTATCTATATAATTTAAGATTAAATTTAAAAATTTTTTTGTAAATGAAGTTTTTAATTATTATAAAAATAATGATTTATAGATAAAAATAATTTAGTTTATTTTATATTAAAAAATATAAAATAAAATATAATAATATAATTTTTTTTATCTTTTTTTTTATATATTTAATATTAATAAATTTGTTTGTGAATGGAAAATAGTGAGAAAAAATTTATATTGCCTGTTAAAACTATCATAGTTCCTGAAGACATTGAAAAACTAAAAAAATCAAAGTTTCTGTAAGAATATCTTGAATTTATCCAACTTATGTCTAAATCAGTATAAAGTAAAAAGAAGAATAGAATAATTAATGAGAATGAATTTTAAGATTGTAAAAAAAGAATGAAACCTCTAATAGACTATCTTTAAGATTTGAACCAACTAGTGATAGATGTAAAAAAATATAATTATAATATAAAATAGACTCCTTGTGAAGATTAACCTTAAAGATTTGGAAACAAAGCATTCAGAGTGTGGCTAGAAAAAGCAATTAAACTAAGTGAAGAAGGTCTCTGGGAGAAACTATTAAAAGGAGAGAGTTAAGATAGCAAAATAGAAATACGAGAATATTTAAAGGAAAGTTTCGGATCACACTAAAGAATTGATTATGGAACAGGACATGAACTAAACTTTGTAGTGGTATTGATGTGCCTGTTGAAAATTGAATTGTTTGAGAAAAAAGAAATAGAATATATAACTTAATGTGTGTTTTATAAATACATAGATTTGATGAGATGCATTTAGTTAAAGTATAGATTGGAACCTGCAGGAAGTCATGGAGTGTGGGGATTGGATGATTATCATTTCCTGCCATTTATGTTTGGTGCTAGTGAATTGATAGAGTCGGAGGAAGTGCCCTTACCCGTAGATATTTTATAGGAAAGTGTGCAGAAATAATATGCTTAGGATTATATGTATATCAATTGCATTGCTTTTATCAATTAAGTTAAAACTGGACACTTCGCTCATCATTCTCCCATTCTTTATGATATCACTGCTGCTTCCTCTTGGACTAAGGTTAGCCAAGGATTATTTAAAATGTATTAGGCAGAAGTTTTGTTCAAATTCCCAGTCATTAAACATTTACCTTTTGGATCTCTCATTTCTTTTCAGCCCATATCATGATCATTTTTATTTTCTACTTTTATTTTATATCCATTATTATATTTATTATATTTTAATATTATTATTTATAATCTTATACCATTATTTATATTCTTCTTCTTTTTATCTCATAATTATTATTTTTATTGTTAGTGAGTTTAAATTTAAAATAAGGTTTTTAGAAGAAATATTATTATTCAAAAACTAATAATATATCTTATACTGTATAATTTATTTAATATTTATAATAATGAAAAATCGGTTAATTTAAATTATTTTTTAAATTTACATTAATATATAAATTTAATTATAAAAACAATAAATTTCTAAATAAATTATTTTTTAATTTAGATTAATCTTTTTTATTGAAAAAAAAAAGATTTAGATTAATCTTTGATTTAACTAAGATTAATAATTTCATAAAATTAAGATATTTAAGATTAATTTAAATATGTTTTTAAATTGGTTGAAGCAATATACTTAAAGGTTTTTAATGAAAAAAAAAAAACTTTATATCATAATTAGTATATATAAATTATTATTCAGATTAAATTTAATTTGTTTTTTTCTTGTCTCTATAAAATAATTTTATAACTTTCATTTTAATCTATTAAAGTGCTTCTAACTCTACTAGACTCCAATAATTGATTTTCTAATTCTTTATTTCTTACAGATAATTAATAAATCTAATTTTCTAAATTGGATTTAGTAAGTTTAAAATTATTATGTATGTTTTGTATTTATTTATCATTATTTTATATTGTTTTTTTATTTTCTTCTTATTTAAGTAAATGAAAATTTTATTTTTTATTAAGCTCGTCAATTGATTCTTTTAGCAATTAAATTTCTTATTGATACTTTTATTTTTGATTTTCCAAATTACTTTCATAAATTTACTTTTAATTTTGTATTTCATTTTATTATTCTAATATTTATTATTCTTTGTATTTTATTTCTTATTAGTTTTCAGCTAGTTATAATTGATGTTTATTTATAATTATTTTTAATTATTCTATGTTTTCATCTAATTCATTAATTAAATTTACTTTATCTATCATTTGT